>OIYY01000608.1_pt1 | contig 24062 bp, 29 predicted proteins | sample 1588341 | NCBI WGS metagenome assembly OIYY01 (sample SAMN03283287) | human gut metagenome | biome: human-associated habitat; material: feces | host: Homo sapiens | place: Peru | collected 2012 | reverse complement strand
CGAGAAACAAAACGGAAACAAGAAACAGTCTTTTATGTCTTTTTAAGAGTGAGTTCCGCAAACATCGGAAAATTCAAATTATCGCTTAAAGCATTGATACTTAGTGCATTTGCTTTCATTTGCTTTCTTGTCTTTTCAAACGCATTTCGGAGGACTAAGATATTCTTGACATCCTGCTCCTCATTGTTCATGGCGATGTAAACGCTGATGGCACCCACTACGGCGACAACACCTGCAATGGCATAGCAGAGTTTGACTACGATAGGTACATACTTGGCAATTTCCTCCGAATAACACAAGATTGTGTTTAAGTACTTGATAATCAACACATGATAGGTGTAAAGGTAAGTATGATGTTCCCAAAATGTTCCAAAAAACATATTTTAATGGTGAGTTTGAATGTACTAAAAGAGGGTGTGTTCAAGGACATTGAAAAGGCTTCAAAAGTGAAATTGAGCGATAAAGACTTGTTAACACGAAATTAAGATTTGATTAACACATTTATGAGTGCATGGCGGCTTGTAAGCCGCAAGTAGTATATGTTTAATAAAAATGCAAGATGTTACGGACATAGTGTATATTATCCGTTACTTTCCACATTTTTTCTTTTCCCTATTTTTGAAATATCAAATTTAGGGAAATAAAAGAGTGAGCAAGTTACATATCTGATACTAACAAGTAGTGAGAGTGTTAAAAGTGGGGCTGATAGAGATTAAAAACCGAAATTTGTATCGCTGTTTGGAAACAAATCATTATCTTTGTACCATAATTCAAAACAAAATGGGCATCAACAAGCTAAAAGTGGTGTTGACAGAAGAAGCACAAGCCTTTTTGGATGCGCAGCCATTCTAAGCTCAGCAGAAGATATACTACAACATCTTCAAGGTTGAGGAAGGAGTGATGAAAGTTGACATCTTCAAGAAACTAGAGAATACTGAGATATGGGAGTTTCGAACTCTCTACAATGGTATATGCTACAGGCTTTTCTCATTTTGGGATACTGAGGAAGAGACTTTGGTTATTGCCACACATGGCATAGTCAAGAAAACTCAGAAGACACCACTAAAGGAAATTGCCAAAGCAGAAGAAATAAGAAAAGAGTACTTTAATAATAAAAATAAATAGCATTATGGCACAGATGAAATTGATACCAGCAGACAATATGAAAGATAAACTTTGGGGTAGAAGAGGAACACCAGAGCGTGAAGCAATGGAAACTAAACTCAAAGAAGATGTGAACGCCTATATTGTAGGCGAAGCCATACGCAAGGCTCGACTGGCACAAAACCTCACACAAGAACAGCTTGGTGAACGTATTGGTGTGCAGCGTGCTCAGATTTCTAAGTTGGAGAAAGGAGCAAGTGTTATCACATTGCCAACAATGAGTCGTGTATTTCAAGCATTGGGCATTGCAACAGCAACCCTTGATTTGGGTATCGCAGGAAAGATTGCATTGTGGTAAGATGAATTTATAAAAATAGGAGACAGTCAAAATGAAGAGAATCTCATCAAGCATTGTATGGGCTATAATAGCTGTATTTGTTTTGCACTCAAACCAAATGCAAGCTCAAGCCAAATTCCATTTTGATATAGACTATCACTATAATCTTGGTCTTTCAACCTCATACGAAAATGGCTCTGAAAGCGGACATTGGGGACGAGGTGATTATAAAATGGGAGGAAACTCTATCCATTTTACAGGACGCTATGACATAAATGAAAAATTTTCAACGGGACTTGGATTTGGATGGGATAGATATACAGAACCCGAATATAACACTTTGCCAATATTCGCAACATTAAGATACATGCCAATTAAGACTTTGAAAAATGCGTATTGCTTCACAGACTTAGGTTATGGCATCAAACCAAAAGACACATACAACTCTGGCTTTCTTATGAATTTGGGAGTCGGTTATACCAAAATGTTTTCTGCTCATTTCGGGTTAAATTTCCAAATTGCCTATAACTACAAAGTATTCAATGATGGTATTATGTCTATAGTTACTGATGACAAAGGGAATTATCTTGATTGTGAATATTTTGACAATACGAGACATTCAATATCTTTCGGTGTAGGTGTTACTTTCTAAAAAATGAGCTTTTGCGAAATGACGGAGGTTGTCACATAAAATAGCAACAAGAAACATTTAGCTGTATCAAGACATTTATGCCAAAATATGGTTTCGTTCCCATTTGTAATGCTATGTGCAATCTTGGTAGGATTGTACAAAATAACGGCTAAGATATTGAAACTCAGTATAGACAATAACCTTACATAAATAATTGTTCCCAATATGAGAATGTAGATGTGTTGTTTTGATATGTAAGCAATGGAAATTTGATGGTTGCACAACTCTAATAATGCAATAAAATAGCCATACTTTCGTTTATTACAAAAAGATTTAATCCGAAAAGAAATGAAAGCAAAATTATCAATATTATTTCTTGCCATATCGATGACTTTTGTAAGTTGTGAGGCAGATGAAACTACAAATGCAAGTTCTCCAATCATGACTATAGAGGATTTTCCTGTGATTGATTGCTCTACTTCAACCCAACCGCTAAGTGTCATTTTGACAGCGAAGACATTAGGTTTACCTTATGTTTGGTGGAATAATGCAGTCTTAGATCAAACGTGGTATTGTAGGATAGACTATGACAAGGCAACAATCTCGCAAGGTGAAAAGGAAGTCTTGGAAAGCAAATTGAAGTGCAGTACCACTCACGGCTCATACACAAACCTTATTGATGGCAACGTGGAACTCATCATAGCCTCTCGCAATATATCAAGAGATGAGAAAAACTATGCCGATGAAAAAGGAGTCTCATTGATAGAGCATCCTATTGGACGTGATGCATTTATCTTCATCGTCAATAATAACAACCCTGTAAATAATCTGACCATTTCACAGATACAAGATATTTACACTGGGAAAACAAGAAATTGGAAAGATGTTGGCGGCAACGATGCCACAATTAGTCCTTACATAAGGAATGCCAACTCTGGAAGTCAAGAGAAAATGGAAACCTTGGTTATGAAGGGCTTAACAATGATAGACTGGCCAGAAATGATAACACATGGCATGGCTGGACCATTTTTTTTCTTTACGCTATGATAAAAACGGCATAGCTTATACTCCATATTTCTATTACAGCATCATGGCACGAGGTGAGCAGGCTTGGGCAAAAAGCATATGTGTCAATGGTATTGAGCCAAACAAAAGTACAATCTCAAACAATACATACCCCTACGTGTCAGAAATTTATGCAGCAGTGCGTTCTGATATAGACAAGACTTCTACTGCGTATAAACTATTCGAGTACTTAACGACTGCATCAGGGCAAGACATCGTAAAAGAGAGTGGCTATGTTCCAGTTTCCACAAGTACAGACATCAAGAAAGTAACATCCCAATCCTCTTCATCAGCGTCCTACACAGATTTGTCTGGCAGGAAAATAAATGGTTCTCCCAAAGGATTGGTTATTAAGACTGAAACAATAAAAGGAAAGGTCGTTTCTGAGAAAATTATCGTGAAATAGACGACTTGGATGATATACCATCTATGAGATTAGGAATTTCGTTATCTACCTTGTACAACTCATATTTGTTGAGCAAATGGATAGCGTCAATCACAATTCGTTGGGCAGCAATGCGTCTGCCCAACAGAATTGTTTCCTTGTTGTTGCCACAAGACCGATTGGCACCTGTGGCTTCAAAATATTTCTCCAAGGCATCTTTCATGAAGAAATATCCTTTGTCTGTCTTAGCCCAATGAACAAGTGCGTCCCTTGCTTCGACTCTCAATTTGTCAATAATTCTATTATCCATAGTTCCGTTATTTCTTTATATAATACTGTTGCCACAACTGGTTGGTTTCTTTTGAGTGAGCTGCTTCATCAGAATGTACCATATCCACATAGTTTACAAACTCAGCAGTTTTGGGCTGCGAAATGGCAAACTTGCGTATAAGTATATTCTTCTTTCTATCTTTCTGCAAGTCGGCATTGTCCCTTGCCAAAAATAGAGTCAAACCAATAGACAACGCCCAAGAACACAGCATGAGTATAAAGGCAAACTGTCTGACATGACGAGAATACCAAATGCGCCTTATCCAATACCAGGGAATGGTGCATAGCAGAAATGACGGAACTTCCTTTAATGTCTTGGGCATTGGTGGCTGCTTTACATCTACATTTGTTTGCACATCCAGTTTGGTACAGATAGAGTCCAGTGTACTGCCAATAATCTTGATACATTCATCGGATTTCTTATACCTGTCATTCAAAGAAGAAGCCAAAGCTCGTTCCTTTTCGATGATGTTTAGAAGCCCTTCGCATCTGGAAAGGACAATATCATATCTTTCGGATAGAGAAGCCATGTACTCATCTTGGGTTATTCCGAATTTCTCTTTGTCATTTTTATCCTTTTCCTCACGTTGCTTCTGTCTGTCATCCAACAAGTTTTCCACAGCCAATTTTGCAGCGGATGCCACATCAGCCTTGAACTTTTCCACATCCAAGTTGTCCGTTGGTTGTGAGCCGGTTTTGCTTGACAACGAATTGAGCGCATCAATACAAGTCTGCAATTTGTCTTGCAGTTCATCAAGAGTGTCGATTTCTTCGTCCTTCAAAGGGACAGGTTTCTTGTTTGCCATAATCATCTGCGTCTTGGTTTGTACTTTTTCTTGTCCTTCTCATCATCGTCAGAACGTGACGAACCGCCACCTCCACCAACAGACGGAACAACATGCGGTTGAAGCGCCAACTCCGTAACCATTCCTACAACATCAGACATACCAGCAGAAGTTTCGCCTGTGTCATTCGCTGTTGAAGCACTTTCATCATCTGCAATAGACACGCTTTCCCCATTGTCGGAATTTAGGGAAGAATACGATGGAAAATAGGACGAGGACTTTGCGTTATCCATGCCATTTGCCACCTTGTTTTCCGTGTAATTTTCGTTTCCGATATTCTCCACAGCATTGACTGTTTGCCGTTCATCAGTCAGTAACTTCTGAATATTCCCCAAGGTTAGGGCCCTGTCAATCCTGCCGCCAGAGAATGTGACATTGCCATCAGAGAAAGAAATCCCTTTGACACTTCCGTCCGCCCTGTGTATAAAATCCATAGTTATACCTTTCTTGGAAAGAACCTGTCTAAGGCTATCCCAAGTACGACAATCTTTCAATGCTGCTGTAATGAGGTCATACATTCTGTACTTGGCGGCATCCTTGCCTTTTAGCCTGTCACGGTTCACATTCTTCTTGCCTTTGCCAAAGGTCAAGCCGTATTCCCTTGTGAGTGCCTTGGTGATGGCTGCTGACTTCTTGAAGTTGCTGTCACCAGTGATTGCGTTGCCGTCATTATCCACCCTGTTGTACACAATGTGAACATGGTCGTGCGCCTTGTCGTGGTGACGGAAGATGACAAACTGGGTGTTCACTATCCCCATTCTCTGGAGATACTTCCTTGATATTTCCGCTATCAGTTCGTCACTCATTCGCTTGTAATCCTCTGGCGAAAAGCTCAAAGATATATGCCCGACATACGCTTTGAGTGTCGGACGAGCCTTGGCTTGAATGTTGAAACTGGCGACAATGGACTTGTTGGTAGAAAGGTCAACACCCTCGGATGCGATGATGTTCGTGTCCTTGTTCTTGATGTCGTTGGCATACGAAACCAATCCGCCAAAGCCCTTTCCTTGCTTAATCTTTGCTATCATAGACTATAACTGTTCGTTGATTTTGATGATAATGTCACTGATGGATTGTGCCAGTAGTTTGTTATCTTCTGCCACAGCCAAGCCACCGTGGATATGTCCGAGGTGTGCCAGTTGGTTCAAGTTGTTTGCCATGCCCGAAAGGTCACGGATATACTTCATGAGTTCCCTTGAAATCGGCTCTTTGACATAGCCGTTTACCGCAAGGTTATAGACAATTGTTGATAACGGAGTGTTGTCTCGCCTCTGTATGCGGAGCAGCTTCCTGTAATTGGCATCGTCAAAATACACCTTTATGGGGTGGGTGCGCTGCGTACCTTTCGGCTGTTTCGGGCGACCGCCTTTTTTCTTTTGTTCTGTTGATGTTGGGGATGTCATTGTCTGGTCGTGTTTGAAGCACTTGTGCGGACACTCTCGGCTTGTGAGCCGTGGTTTTGTGGAACACTAAACCTATACTTGCTCCCCAACATCCCCAATAATCAAAGATACGCTTGGCGGTTCGACTGACCTACAAGGGATTGATTTGCCAACAGCCTTACCATAAGGTGTGGCTATGACGAACTTAGGGAAGAAAAGAAGCAAGGCTATCGGAGAGTGTCTTGACTGGTGCTGTGATGTTACAAATGTTACTTCTTGGCTCTGTCATTGAGTATCTTCTGAATGTCCGACAAGGCGAACAGACGTTGCCGTCCCATTTTGGCAGGGACAAGATAGCCAGACTTCGCCCAAGACCATAAAGTGGTGGCGCATACACGGCACATCTTGGCTGCTTCCTCTGCGGTCAGCCATTTCTCCTCATCGGGATTGTTTGCCAGTTCCATTGCCTTTATCTCCTGCGACTTTGTTATAAGTCGATCGGCAAATGTGACCAGATCCTCGGAGGTCACTTCTACCTTGAAGTGTGCTCCATTCTGTATCATTGAGTATAAATCCATATTATTCCTTTCTTTTGATTTTTGTGTGAATACGTGAACCATCAACCGATAAGGTCAACAAGCCCACGCTTGATGTCATCGTCTATTGTTCGGTATCGGGCGAAAGCTCGGCTGCCATTGGCATGACCAGACATTGAGGAAATCAAATTCGGGTCTTGCACTTGCTTGTAGAGATTTCCGATGAAAGTTCTTCGGGCGGCATGGGAAGTGGCAACTTCGTATATCGGTCGCATCTCGTTCTGTCGGGTCTGAGGGTTGAGTATCGGCACTTTCCTGTCAAGATGTGCCAGTTCCATGACCGCACGGACACCCTTGTTGAAGTCCGCCACGTTGTAATGGGGAAACAGCGAAAGGGTCGGTCTGTCTTTGTTTCTGTCATAGATAGCGAGAGCCTTCTCTGTAAGAGGCACACGGACGGTTCTTCCGTCATGATTCTTGGTCTTCTGCGGAAGATACTCCACCACACCGTCTATGACATTCTCCTTTTTGAGGTTGAGCAGGTCACCGAAACGGCAACCGAGGAAGCACTGGAAGACGAACATATCTCGGAATGTAGCCAAGTGCGGATTGTCCGAAAGGTCAAGTTCGTAAAGACAATCACGCTCCTCTATGCTGATATACCAAGGAGTTCCATATACAGCTTTTGGCATTTCAAACTGTAGAAACGGATTGTTGGTGGTGATGCCACGATGTATGCACCACATGAAGACTGTCCGCAGGCGTGCGAAGTTGGAGTGCAGCGTGTTGTCTGAACGCACGGCTTGCGTCACAGACTTTGCCGCATTTCTGTACAGATATGGGTATAACTTGACATACTCATGCTCATGCACCAAGAACTGGTAGAAGTCTTCCAAATCTTCTGCAGTAGTATTGTCAATGCCCATTACATAGTCAGTGCGTTTCTTCACGGTCTTCTGGTATTGTTCGAAGCGTTCTATCTTCCCGATATTGGCACGTATTACGGATGCCTGTCTTTTCTCAAAGCCTTTTGCCTGAATGTATTGCTCCACAAGCACCGACAACCTTGTCTCCTGGCATTGGTTGTCTTTCAACTTGTAGGCATTGGGATGATGGAAGACGAATATCACACGTTTCAGCCATTCTGCGGTTGCCCCTATATAGTATTCTTTTGATATGAGTCTCTTCAAGTCAAGAATGGCATCATTAAGCTGCTGTCTCTCGCTATCCTTTACCAAAGCTATGCGCTGTTTGTAACTCTGACGCTTGGAATCCCAATGGTTGGGATTGATGGTCAGTTCGCTCGCACACTTGATGTCACATTTCTCGTCACGGACACGGAAATATATTGTAGCCTTGTCTTTGGCTGATGTCTTGCGTATAAAAGCGGTTACGTTCATAATCGTCACTTTATAAGGTTGATAATTTCACGTTTCATGTCATCGTCTATAGTGCGGTATCGGGAGAATGCTCGGCTGTTAGGAGCATGTCCTGTGAGAGAAGCCACCAACGCCTGGTCTTTGACATGCTTGTAGATGTTCGCTATAAAGGTTCTTCGTGCGACATGGCTTGTAGCCACCTCATACAAAGGCTTCATTTCCTCTTGCCGTGTTAGCGGATTGAGAACTGGCACCATGCGGTTGACACCAGAGAGTTCAAGAACAAACTGGATAGCCAAGTTGTAGAAATGCTCATCCAACAAAGGGAACATTCTCGGGCTGTACTTCTCGTACTTCGCCAGTATATTCAATGCCTTGCCGCATAGGGGAACACGGACTACCTCTGTCTTGCCTTTGTTGAGGTTCTTGCTCGGTATGTATTCCAAGAAATCCCCAACGACATTCTCTCTTGTTAAAGCGAACAAATCGCCAACACGACAACCAACAAGACAGTGGAACACAAACATATCCCTTGCCAGTTCGATACGTGGACTGATTGAGAGGTCTCTGTGCAGCACTTGGTCACGTTCCTCAATGGTGAGGTAGTAAGGGATGCCGTACACATGCTTGTCCACCTTGACCGTTCGAAATGAGGTGTCAGTGGTGTAGCCTTTCTTCACACACCAGTTCAAGAACGCCTTTAACCTTGTTCCTCCACTAAAGGCGGAATTGGCAGATGATGGCTTCATTGTGTTGCGGTAAATCTCAAATCGGCTGAAGAAGTCGGGATTGTTGGCGAAGTATGTGTATTCCTCAGTGATATACTTCATGAAGCGCTCTAACTCGTCCGCTCCAAAATTCTCGATACGAAGAACAAAGTCCTTACGACCTTCCATTTCCTTTTGCCATGCCTCATAGCGGTGAAGTCTACGGAATATGGATGTGATAGCACATTTGCTTTCCGCTCCATTCTTTACCTCTCTCAAATACTGCTCGGCTCTGTCAAAGAAACCAGTCTTGGTGTTGTCAATGTCCTCATGCTCCTTTCCCTGCTTGTCGGGATTGAAATAGTTATCTACAATATGGTGCAGGAAGTCAAGTGTACAGCCTGTGTGATATTCTTTGCCGACCAAAAGAAGAATGTCTGCGAGTTGTCTGTTGAACTTGTCCTTCACTTCTTGAGGCACATTGCTTTCTTTTGAATAGCCAGGCACGGATGCGTCGTAATGGATAGGGTCGATGTACAAGTTTGTTGATATTTTGTAATCAACGTCCTTTCCGTCTCTTACTCTTACATAAACGGCAGAATTACTCTTGCGAAAAAATGGTATAATCTTCATCTCAAAAACAAATTTATGAATGTTCAAAACTGGGGTAATATTACCCTTTTTCAATGCAAAGATAATATGGTTCCCACAAATGTTCCCATAGAAATCAAACTTTATGCAAACCGATTAAGTATTATTAAAATTCACTTTTACGCTGTAATTCATTGTGTATGAAGTGTTATTGTTCGATAAGTATGATTTTATGCAAGTATTATATTTAGTTGGATTTACCCAAAAATTGATTTCCTCCGTCACTGTTGTAAGCGCGGTGGTACCTGCCGTATAGTCACCAGCCGAGTTCTGCGCCATGGCAATGCCACCGCCCACAAGGAGCATCAATGCCAATGTCTTCAAGCGTCCTGAAGAGAGAACGCTCTTGGCGGTCTTCTTCAAATAGTTGGTCGTTTTCTTAAACATTCTTTCTTGTTTTACTTGTTAATGATTTCGTTTCACAGTTCATTCTCACCTTTATCCCCAGTATTTTTCTACGCTTTTGGCGTCTTTCCATTCTGGCATACGGCTCGATGGTACTGCTTTCTCTTTGCTATATACTCTTCTGCAGTTGAGTCTTAAATTTGGTAGCCAAAGAATGCAGGGAACAGGATTGATGCTCCAATCATAAACAGACAGGCACCTATCAGAGTCACTATCGATTTGGTCACACCTTCTTCTCCAGTATTCATCTTGATGTATATCTGCAATGCCGATATTACCACCATCACAGCAGCGACAGCGTATGTCAGATACAGCACATACAGCATCATCGTCACCACATAGTCGTGCATCCCTGCCAGTGCGTCTGCTCCCCAGCTATAGTCCACATTACCGCATTTGGCTGATGCAGACAGGGGGAGCAGCGCAAAGACAAAGGAACTTACTACATTCTTTATGATATGGCTAAATTTCATCCTTGATTGGTATTGTTTTGATGTTTGGTTGTCCTGGCTTTGTCTCACCTTGTCTCAGCAGACTCTCAGTGAACTCGTCTTGCCAGAGTCCGTTTATCCATATAGGAGAGGTGCTTTCCATCTGGTCACTCACTCGCTCCTGCAACGACTCTGCAGCAGTCTTCTTCTGTTGATTGACATCGTCATTATCATTATCGGAAGATATATCTTCTGTTTCTATGCTAGAATCATTGCTCTCTGCATGGCTGAAACCATCAGCTTCATTTCTTTCTGAACCATAGCCGCTTTCAGCAACTCCACTTCCAACAGCACCACTTCCTGCTATTCCGTTTCCATAACCATCATCACCTGACTGTTCATTCTGATACCTGGTATCATACTGTTTGTAGGCAATGCTGAAACCGCCATCGCTTTCGTTGACTGCTACAGCAGCTTCCTCTTCCGTGATGCTGCTCACATCAAACACTTCCTCGTTGCTTTTGTTTTCTTCCTTCTTGCCATACAGGTCTCTCGTTATCATCACCGCATAGTAGATAACGTATGCAATGGTAAGGCTGATGGCGAATATCACAAATGGACTCATATTATACTTTGTTTTATAATTGATTTATACTCTGTATCGTGGCAATCGTGCCAGTTGCGAGTGCAAAGTAAAGAGTAAAATCCGACATAAAAGAATTTTTTAAAGTATGACCCTCTAAGTTTAAGATATATTCAAAATATTAATATATATCATACTCTCAATCATACTTTAAACAGCTTTTTCTTTTAGTTTTCGCATATTTCTTCCTTATACTTAGACGGATGTATTTAAGTATAGAATACCTTATCTATTTAAATCTTGTAATATGTTCTTATTTTATACGAAATATAACATAAAACAGAGATATTCGTACGCATATTTTGATTTTATGTACGTTTTGTGTTAAAAATGAGTTAATGTTTCAATATGTTTGCCGCATTGGATTTTATTTTATTACTTTTGTATTCAAAAAATAATAATAACATGTATAACAAGCCATATGTCATCAGATATATTAAGAATTATAGAAGGAGGATTGAATAACGATAGGAGAAAAATCATAAGTTACTCCAATCGTTTAGCTACTCGTCTTGAAGCCGAGGGCAACATTCAATTGGCTCGTTGCATCAAAGAGCAAATTCAAAACTCTAACACAAGAAGTTCTGCAACAGCTGATGCCATGCGTATGTTACCTTTAGATTCGGACAGCAAATTGCAAATAGTAGAAGTAATTCCCGAAGACTCAACACGTACCAATATTGTCCTTTCTGATAATGTCGGAAGGCAAGTAGGTGAATTCATTGAGTTGGTGAGGCACAGTGACGAACTGGAACAGGCAGGGGTTAATATGCCTAAGTCCATGCTTCTTTACGGAGCACCTGGTTGTGGCAAGACCTCTATAGCTCACTATGTCAGTGAAAACACCAATTTACCATTGGTGGTAGCAAGATTGGATGGAATTGTTTCATCACTTCTTGGTAGTACAGCAAAGAACTTAAGAAAAATATTCAGCTATGCTAGTAGTATGCCATGCATCTTGTTTCTTGACGAATTTGATGCAATAGCCAAGGCACGTGACGACAATCACGAGCTGGGAGAACTGAAGCGTGTCATCAACAGCTTGCTTCAAAACATTGACTCCATGCCAACTTCTTGCGTTCTGATTGCAGCAACAAACCATCCCGAATTGTTAGACAAGGCCGTTTGGAGACGCTTCACAACAAAAATTGAAGTCGGAATGCCTGATGACGAAGCAAGAAAAAAAATAATTTTGGACTTAACATCTGGGTTCAATTGTCCTTTTGTAGAGGATGGACAAAAGATGAAAACGGTTTGTGACTTAACAAAAAAAATGTCTCCCTCTGACATCTCTACGATATTTAACAAACTAAAAGTGAAGGGCGTTATCAATGGAAGCAAAGCTATTGAATATGAGGACTTACTTGTTACTATCTTTGAGTTCGAAGGAAAAGACGAAGCACAAGATAAACTCATCATGTTCCTTAACACAAACGGAGTTAGTCAAGCCAAGATTGTACAAAAACTAAATATTAGTGCAAGATTGGTCAGAAATGTATTATCTAAAAAATAGTGAATTATGGCAAAAGAATATCCTATACAAAATGTATCTTTTAGGGGAGAAACAGACAATTTCTTGACGGAAGCTGGTGGTGGCAGTGAATTACCAAAGTGGGTTAATGATACTGCTATTTCCGTTAATGCAGAAAGGGTTTATGATCAATTGGAGTTGTTCTCAGAATTATTCTCTGATGCAAATAGAACGATGCCTGTGCTTACAGAGATTACACTGAACAAAAAAGCAACAGCTAAATCTCATCGTCCAGCAGTGCGAAAAATGATGGATGTAAACTCTAAACGAAATGTCCTAGGAGTCACATCGGTAGGTAAAATCTTGGTAAAGATTGATACCGCCAATGATTTGAAGAAAATGGAGCGAGGTTTTAAGGTGGTAAATACAGCCAATCTGCCGAAAGACAAAAAGATTGGTTTGTCTGCAATAGAAAACATTTCTCGATACAAGGCTGTTGTTGATGATAGCATTCAAGAAAATGACCGTCTCAAACTGCAGTTGGTTGATTATCTGAATAGTGAGTACAATCATCGTTCTCGTATTGCTTTGAGTATAAAATGCAAGGAATTTGGAGTTGAATTAGAAGAGCTGAATTATGCTAGTAGCTTACGCTTGTTTTCCTTGGAACATGTGTCAGAGGAAGCACTTCAGGCTATTGCATCCATGGATTGTGTCTTGGCGGTTAGAAAAATGCCTACAATAGAATTTGAAACTGCCCCAGACGAAGACAACTCCAGCATCGAAGTGATGACACCATTGGAAGGCGCAACATATCCTGTGGTAGGCTTGTTGGATTCTGGTGTTGGCGATAATGATTACCTGCGTCCTTGGATGATTGATGATGAAGATAATATCGCTGATTTGGAAGATGAAGACATAAACAGAAGTCATGGAACTGCTGTTGCAAGTGTCATCAACTATGGTGATTTTCTTGAAAATAAAGATTTGACGAAATGTGGACCTTGTAAAATAAAGAGTTGTATTGTCAATACAGACAGAACCCAAATATACGAAAACGAGTTGGTAGCCAACATTCAAAATGCTATCGCTAAACATCCAGATATAAAAATCTGGAATCTCTCGCAAGGTACAACAAAAACGATAGATAATGACAGATATTCCGACTTGGGCATCGCATTGGACAGCTTGCAGAAAGACAACAGAATCTTGATTTGCAAATCTGCAGGTAATGTTGATCCAAGAGCAGAAAATCAAAGAATTACTGATGGCGCCGATTCTTTGCTTAGTCTCGTTGTAGGATCTATAGCTCATAAGAAAACTACCAATAATGATGCTAAAGAAAATGACAGAAGTCCTTTTTCTCGCATTGGTCCTGGTGTTGAAAATGCAGTAAAGCCAGATTTGGTGCACTATGGCGGCAATATGGATACACATCTGTCCCTGTTTTCAGAATGGGGAAGACAGTTTTGCCGTTGGAGTGGAACTAGTTTTTCTACTCCACGAATTACAGCTTTGGCTGCTAATCTTAATCAGATGATTGGAGGTGAATGCAATCCCTTGCTTTTGAAAGCATTGCTTGTTCACAACTCTGATTACCCTGTAGGTTTATCGAAAACGCCAGAAGAACTTCGCAGGGAAATGGGGTTCGGTTTGCCATCTGTTATTACAGATATGCTTAACAACGATGCTGATGAGTGCACTATGGTTTTTCATCAGACTTTACAGAAAGGAACAAATATTGTTTCTTTGGATTTTCCATACCCACAAAGTTTGGTTGAAAACGGTTATTTCATCGGTGAAATTACATTGTCAATGGCTGTGAATCCTGTAATTAATGCGGGGCAAGGTTGTGAGTATTGCCAAAGTCAAGTGGATGTTCTATTGGAAACTTATGACCATGTTGAACATGTTCAATTGGGCGAAGGTATGATGCGCAATGAGTCAAGAACATCAAAAGATGCCGTTAATGTACTCAATGCATCGATTTATAGCTCAAAAGCTTTCAAAAAGGAGTTCGCAGAAGAACGTATGCTGATAGAACAGGGAGATAAATATCAACCTATCAAGAAGTATTATGTTGATCTTTCCAAGATGACTGACACTAACAGGAGAAAGGCATTGGGAGAAAACAGAAAATGGGCACTGAAACTCACTGGACTCTACCGTGATGCAGCTGTACAAGCTTTGGAGAGAGACGGAGAAGTACTTTCGCAAGACGTTGTTGTCGTTGTGACAATAAAAGACCCTAGACATCGTGGCACGATATATACCGAATGTCTCGATTTACTAGAACAAAGAGGATATGTACACAACGATATCAATATTCATAATGATATTCGAGTTGATAATTAATGATCGTACTTTATTATGGCTACATATGATTTTTCAAACGCCATTCCCTATGTGCCCACTCATGTTGGAGAACTGATAAACGACGAGCTTGTTGCATCGGGACTGTCTGTAGAGCAATTGTCAGAAAAAGCTAATATCGAATTGATAGCTTTAAATGAAACAATTTCTGGGAAAAGACAACTATCCACAGAAATGGCTTTACAGATAGAATCAGTTATGGGGATTCCTGCTTCATTGCTTCTGAACATCCAAATTCAATACAACAGTTTTCTGCGGAGAAAATGAATATTCTCCGTAGAAAACTATCGTTTTTCAAACTTTCCCATATCACCTTACCAAAACAGATATGCTATATAATACACCAACAGCATCCCAAGCAGGAACACTGCCACACTGCATCCTATCTTCAATCGTTCCAATACCTCGTCTTGCTCCAGCCCCTTGCTATGTTTGATGATGACAACGATTGATACTATATCTATCAACAATACAGCATATATCATGGCTGGCAGATAGTGAATATGATCCACCATCCACCAGTGCATATCCGCTATATCGTCATATTCCACTTTTGCTTCCCTCATGCTTTCTTTCTCCCAATTAAACAGTCGTTTATATCCTTATATTCTTTGTAGCGAAAGCTCATGTCTATCGCCTTGGTGGGATAAGCATTCCTGACAATTCCATAGCCATCCATTCCTGCCTTGTCATTGTCCAAAAAGCAATATATATGCTCATACACGCCCAGTCTTTGCAGACAACGTTGCATGTTTGCTACTGAATTCAATACGATATAATCACATGGCTCATCCACAACAGCTCTTCCGTCTCCTTGCTTTTCCAAGGTTTTGAAGGAGAGGAAATCCATAAATCCCTCAAATATGCATACTGCCTCCTGTACTCCAATGGCTTCTGCATGCACTATGGATATATCCTTGTGTCCCATACATCCTTTGTAGTATGGATTTCTGATTTCCATACCTTTCTGTATGTTCTCAAAGGCTATGCCGAAATAGCGTTTCTTGCCATGAGTGTACCATACTTCTTTGCAATATTTCATGCCTACCTCTGCGTCGATATGGCGTGAACGCAAATACGACATCAGGGGATTGTATTGCAGGGGTTGTAGATGCACGTTCTCCATCTTCACCGCCGTCTGTACCGCAGCCGCCTTGATTGTCTTGCATGAATGTTCCACATGACTTATGTTCAATTTGTCCAACCGGCTCAACACTTCACTCACATCATTGGTCTCAAACAGCCGCTTGCTCAGGTTGATGATGTCACCGCCTTGCCCCAATCCAAAGTCATACCACTCATTTCTTTTCTTGCTTACGCAGAATGAGGGTTCTTTCTCGGTTCTGATAGGAGAGAGATAGTTGTATCGGTCTCCTCTTATGCTCACAGGGGCATGGTCCAATATCCTCAGCAGGTCAATGATGCTGATAGTCTTTGCTGTATCTATGTTCATGTTTTTTCTATTTACTCTATCCTCATTCCGTCATCTGTTCATCTGTCCACACCATATATAGATGTGGAGTGAACGGATTGATGTTTTTTGAATCATGTATCTCCATCCATCAGTGGCAGACTGGGATAATTCTTGGGCAGACAGTATTCATTGCTTGCCGATTTCACTACTTTCTTGTTTGTCAACAGATAGGTCAGCAGCTTGGATAGTGTGGTTCGCCCTCTTGCAAACCCTATCTCACCATATCCCTTGCTCAATGCCGTCAGCACATGTTCATATCCCGACACCACTTTGTCTTGGAAAGCTATAGCCAAGGCTTTTTCGTGTTGCTCTTCCGTGATGTCCCCGATGGTCATCTTGGAAGCCTTTCCATCTTTCTTTCCAAACTCGTAGTCGTAGATGTCAACAGGCATCCCTTCTTCGTCTATCTTGAAGGCGAATGGTTCAAACTCTCGGTCTCGCAGACTCAATGGTTTCACTTCGCTTGCATTGGCTAGGGTCTGACTCTTGGCGATGACCAACACCGTCTCTGCCTTGTTGTTCAACTCGGTTCCGATGTGTCCTCTCACATTGTCATCGCTTTTGTTCAGATGCAGCACACAATGTATGTGCAGATTGTAGATGCTCGACCATTGCATCAGCTTGTTGATGATGCTCACCGATTCCGATGGATCATTGATGTCCAGCATCAAGTCTCTGATGCCGTCGATGACAACCAGACCGAATCCGGTTTCTTTTTGCAAGGCGTGTTCTATCAGTTGCAGGCGCATGGTAGGATGATACTCTCTCAGACCATAGAATACCAGGTTGGCGGTGTTCACGTCTTGTGGAACTCCTGCCAACCTCAGGATGCGTTGCATCACCACATGGCAGTGGTATCTGCTCTGCTCGGTGTCTATATACAGTATCTTACGCTTTCCTTCTGGCAGACAGGCTCTGTACTTCAGAACCTGCTTGTTTCCCAACGAGGCAGCAACGATTGCCGACACATTAAAGGTCTTCCTACTCTTTGCCTTTCCGGTCGATGCACTGAAGTTGCCAAGTGTGGCAATGGTCGAATTGTCCACCCACATAATCTGTGGCGGCACCTGATAGGTGTCGTCTGCCAGTATTCGTGAGGCTTTCAGCAACTCGTCCAGCACATTTCCGTTGTCTGTTTGACAATTGCTTTGTTCCATGGGTGTCATGGCATATCACTGTTTATGTTCATACCACTCACATTCATCGCTTCCATGTCATTGCAATGTGACTCGTCTGAAACATTTGCGTTCATGTTCTCTTGCTGTATTCCTCTTCTTCGGGCTGGACGGCTATTCACCCAATCAATAATTTCTTGTCTATTGAAGAAGATGGTTTTCCCACTTGGCTTGTAGTGGGGGATAGATAGTGTTCTGGTCAACTTGTACAACTGACTTTCTGATATACCAAGAAACTCCTTGGCTTCTTTCACGGTCAGAATCTCCTTGGCAGCAAACAGATGTTCTTCCACTTGTGTCAAGCGTTCATGTAACTCTTTGATGTCTCCCAATGCTCTGAGGACATCTTCTATTTGTCCTACTCGCTCTGTCAACCGTATTACGACTGGTACCAGGTTGGCTTCCGTCAGCTCTTCCTGACGAATACCTCCTGCTTGTGTTTGTATTCCCATAATTGAATCCATACTCAAATATTTTTTTGTTTGATAGTTATACTACTTTATCTGTTCAGTACACATTCCGTGCTATTTGATCAGTTTTGAAGTTTTTTCCTATACAAATCCTGTGATATGGCTTCCTGCTACAAAACTGGGTGCAAATATACTTTTTTTAATACGAAAAAAGATCAATAGGGGGTTGACAGTTCAGCAGTATCAATCCTCCTATCAATCTTTCTTGTTGTCATATTCTGTCTTTTCCGGCAGATTTTGCCCATTCCGCTATTTCTTTCACCTTGCTCTTGATGTTGGCGAAGATGCTTCTGTCCGACAATCTTGCCTTGCATGCAGCTGAAGACAAGTCCGAGGCTTTCATGTTCTTCCCTGTGGATGACAGCAACAGTCTGTGGGTACTCACCACATCCTGCCATTGCTTGCTGATGAGTCCGTTCTCACATAGCTTGTCGAAGAAGAATGCCAGTTCTCTGTTGTTCCTTGCTACCAAAGGACTTTTCAGACTGCAGCAGAAGAATCCTTTGATCTCTGCCTCTGTCACTTTTTTCTTGAACAGTCTGAATTGGTTCATCGCTTCCACGATTATTCCCAACAGTCCTTCTCTTCGTAACAACTGCAGCGAAGACGTTCCTGCGCCTTTTCCAGTGTCAGAACCGTATAGGCTTTTCATTAGTTGCTTTTTCTTACAAACGCCATATTCTTTCTGATTCACTATAAAGGCAGACACCCATCTTGTCGTTTTGTAAGGATCTGCCGACGATGTGTCAGGAGCCGACGTAGTGTTCAGCTCTCTTATGAGTGCTTCCACATCTTCTTCGTCCATACTTTCCTGGAAGAAATACTTCTGCACCAAGTCGGGTCTTGTCTCCAACAGGTCTTCGATCATTCCCATGTCCTTACGGTACTGGTTCATCACTCTTACATCCCAACTGCCGCAATAGCGATGCCCATTCAGAAAGTCTTTCACATAGCGTGAATACACTTTCTTTCCTTTTGCAACCTCCTTGATATAAGTCGATTGCGCTCCTTTCATCAATGCCACAATGCTCTCAGTTTTTCCATTTTCCATATACGTCATCAGTGGACAGTATTTACAGGAAGACAAAAAAAGAGAACGAGCTTTCTTTCATTCTCATTGTTCCTCTTACTTTTTATAATATATACTATGTCACTTTTTTACTATTATACTCTTCTACTAAGTTACTATATTCCTATGTATGCAAAGTGGATGCCATGCTATGTCAAGCACGACTGTAACCTTGTGGTCAAACTGATTGCGACCTCGATGCTTCCTGCAACAACTGCAAGCTGCACCGCCATATATCTTATTGCAGTTTCTCATATTCGCCTCGTTTTATCTTTCTTATTACCTTCATGGTCTGCAGGTCTGTCAGTGTGTACATCACCGACCGCTCCGACAGTCCCATCTCTTCACCTATCTTTAGTGCATCTGCTGTTGTGAACTCATGCTCCAGTCCGTCCAGCAATATCTTCTTTTGCGGTTGAATGCTGTCTATGGTCATGTATTTCTGCAGCCTTGCATAGCATTCCTCGAAATACTCACCCAGCTCTATAGCTGCCTTGACTGAATCAATGTCCACGTTGTCATTGTCTGCTTCTTCACAAGCCCAACGCATCATCTGTATCACAAGTGCCAACCTTGCCGTATTCAGATGGGTCTTCATGATTCTGCCGTCTATCAGTGCATCATCCTTGATGCTATTGATATAGTCAACTGTCCGATTTCTCCAGTCAAAGAAGTGTTGCTGCGCATCCGCCGTAAAATTGATGATGGTGGGTATCACCATTCCGGTCTCGTCATCATATTGGCAGGGCAATGCCAGTATCTTCTCCACCACATCTGCCCACTGGTCAAAGCATTCACGACCATCGTAATTGCTTTCTGTTCCATGCAGTTGCCAGGGACTGATGGTATGCCTCTTGGGATAGGCAAACAGAATGCGGTCTATCAGACCATTGTCGCCATACCCCTTGTCCACCAACTCATGCACTCGCTTGGTCTGGGTGGTTCCAATGATATTGATGCAGGGCTGCTCTATATGGATGGGGATGTCCAGACTGCATCGGGTGATGTCCAACGGCTTTCCGCTATGTGCCGTCAGCAGCTGCTCTATCAGCTGTCCCTTGCTGTATTGGTTCACGGTGTTGAACATACCCATAATCTCATCCACAAATGCCACAATGCCCCTTTGGTTCACATTGTGCGCTTGCATCAAAGCCTCAGGAGTGAAGTCCGAAATCACAGTTCTTTGCAGTATCGGAATCTCCGGAATCTCCGATTGCGAATAGGTGAACTTTCTGCTCTTTCTCTTTTCCATAAACAAGGAATAGGCTTCATCGTCTTCCTTGTATTTTTTCAACAGCTTATAGTCATGCGCTCTAATGGGCTTGAAGGCAAAGTCCAGTGGCGGTGTCTTGCCTACGCCTGGTCGTCCCACAAGGATGACGTACAGGATGGGACTGCTCGTCCAGCATCCCTTGATTCTTATCTGGCAGGTGTTCCCAATGGCGGTAGCCACAGCCGACAGCATCGATACCAACAGGTAATCCTGGTTGTAGTTCTCGTATTCTACCAGCACCTTCGCCATCTCTTGTATCTTCTTCGGAAATGCCCCCAGAGGAATGGTAGTTCCAGAATTATCATCCTCCATAGTCCTGCCTTTGTCTTCCATACCCATATCGGTATCAGCATTCCATGTCCCTATGCCTGCATTCTTTCCCATCGCATCATTCTTTCCTAAGGTTGCATCTCTTCCTGTGACAGCATCTTTTCCTATGCCATCTCGTCTTTCAGATGGAGAAACTTTACGAACATCATTTGGTGCTATAGAACGATGGCTGCTTCCACGTCCGCTACTCCCATCTTCTGATGAGCCACATGAATTATGACAACGAGTCTGTTCTTCCACCTTATTATATAATATAGAAGACAACTTCCCATAATCTTCATGCTTGCGAGTGTCTGCATCCAATCTCTTTGACGTTTGGGTGCTACACTTGTTTATTTTTCTTTTATTCATTGTACAGCAAATGTTAGAACAATGGTTTACGCTTCTTCTCAATGAAAGCCTTGGCTTCATCTTCTATTTCCTTGATGTATGGATTATATCCCTCTTGCAACCATTTGTCCACTTCCGATTTTTTAAATCGCAGTGATTTTCCCTTCTTATGAAAGGGGATGATGGCATTGCTGGTCCATCCATACACAGTCTGACGGGCAGGATGCTCCGGCAGATACTCTCTCAATTCATCCACCGTGAACCATCGGTCAATCGGTTCCTCTACGGTCGGAATGATTTTGTCCATCTTGGCACACAACTCTTCCAATTTAGTCATCATCATCTTGGTGACTTTTGGCAGGTCTTCAAATCTGATTTCTTCTGGCATCTTATCACATTTTTATGGTTATTACTATATTCTTTGTCATGCGACTTTCTGGGTTCAAAATAACCATAAAAATCAATACTGATTGGCTTATGATTCCAATCAGTATCAGTTCCCATAATCGAAACATAATCCCATAACATCCCAATACCTCTTTTTACCGATACTTCTTCATATCCCCGAAAACAAAAGTTTTTATCGCTCTCTCAACATGATGGCTATCATCATAAGCCTCCCATAAGGCAATCATAATAAACGTACAGCCGTCAACCTCTCTATCATTCTTATCCGATTCATTGTCGTTTGTCAAAAAAATATCTTTCCGCTTTCATCGGTTCAAACAGTCCTTCACGATAGAAACCACCTCTTCCATGTATCTATACGAAACGAGCCACTTATGATATATTCACAAGTGGCTCGCAGGATAGTGTGGAGGTCCCGAAATTTATCTTTTCGTTACATCCTGAGAAAGTATCAATCAAACTACTCAAACTCCTTTTCATCCAGATCTATCTGGATAGCATTGGCAGCCTTTTCCTTTTTCTCATCAATCACTTTCGCATATATTTGTGTCGTCTTCACGTTGGTATGTCCCAACATCTTGCTTACGGTATAGATGTCTGTACCATGTGCCAACTGGAGCGTAGCGTAGGTATGCCTGAAACAATGGAAAGTTATTGTGCGTGTGATGCCTGCAGCCACTATCCATCGTTTCAATGGCTTCGATATCCAGGAAGGGGCTGGCAATCCAGCAAACACCAACAGGTTTGGGTCTTTTCGCTCACCGCACAATTTGTATGCCTGTTCCGACATCGGCATGTATTCCACACCCTTTGTCTTCTTTTGGGTGAAGTTCAATCTATATGTGTTGTTTATCTTCTGCACTTCCGACCATTTCAGTTTTTGGATATCGCAATGTCTCAATCCTGTCAAAGCCGAGAACAATGCAGCCCTCTTGATAATAGGATTATCACATGGTGTTGCGGCCAGTATGTTCAGTTCTTCCGTCGTCAGGAACTCTCGTCTGCTTTCCAACTCTTGTATGTTCTTACTCTTGGCGGCCATATCGATGGTCAGGTAACCATCGATGAAAGCCTGATGCAGCGCAGCCTTAAAGATGGAGAAATAGGTGGCTGCAGTATTCTGTGATATGGTTCCGCTCTTGCTGCCACCTTGTGGAGCAGTCATTACCCATTGCTTGAAGTCTTCTATCAATTTCAGATTTATTTCCGAAAATAGGATAGAGTCACCATTTGCAAACAGTTTCAACAACTCATATAAACGGTTCCAGTTGACGATGATGGATTTCGAACTATTGCCATGTCTTTTCTCTTTAACATACTTCACATATTCGATAAAGTTGCATTTCGAGCGTTCGTTCTGTTCTGCCTGGGCAGTTTCCGTTTCCGTATATAGGGCAGCGTTGTCATATTCACGCTGTCTCGCCTCACGTATCTTGTCTGCATAAAGACAGGCACGCTGGTCTACAGCTGCCTTACATTGAATCACACCGTTCACGTCACGCTTCGGCATATAAGCCTCCTTGCCTTTGGCACCTCCTCGTGTCGTTTTACTTTTGTCCCATAGAGGAGTAGTAATCACACGGTTGATGTTCTCACGAATACGTTTAGGCTTGTCGCTAAACTTTTCATACACGGGATATGACTCCACGACGAGATACCATTCGTTTGCACGGTTTGATTTTCTCAGTTTCACCGAGACCTTTGTATTATGGAATGTTCTTTTCATACTCGTTCATTATATAGTAATTGATGATTTCATTATTCAGTAAACATTAATCAGAACTTCTATATGTTCTCAAAAACGATGATCTGCCACATATATCTATTTGTACAGATTGTCTATTTCATACTTTGGAACATACACATAGTTTCCAATCTGTCGGGTTGGAATACCATATTTTCTGATATGCAGATATACCGTACTTTCATCCATATTGTATTTCTTACTTATCTCACCAATGGTGTAGCAGTTCTCTGGTTCCAGGTTGTAGAGCTTTGGCAAAACCCTGGCTGGCTTCTTCTCGAAGTTCCTTTTAGGAAAATATTTCTCCAGTTCTTTTCTGCTCACTCTGATGAGTCGCACACCCAAATTAATAGACGGTATTCTTCCGTCATGGATATATTGGTAGAGCGAAGTCCTGCTCACCGAGTACATCGCCACAGCCTCAGGAACTGTAATATAGTCCCTGTCATCATCAATCTGTTCAGTCAACTCCTGAAGCTTTTTCAGCTTCTTTGCTTCACGTTTGCGTCGTGTGTAAGCCACCTGTCCGCACTTCTCCGAGCAGTACCGTGACTCCAGAGTTTTGGCGAAAAATGGATTTCCGCACATCTCGCATCTGCGTTCTATTTGAAATTTTGCCTTACCCATATTTTGCTTGTTTTTTACCCATTTACTTACAGTTTTTAATCGCATAGACGCTTAAGTATCAATAAGTCCAACCTTATAGACGTTTAAGTCCTGTGCCAAATATGTGGCAAAAATACGGCATTTTTCTGAGATAACCAAATAAGTTTAGAATTGTTAAGAAATAGAAAAAGCCGTGCAACTCATTGAGCTACACGGCTTTCCCCGATAATATTTATTGTGTTTCTATGTCATTTTTATTGACTTTACTTAACCTCCTCGAAGTCTGCATCCTGAACATCCTGAGCGCCATCGTTAGCACCCTGCTGTGCCTGCTGGCCACCCTGTGCACCCTGAGGACCTGCCTGCTGACCGCCCTGGTACATCTGCTGAGAAGCTGCCTGCATGACGGTGTTCAAGTTGTTGATAGCTGAATCGATGGCTGCAACATCACCTGCCTTGTGAGCATCCTTCAACTGCTGCAATGCCTGCTCGATGCCTGGCTTCTTGT
>OIYY01000604.1_pt1 | contig 24123 bp, 21 predicted proteins | sample 1588341 | NCBI WGS metagenome assembly OIYY01 (sample SAMN03283287) | human gut metagenome | biome: human-associated habitat; material: feces | host: Homo sapiens | place: Peru | collected 2012 | reverse complement strand
ACTATTCACGTGTCTTTTTCAAATTTATTTGTTGCACTTCATATTTAAATTAACATCATCTATTTTATTTGACTTTTTATAGTATTTCTGATATTATATTGGCAACTAATGGGGGATATAATGATATTTTATTTATATGAAAGTACTGAAAAAACTAATGTCGAAAAAATTAATGATACAGTAGAAGTTTATTCAAGTAGTTTTAACGATTTATTTGCTAAAGATGGAATAAAAAAGGTTGTTTTAAACAGTATTAAAGCTAATACCTGTATACTATCTTTAGGTACTTCAAGTTATTTTTTAGACGATATATATGAAGCAATAGTTAATAATTATAATTATGATAAAATAATAGAAATGCTTAATAGGAATGGTGTTATATTTTTTTCGCTATGTATATATATCATTAATTATGGTAAAAAAATTTATAATTTGATAAAAGATATTAACAAATGCCAAGAGATACATTTTAACTGCGATAGTTCTAATTTACTTGATACTTTATATTTATGTGAAAAAATTAATGTACCCGCTATTATAGAGGGGGTTAATATTTCTTTAGAGAATTATCAGAAGATATTAGATAGCTATGATTTTAATAGATTAAATGGTAGAGAGATAGCTATTCATTATCAAGACTATGGTAGTACTATTGATATTAATACTTTATATGATACCTCATGTCAAATTAATTATATTACTAAAAGAATAAAAAAATATAATTTATCACCATTAGAAAGAGTAATGTTAGTATATGATATTGTAAAAAATAATTATTATCATAAAGAAGATCAAAGAAAGAGTTATTTAATTTCTAGAACTTTAGATAATGTATTAAATTCTGGTTATATAGTTTGCGTTGGATATGTTGCTATTATTAATGCTATGCTTAAAAATTTAGATATTAATGTTATATCAATGATATGTGAAGCAAAAAGGGATAGACACTGTCGTAGTATGATTTATTTAAAGGATGCAAAATATAATATTGATGGAATATATGTGTTAGATCCGACATGGGATAGTAAGAGAAGTAATGGTCATGAAAATATAGATAAATATAATTACTTTTTGTTACCTCTTTTTCTAGCGGAAAGAACAGCTCATTCTGGCTTTTCTTCAGTAGTTAATTTATCATTGAGTGATTTTAAATCTCTTGAGGCTGAATGTAATTATGGTGACGATAATAATATGGAAGAAATGATAAAAAAAACTTCTAAAATACGTTACTGTCTAAAACAATTATTTGAACTAGTTAATAATAATCATTATGACGAATTTATTGAGGGCGTAAGCTTTTATGAATTTTTAAGCGAAGAAGAAATAAAAAAACTAGAAAACATTTATAGAGATGTCTTTAGTAAATATAATATTAATGATATTGATGTTGATACCTTTTTAAGGTTAATTTATAAGACTAAGAAAATAGAATATTATATGTACGGAGATAAAAAATTAGAACAATATAGTTCAAGACTTGATCTTCCTGATACCACTGATATTAGTATTTTAGATATAAAAAGATCTACTATCAGTAGATATTGTAAGATTAAAGTACTCGAAAATGTAAAAAATGATATGTTTGATATACTATCTTATTTAAAATATGAGGAAAAATTAAATGAATATATAACTTCAGGTATTGGTACAGTAATATCTAAAGATATTGCTACTGGTATTAAGAGGGATGTTCTTAATATAAAATTGTTAAAGCTATTAAAAAATGAAAAAGTAAAAAAAGAGATTGACAATAGATAATATTTTGAATATAATTAATGTATAAAAACAAAAGAAAGAGACGATATATTAAGATATTTATAGAGAGTTAGTGGTTGGTGGAAACTAATAAGAGACTTAATATATAGATCACTCTTGATGTGTTACTTTGAATAGTTAGAAGTAACCGGGAATAACCCGTTATCAAAATATGAGTGCACTATCAGTGAAACAAGGTGGTACCGCGAAGTATTTCGTCCTTGTGCTGGTGGTGTTTTTTCTTTAGAAGGAGGAATTATGGAATTTAAAGAATTAGAAAAAGGAAAGGTAAGCGAAGTAGAAAGTAAGATACTTGCTAAATGGAAAGAAGAAGATATTCTAGAAAAGACTATCGAAAATAGAAAAGATAATGAAACTTGGGTATTTTATGATGGACCAATATATGCTAATGCTAAGCCTGGTATACATCATGTATTAGCTAAAACTATTAAAGATTCTTTCTGTAAATATAAAACTATGAAAGGGTATAAGGTACTTAGAAAGATAGGACTTGATACTCACGGCCTTCCTATTGAGGTTAATGTAGAAAAGAAACTTGGTTTTAAGACTAAGGCTGATATTGAAAAATTTGGTATTGAGAATTTCTGCAGGGAATGTAATAATGCTACGGCTTTAAATATCGATGAAGTTAATTTACTTACTGATAATATGGGACAGTTTATTGATAGTAAACATCCTTATGTTACTTGTAGTAATGAGTTTATCGAAAGCGAATGGTGGCTAATTAAGGAAATAGATAAGAAAGGTCTTATTTATTATGGTAATAAAGTACTTCCTTATTGTCCTAGATGTGGTACTGAACTATCTGCGAATGAAGTAGGACAAGGATATCAAGAGGATAGTGTCAATACTGTTATTGTACCATTTAAGATAAAAGATAGTGATACTTACTTCTTAGTATGGACTACTACTCCTTGGACTCTTATGGCTAATGTTGCACTTTGTGTTAATCCAGATTTAGAGTATGTTAAAGTATCTTCAATGGGATATAAATTTATCGTGGCTAAAAGTCTTGCTAATAAGGTTCTAGGAGATGACTATGAAGTACTTGAAACATACAAAGGTACTGATTTAGTAGGCACTAAGTATGAACAATTAATGCCATTTGTAGAAGTGGAGGGTAAATGCTTTGAAGTACTTGCAGACTCTTATGTTACTAGTGAAGATGGTACTGGTATTGTACATATTGCTCCTGCTTATGGTGAAGATGATAATAGAGTATGTAGAGAAAATGGTATTGGTTTTGTTAATCCAGTAGGAAAAGACGGCTGCTATACTACTGGTCCTTGGGAAGGTACTTTAGTTACTGATAAAGATCTTGAGATAGAGATTATTAAGTGGCTTAAAGAAAATGATAAGTTATTTAAGAAGATTAAACTTACCCATGACTATCCTCACTGCTGGAGATGCCATAGTCTGCTTATATATTATTCTAAACCAGCTTGGTATATTAGAACTACTGAGTATAAAGATAAAATACTTGAAGCTAATAAGACTGTTAGTTGGCATCCTGATTATGTTGGTACAAAGAGATTTAATAACTGGCTTGAGAATATGGTAGACTGGGGTATATCTAGAAATAGATACTGGGGATGTCCTATGCCTATATGGATATGTTCTTCATGTGGTGAAAAGCATGTAATTGGTAGTATACAAGAACTTGATGATATGAAGATAGGGGACATAGATATTAAGAATATGGAACTTCATAGACCATATATTGATGAAGTACATATTAAATGTCCTAAATGTAATAGTACTATGGATAGAGTAACTGATGTTATGGATGTTTGGTTTGATTCTGGTGCTATGCCTTACGCTCAGTTCCATTATCCATTTGAGAATAAAGAGTTATTTGAAAGCCAGTTCCCCGCAGATTTTATCGCCGAAGGTGTCGATCAGACAAGAGGCTGGTTTAATTCACTTATTTGTATATCTACAATAGTATCTGGAGTATCTAGTTTTAAGAATGTTGTAGTAAACGATATGGTACTAGATAGCAATGGTAAGAAGATGAGTAAGTCTACTGGTAATATAATAGATCCTATTAAGATTATGGAAGAATATGGTGCAGATACTGTTAGATGGTATATGTTATATGCTTCCCCAGTATGGACTCCTTTAAAGTTTGATGTTGAAGGATTAAAAGAGGTTCACTCTAAGTTCTTTAATCCACTTCGTAATAGTTATAATTTCTTTGCAATATACGCTAATGCTGATAAGATAACTGATATTAATACTTGCAGAGTAGAATATAAAGATAGAGAAGATATCGATAAGTGGTTATTATCTAAGTATAATAAACTTGTTAAAGATGTAACTGATTCTTATGATGAATATGATTTAAATAAAGTAGTTAAATTAATTACTGATTTTACTTCAATTGATTTGTCTAACTGGTATATTAGAAGAAATAGAGATAGATTCTGGGACAATTTAATGACTACTTCAAAGAAGAGTGTATATATGACTACTTATGAAGTACTTCTTGGATTATCTAAGTTAATTGCACCAATAGCAAGTTATACTGCTGAAGAGATATATACTAATTTGACTGGTAATACTTCTGTTCATTTAAGTGATTTCCCAGTATGTAATGAAGAGTTAATTGACTTAAAACTTGAAGAAAAGATGGACTTAGTAAGAGATTTAATTAGTATAGGTAGAAATGTCCGTGAGGAATCTAAGATAAAAGTAAGACAGCCTATTAGTGAAATTCTACTTGATAAGAAGAAAGAACAAGTAATTGGAGAACTTACTAGTCTAATTAAAGAAGAACTTAATGTTAAAGAAGTTATTTATACTGACGATTTATCTACTTATATGAACTTTATGGTTAAACCTAACTTTAAGGAAGTAGGTAAGATATTTGGTAAGAACATTAAAGAATTCTCTGATAAGTTATTAGAACTATCTAATGAAGATATTAATAAGCTAGAAAATAACGAAAGTATTAAGATGGATATAGATAATACTGCCTATGATATTACCAAAGATATGGTAGATATTAGAATATCTAGTAAAGAAGGCTTTAAGGCAATGGTTGTAGGTAATAACTTTGTTATACTAAATACTACAATTACTAAAGAATTAGAAAATGAAGGTCTTGCTAGAGAGACTATATCTAAAGTACAACAATTAAGAAAAACTATGAATTTTGATATTACTGATAGAATTAATATGTATATTGATGCTACAGAAGAATATAAAGAGAATATTAAAGATTACTTAGATATGATTAAAGATGAGACTTTGACTATTAATGTTTATGATAAAGATGATATTGAAGATAAAGTAAATATTAATGATTATGAAGTTGGCTTTGCATTAGAAAAAGTAAGTACTAAATAATAAATAAAGACTATTAGAGATTAATTACTAATTTTTAATGGTCTTTTTTGTAGTTTATGGTATTAACTACTTGTTAACTTTATAGACAAATTTTTTTATTCTGCTATAATTATACTAGGATGTGATATAGTGATAGAGTTAGAAAATATTGATGGAGTTGGTCCTAAAACTAAAGAACTATTAAATAAGCTTAAAATTAATGATGGTGAAGATTTATTATATTATTATCCATATAGGTATGATGTTATTAAAAGAACGGATATGAGTATTTTAAATGATGGTGACAAGATAATCATTGATGGTATAGTAGAGGGACAACCAACAGTTATATTTATTAATAAGAGTTTAAAGAAACTGATATTTAGAATTAATACTAAGACAATGATAATAAACATTACAGTATATAATAAAGTATATTTACATCAAGAGTTAAAGTGTGGCAAAGAAGTAACTATAATTGGTAAATATCATAAACTTAAGAATACAATTGTGGCTTCGGATGTTAGATTTGGTCTTTTACCTCCTGGGGCTAAGATAGAACCTATTTATTATACTACGGAAGGTTTAACTATAAAGCAAATATCTAAGTTTGTGTCCTATGTACTTAATAATGAGGAATATCATGTAGATTCTTTAATACCGACATATCTTGAGGATAAATATAATTTACTCCCTAAGAAGGCTGCTATATATAATGTTCATATACCTGAAGATATTGTTACTTTAAAGAAGGCAAGACAAAGAATTAAATATGAAGAGTTATTTATGTATATGTTAAAGATTAGATATCTAAAACAAAAGATAGAATCTGATGATACTGCGATAGAAAGAGTACTTGATTATGATAAGATTAATAAGTTTATTGATAATTTACCATATAAATTAACTTTAGACCAAAGTAGTAGTATTAAAGAGATACTTAAGGATTTAGAAGCTAAGAAGAGAATGAATAGACTTCTTCAAGGTGACGTTGGTTCTGGTAAAACAATTGTGGCTTTTACTGCAATATATGCTAATTATTTATCTAAGTATCAGTCTGCTTTAATGGCTCCTACGGAGATATTAGCGGGTCAGCACTATGAAGATGCTCTTAAAATATTTAGTAAGTATAAACTTAAAATAGCTCTTCTTACTTCTAGTATTAGTGCTAAAGATAAGAAAGAAATATATGATAATCTAGAACTTGGTAAAATTGATTTAATTATTGGTACGCAAGCTCTAATTCAAGATAAGGTTAAATTTAAGAAACTAGGTCTTGTGATAACTGATGAACAACATCGTTTTGGTGTAAATCAGAGAAATTCTTTTAAAGGAAAGGGTATTAGTCCTGATGTACTTTCTATGAGTGCTACTCCTATTCCTAGAAGTTATGCTTTAACTATATATGGTGATACTGATGTATCTTCAATTAAAACTAAACCTATGGGTAGAAAAGAAGTTATTACATACTTTAGGAAAGAAAAGGATATTACTGAAGTATTAGAAATGATGAAGAGAGAACTTGATAATAATCATCAGATATATGTAGTGGCTCCGATGATTGAGGGTGATGAAGAGAACTTAGAGTCGGTTAAAGATTTAGAAGAGAAGATGAATAAGGCCTTTGGTAAGATAAGTAAGATTGGTATTATTCATGGTAAACTTGATAATAAAGAGAAAAATAAAGTAATGAATGACTTTGAAAATAATAAGATTAATATATTAATATCTACGACAGTTATTGAAGTTGGTGTTAATGTACCTAATGCTTCAATGATAGTTATATTTAATGCTAATATGTTTGGTTTATCTACATTACATCAATTAAGAGGTAGAGTAGGAAGAGGTGATATTCAAAGTTATTGTGTTTTAGTGGCTAAGGAATCTGAAGAGAGACTTCGTCTTTTGGAAAAGACTTCTGATGGTTTTGAAATTAGTGAATATGATTTTCAGAATAGAGGAGAAGGAGATTTATTTGGTATTAAACAAAGTGGTGAAATGGTACTTAAGATGGCTAACATTAGAAGGGATTTTAAGATGTTATTAAAGGCTAAAGAGGATGCTGAAGAGTTTATTAATATATTATTTACTTTTGAATCTAATCCGGAATATGAGCCTATACTTAATGAATTAAGAAAGATTGAGGACCTAGATTAATTGGTATATGAAAAATATTTTAAATAAATTTTCAAAAAAGTATTGTAATTTATTAAAAAATATATTATGATTAATATGTCATAGAGATATGACCACACGCTACGAAATAAAATGTAGGTGTGATATAACCAAAACCCCCTGAAGATAGGTCGAGAGACCTATCGCTTTTTGTATATATCCTCTTAAGCCTGTAGTCTTAAGAGGCATAACATAGCCTAAGGTCTATGTTATGAAGCATTTATGGGGTATAATATAGGCATAGAAAATGAATATGGAGAATAAATCTAATTTGTCAGAATGGCTTTTTAACATTAATTTGGCAATTTTATTGTTACATGTTTAAGTTTTTATTAGATATGTATTACAAGTACAATAGAAGGGTGATAATAAAAAATGACCAATGGGCTGTTAGAAAACTTGTTAGAACAAAATTCATAATATGTATTATAATCATATTGCTAACTTATGATATAATCACCTTGATAAATAGGAATTATTAAAGGCTGGAACTTCAACAATTCTAGCATTTTTATTTGTGTAATACTGACAAGAAGGAGCTTTTATGTTATAATTTTATTAATGGAGGTGCTAAGATGTCTGAGAGAGAATTAGATTCAAGTATAAATTATTATATTGAAACAGAAACACCAAAAAACTATGTAAAACAACAAGAGTGGGATATGGCTATTGGGCTTCAAGAAGTTGATAACTTAAAGCCATCTAAGTATTTAGAAAAACTGTTACAAGAAAATGTAACAGGTGAAAAAACAATTTATGAAGTAGAACATGAGTTAAGACAGTATTATTTAGAAAAAGATAAATCAGATAAAACAATTCAAGATGAATTTGAATGTGATCTTGTTTCTACTAGAATAGTTCAATTATTAGAAGAAAATACTTTTGAATTATCTGTAGACTACATAAAATATATTCATGAATATTTATTCAAGGATGTTTATGAATTTGCAGGAAAATTTAGAAAAGTAAATTTTTCTAAACACGAAAGAATTTTAAATAATGATTCAGTTGCTTATGGTGATTGCAAACTATTAGAGCAATCATTAGATTATGATATATCATTGGAGAAAAATAAAAAATATAATGAAATGAATATTGTTGATGTAATTAATAATATAACTAATTTTTCTTCAAGTATATGGCAAATACATCCGTTTAGAGAAGGAAATACTAGAACTACAGCATTATTTATAGAGAAGTATTTAATGTCACTTGGATATGATGTAGATAACACTATGTTCAAAGAAAAATCAGTGTATTATAGAAATGCATTAGTAAGAAGTAATTATTTTAATAATTATTTAAATATAAAACAAGATAATAGCTTTTTAATTAAATTTTATGAAAATTTATTATTAGGAAAAAATAATAATTTACATTCAAAAGATTTAATCGTAGAAGCATTATTTAAAAAAGAAAATTAAAAAGAGATGCTAGTACAGACTTATTGATTTAATAGTTTTTTGTATTGGCATTTTTTAGAAGTAATGAAGTAAATAAAATGAAAAAATTTTATAAAAGGTCGTTGCGGAGAAAATAGGATTTACATGTTCACACAATAAAATCGGTTTTTAATAATAATTTTGCTAAAAAAGGCATTGAAGACGAAGATAATGATAAATATGTATATGAATTATTTAGTAGAGCTATTAGTAATCAAATTTCAGGAATTGGTCTTACTGATTATTTTTCTATAGACGGGTACAAAATTGTCAAAGAATACTTAGCCAACGAAGAAAAAATGGTTAATCTTTTTAAAGAAGAAATAGAAAATGATAAAGATTATTTAAGGAAAATATACAATATTTCCATTTTTCCAAATATTGAATTAAGATTAGAAGAAATGATGGCATATAAAAATAGGCAAAATCAAGAAAAGATTGAAGTTCATGTAATTTTTGATAATGATATAGATATAGAAAGTATTGAGTAAAACTTTTTTTCACGTTTGACAATTCCGACAACTATTGGCGTAGAAGGAATTAGTATGTGACATTACTAAATTAATATCCTCTTGACTTAAATTATCAAAAGAAGTTCCTTTTGGTAATATTCTTCTTAATAATTCGTGATTGACTTCACAGGAACCTTTTCAGTGTTTGACACTTAAATCTTTTAATTTAACATTGTCTAATAATTGCATATATTGAGAAAAAGTAAAAAATGACATTATGACATTAAGTATAGGCATATAAATACTAATGTAATAATGTCATATTGTCATAAGAAATAAAATATTAAAATAGCACTACTTTTTTACTTTTCCACATAATTCGGAAAGCGATATTTTAAATTTTTTTGATAGCTTATATAGATTTGAAGTCGAGATACATATTAGTCCCTTTTCATATCTAGTTATACATGCTTGCGTTACGCCAATCATATTTGCAACATTTTCTTGCGATAGTTCATTTTTAATTCGTAATTCTTTAATGTTGTTTCCAAGTTTAATTAAGTCTAATCCCTTAATTAAATTTGGATTTTTTCTTATGTTTGTTAATCCTAAAACATAATCAAGAGAATAATTAAAATAATCTGCAAAACTACATAAACTCTTTAAAGGAATAATATTAATCCCTAATTCCCATAAAGAATATGTTGAACGATTAACATCTAATATTTCAGCCATTTGTGTTTGATTTATATCATTATCCTCTCTAATATCCTTTAATCTTGTAAAATTTATCATAATTACCACCTAATTTAATTTTCCCATTAAGAACAAAAATTATATGTAATTTGCTATTTTCAGTTATTATTTTTGCTATTTTGTGTTATAATTAAATTGCAGTACAAAAAAATGGAAGATTTGGAGGTGCAAAATGAAATACATTTTAAAAAACAATTTTGAATCTACAATGATAAATACATTTTTATTTTTAATGGCATTGTTGACATTTATGCTTTTGGAATTTGATTATTGTTTGGGGGTTAAATATTGCAGTGAAAATAACATCCCATTAGATTTTATACTACCTACAAGTGGCGTTCCATTTGTATTCGGAATGACATTAGTGTTATTTATCTTTGAAATTATTGGAATACATTACATTTCAAAAATTGTTAAAGAAAATACCTTTTATTAATTCTTTTTGTGGTTATTGAAATCGTGGTGGTTAGTGTGAATAAAAGTTTAATTTTTAATATAATTTTATTAGTTGCAGCAATAATTTTGTTGGTAATATATATGGTGTATGTTATTGTTGATGAAAGAAAAAAATGGAAACAAAGAGAAATTTTTAAGTACACTATTAAATATGAGATAGATTATTTTTTATATTTTGATATGGTAAAAAAAATGAAAAGAATACTCTTGAAAAAAAACCAGAATTATTTAAATTGAGTTTACTATGTATTGTAATTTGTATGGAAAAATCATTAATACTTACAATTCAACTAATATTTTTTGGTTTAATAGCTTTAACTGGATTAGCGATATTAATCTTTTATTTAAGAAAACATGATGAAGGCTATGATTATGATAAAATTATAAAGATGATGAATGAACAAGCAGAACAAAGTTTGGATGTACTTTCAAAGATGAATAGAGAAAAAGATAGAATAGAAGAAAAAATAAGAAAGAGAAAAAAAATTAGGTATGAGTTTGATATATAACAAAAAATAAAAGGCTGTGATTGTATATGATAGGAGAAGAATGAAAACAGAAAATATAAAAAATGAAATAAACAATATTAGAAAACATAAATTAGGTTTAACTAGTATTAATACAAATTCAGTTTTTGATATATTAATGAAGTATTATAAAAAAATTGTAATAAATGCTCCAAGAAATATTATGGGTTATACTATAGATATAGCCCTTGCAAATATGAATGGATATAATAGATTAGAAGCTCTTGATAAACCTTATAAAATTTGGGGGAGATATATATTTATTAGTTTAAATGATTCAGCATTTGTTAAAAATGAAATTAATTATCAGGGAAAAGCAATGCTAAATGAGTGTATAGATTTTTGTAATATTGATGAATTAAAAATATTAAAAAATATTTCTTTTTCTTTACAAAAAATTATAAAATTGTGCCGTATAAATGATATAAGAGTAAAATTGTTTCCTCCAGATCAATATGAGAAATTTACAACATTAGAAATTCGCCAATATGAAAAGTTTAATTCAAAAGAAGAAAGCATTATATTATATTTAAATTCTATGTCTCAAAATGATACAAATTTTCAATAAAAGCATCGTAAAAAATAAAAACGTTTTTTAAAAAAAATAACTGAAAATAGCAAAAAACATTGACTTTTCTGCTAAATTATGGTAACATAGGAGCCAATTTAGGGGGATGTTTATGATAATAGGTATAACTGGAAACAGTAAAGATGGGAAATTAAAACTTTCCAAATACTTAAGTGAAAACTATTCATTTAAGTATGTAGATGTTGATAAAATATTTGATGATATTTTAAATCAACATAATATCAAAGATAATTGGCAAATGAAAAGTTCTTTGATTTTGAAAATTAGAAATGAAATTGATGAGAAATTAAACTCTATATTGGATAACATGAATGAGAATGATGTCATAGCTTTAGATTATTCATTACTTGAAGATTCTTATGTATTTGATCGTTGCGATTTATTAATTAAGACTAATTCAAATAGTAATGAAATTGCTGAAAATGAAATAGAATTATTAAAAAAACACAGAGCTGGTATTATATCATCAGAATATGAAAGTTCAAAATATCATTTAGAAATTAATTTTGATGAAGATTGGGAAAATCAATTAAGAGAATATATTGATTATAATTTAAAAAATGATACTAAAATTACAGTTGTAGTACCTATTTACAATACAGCTAATTATTTAACTAGATGTATAAATAGTATTACTAGTCAAACTTATAGAAATTTAGAAATTATATTAATAGATGATGGTTCTACAGATGAATCATTACAAATGTGTAATTTACTAGCAGAAAAAGATGAAAGAATTAAAGTAGTCCATCAAGAAAATCACGGACTTGCTGAAACTAGAAATAAAGGCATGGAACTTGCTACTGGTGAATATATATGTTTCTTTGATTCAGATGATTATGTTGATAATTCAATGTTAGAAACATTATTAAAAGCAATTAAAAAAACTAATGCCGATGTTTGCGAAAGTAGTTTTTATATACATATGAAGAATGGTGATGTAAAAGATGTCAGTTGTGAACAAAAAGGTGTTAAGTTTGTAGAAGGTAAATTAAATCTCATAAATTCTTATTCTGATGCTACTATTTTAATTCCTGCTTGGGACAAACTATATAAGTTATCTTCAATAAAAGATATTAAATTTGATAAAAATTGTTTTAAAGAAGATTCAGATTATATCTTTAGATTATGTATGGCTGAAAAAACTTTTGCTTTAGTACCAATTCCTTTTTATCATTATGTCAAAAGAAAATCAGTTTCTTTAACTGGTAATAAAATTTCACCGAGACTATTTACCTTAAAAGATTGGGGAGAAAATGCTTATGAGGAAGTACTATCTCAAGGTCCAGATTACAAAGATGCCGCAGAAAAGATTCTTTATAATAGTTTGGTGCATATATTAAGAAATTTTATGAGGGATTATAAAGGTAATGTTTTAGAAAAAAATGAATTTAAAGATGAAATACAAAGTATTACAAACAACTTAATAAATCTACTATTGAATGCTAAAGATGTTAAAAAGTTTAGAAAATTGGATGAAGTATTATCAATTATTAACGAACTTACAGAAGCTAAAGTTATTGATAAAGAAAAATTACCATCAATAGAAATACCATGTATTGGTATTCTATGGAACTCTTTAGATAAGGAAATGATGGATGAGGCTATTCAATTCATACAAGAACGTTCCACTATTACAGATTGTGTTGCCATTGACTTGCAAGATCAGTATAAACAATTTATCAAAGATATATATTTGTACAATAATGAATTTGAAGGGATTCCTGTTATAAAGGCTGGAACTTTGATAGATAAATATGATAGCAATACAATTATGGTTTTAAATTTGATAATGCGTGTATCTAATTATATGTATTTTAACGGCATGAAAGGATATATGTACTCTGAAATTGCTGAATTAAAAACATTTATAAGAAAATTCTTTAAGACTAAAATTAAAGATTATGCTTATGATAACATCTTTCATTTAACTGTTGACAATGAAGAATTTGAATATACTGATGAAGTATGTAAAAAATATATTAGAGAATATAAGAAAAATAATAGAGGTAAAAAAAATGAAAGAAAATAAATCTTCAGTTAAGAATTATCAAAATATATCTAATATTAAAGCCATGTACGAAAAATCATTTAATGATACTGATACTGATAATATCAAAATAACAATATTAAGTGGTGGAATGAAAAATGCTGTATATTTAATAGAAAATAATGGCAATAAGGTAGTATTAAAAATAGCACCAAAAGATGAAAGTAAAATGATAACCGCAGATAGAAATATACTTTGGTGGGAAGTTGAGATGCTAAAATTAATGGGAAAAATTGACTTCCCATCTCCAAGATTATTATGCTATGATGATAGTTGTTCGTTGTGTGAATCACCATATATTTTTATGAGTTATGTTGATGGCATGAATTATTTAGAAATGAAAGAAAAGATGAGCAAAGAAGAAAAAAATAATGTTGAGTATCAATTAGGAATATTAAGTAAAAAAATATGTTCCATAAAAGGACAAGAATTTTTTCTACCAAGTCAACCAAATAAAAGATTTAAAAATAATTATGAATTTACGATGAATTTATTTGAACTTTTATTAGAAAATGCTAAATCTAAAAATATTAATCTTGGAGAAAATAATTATGACAATATTAAAAATATAATAACAGCAAATAAAGAAAGCTTAAATAATATTTCCAATCTTTGTTTAGCACATACTGATATATGGGATGGAAATGTTCTGATAAAAGATGGAAATGTTGCTGGAATTGTTGATTTTTCTGATTTGTATTTTTGTGATGAATTAATGACATTTTATTTTCATACCATTGATGGAATAACAAGTGATTATTATTTAAAAGGTTTTGATAATAAAAAGTTAAATTATGATGAAAAAGTTAGAATTGAAATATATCGTATGTATGTTATTTTAAAAATGATAGTTGATTGTGAATTAAAACAATATGGAAGATTTGATTGGATGTATGAGAATTTGGATTCAAGAATGTCCTCTTTGCAACGTGTAAAAAAATAAAGGAGAAAACTTATGAAGAATTATATATTTGGAACAGGACCTTTTGCTATAGAATTTGCAAAAAAATTAGAAAAACACAATATCATAGTTGATGGTTTTCTTAAATTGGGAAATAAATCAGACATATCACAGAAACTATATAAAGATATTCCTCTTATCTTTTTAAATGAGAAATGTTTAAATCCTGAAACTGACAATATATTTATAACAAAAAAGCCAATTATCATGGGTGATACAATTGAATATTTAAGAAATATTGGTTTTAAGAAAATAAATATTGTTGATGAAAGAGTATTATATTTTGATTTGAAATCTTATGAACAATTAAAAAGTTATATAGATTCAATTGATTTATCATTACCATTTTTAAATTATTTAGAAACGAATGTTGTTGATCATTGCAATTTAAATTGTAAAGGATGTGCCCATTTTTCAAATATTTATGATAATAATTATGTTGATTTGGTTGATTATGAACGTGATATAAAATTAATATCACAAAAATTTAATGTCTATTACTTTAGAATTTTAGGAGGAGAACCATTATTACATCCTAATTTTTCAGAATTATTAAATATTTCAAGGAGAATATTACCAAACACTAAAATTGTAGTAGTATCAAATGGTTTATTGTTAGATAAGCTAGATGAGAAAGTAATTAAATCATTTGTAGATAACGACATAATAATATCTATTTCTTTATATGAACCTACAAGCAAAAAAATAGACAAAATATTAAATTTATTAAATGCTAATAAAATTACGTATTTGATAAATGATGATTTCTTTAGTCCGATTGAACCAATAAAAAAATTTCAAACTAGATTAACATTAGAAAACAATAACAATGGCAATAAAGTAAGTAAAGAATGTATTGGAAGATTTTGCAGATTTTTGAGAGATGGAAAAATAGCAAAATGTTATTACCCTTTATTGATAGAAATTTTAAATAAAAGATATGGTACAAATTATGTTGTTTCAAGAGATGATTACATAGAATTATCAGACATATCTAGTGGTTGGGATGCTATAAAAAAGTTAAACAATTCCACTCCATTTTGCAACTATTGTGGTGAGAGTATAACAGAATTTGACTGGGAAGGTTATCATAAAAACGATAAAGAAATCGATGGATATGTTTTAAGAAAGAAAAAGTAGTTTTTACTAATATAATTAGGTTAAAAATATGATATAATTATATTAGTTTAAAAATAAAAATAAGAAAGTGAGGAAAGATAGATGAAAGAATTTAAACAATTAGGGGCTTATGGTTTAGTTATTCAAGACGGTAAAATTTTACTTATTAAAAAATTTGGAGGTCCTTATGATGGAAAACTAGATTTACCAGGTGGAACAATAGAATTTTGTGAAAGACCAGAAGATGCCTTGAAAAGAGAGCTAATGGAAGAAGTTGGTATAGAGGTAGTTGATTGTCAATTATTTGATGCCGATTCTGTTGCTTTTGAATGGCAATTTAAAGAAGATATTTTAGTGAAAGTACACCATACTGGTATTTTCTTTAAAGTTTCAAATTACAATAATGAAATTAAGAAGGAAGTAAAAGTAGATGAAGTAAATGATGATTCACTTGGTGCAGAGTTTTTTGATATTGATAAATTATCTAAAAAAGAATTATCTGCTATCGCTATAATGGAATTAGAAAAATTAGGGTATAAACTTAATTAAAAAAAGTCTAATAAGTACATAATCTTGCTTATTAGACTTTTTAAATTCAACTACCCAAAGGATAATTTTTAGATAAATTTAGATAAATTTTAATAAATTATATATTGTGCTTTTCCTTAAAAAATAAAGAAAAAATTAAAAATTAAATTTAGGAGTACGTGATTTGAGTTTGCCCCCTGAAAATAGGTCGAGAGACCTATCGCTTTTTGTATATATCCTCTTAAGCCTGTAGTCTTAAGAGGCATAACATAGCCTAAGGTCTATGTTATGAAGTATTTATAGGGTATATTTATTGTAACGAATATTTGAAACTATGAGTAGGTGGAAGACAAAGAATCTTATTAATTATATTTGTGATTTTTATAGTTAGTGGTTTTTTTCTTTTTCAAAGTGCAATATTTTTTGATTTTAAAGTGCAAAAATTGCACTTTAGAAAAACAAGTAATAATAAATATAATTAAAGTTAATTCTAGTATTAAGCAAGAATAAATTGCTAAGGTGGTTAACAAATCTTTAAGAATAAATGAAATTTTATCAGAAAATATTTTGTCTCAAATAAAAAGTTTAATATAAAATGCAAATATAAATATAGTTTTAAGCGGCATAACACATAGCCTATGGTCTATGTTATGAAGTATTTATGTGATATAATATATGTGGAGAAAATGAATATGAAAAACTATGCACTAGCAGAAGATGAAGTAATATTATTAACTACTGAAGTGTATTATAATGATGTAGAAGATAAACTATTATTAACACTTACTTCAAAAAAGATAATAATTGAAAAGGTAGAAATTAAAAAAGTAAGTCTTTTAAAGAAAGAAGAAGATAAAAAAGTAATTAATATAGTAAATATTAGTGATATTAAGTTATATAATAATAAGGTACAAGTTCATCAAAAGAATACTGAAGTATACATACAAACTATTAAAAATAACTTTACTATTAAGCTTGATAATGCTATTGAGGCAGTAAAATTTGTTACTAAAGTTACTGATGCTGTAACAGGTACAACTATATCTGATCGTGGTGTAAAAAAAGTTAAAAATGCTTTTGATAAAGTAGACGATGTACTTGGATTTGATACTAGAGGTACAGTAAAAGGTGTTATAGAAAATGGTATAACTGGAACTCTATTAAAAGGAATAAAAAGAAAAGATAAGTAGAATAACTATAACTCTATCCATAAAAAAATAATATGTACGATTTGTCGTTCTATAGGCGACCATATTAAATATAATTTGATGTATCATTAATTTAATGAAAGAGGGAGATATTAATGAAAATAAAATATGAAGCAGTAAAGGATACATTTAAATATTATAACGAATTAACTGTAATAAACCAAAGACTTAAGAAGATAGAAAATGGTGGTAATATAATTATAGTTAATCAAATATTTAAATGTATATTATATATATTTGTATTTGCATTCTATATTTTTGTAGTTGGCAGAATAGAATCTAATATTTTTATTAATATTTTAAAATATTTATCAATATACTTTTTAGTATCTTATTTATCTTATATGATCTTATTTATAAAGAAGTATAAAGTATTTAAAGATAGTAATGCTGGTGGTACATTAACTATAAATGAAAACACTATTACTGATGAATTTAATGAATGTAAAATAGAACTAGAAATAGATCAAATATCAAGTATAATAATAGGAAAATATTCTATAAATATAAATTTTAATGTTTTTAAAATGAAACTTATGTTTCCTATTCAATATAAGGATAAAATAGTTACTTCAATTAAAAAATATAAAGAAGATGTAAGAATAATAGAATTATAACTGAGATAGTGATAATTAATTTTATCACTATTTTCTATTTAAAATAATAAGATAATATGGTAAAATTATGTTGGGTGTTAAGATGAAGAAAATATTTAAATATATAATAATAGTTTTAATAGTAATTATGTTAGTACCAATAATAATTAATTTTTATGTTATATTATCCACTAAAAATAAGGTTGTTAGTAGTGATAGTAAGTTACTTACTGATATTGACTATATAGTTATTCTAGGAGCCGGTATTCGCCGTGGGAAACCTAGTCCTATGCTTGAGGATAGGCTTAAGATTGGAATATCATTATATAATGAAGGTATATCTAAGAAGATATTAATAACTGGCGATCATGAGAAGGAAGATTATGACGAAGTTACTGTTATGAAGAATTATTTGTTAGAGCAGGGTATACCTGAAGATGATATTGTTTTGGATAACTATGGTATATCTACTTATGATAGTATATATAGAGTAAAAAATGTATATAAGGCTAATAAGGTAGTAATAGTATCACAAAGATATCATTTATATAGAGCACTACTTCTTTCAAATAATTTAAACTTAGAGTCATATGGAGTAGAGGCTAATCTAAGATACTATTATGGTCAAGGATATAGAGAGATAAGAGAAATACTAGCTAGAAATAAGGACTTTATAAAGGGAATGATTAAACCAAAAGCAGCATATACTGCTTTTAATTATAATTTGGTATTTATTATATAAAAAATTATGATATAATTAATATAGCTTGTTTTGAGGGAGTATAAAGATGGAAAGATATAAAGAAATAGAAAGAAGTATAATAAAGAAATATCGTAAAGAGATATGGAGCAAGTTTATTAAAGCTGTTAAAGATTATGAACTTATTAAGGAAAATGATAGGGTTATGGTATGTATATCCGGTGGTAAAGATTCTTTTTTATTAGCTAAATGTATACAGGAATTAGAAAGACATGGTAAAGTACCTTTTACAGCAGAATATGTTGTAATGAATCCAGGATATAGTGAAAAACATAGGGATAACATTTTAGAGAATGCTAAGACATTAAATATACCTATAAAAGTGTTTGAGAGTGATATTTTTGAAGTAGTAGATAAAATAAGTTATGATAGCCCTTGTTATATGTGTGCTAAGATGCGAAGGGGATACTTATATAATAAGGCTAAAGAACTTGGTTGTAATAAGATAGCTTTAGGACATCACTTTAATGATGTTATTGAAACTACTTTGTTATCGATGTTTTATGGTTCAGAAGTTAAGACTATGATGCCAAAATTACATAGTGATAATTTTGAGGGAATAGAATTAATAAGACCATTATATTTAGTGGAAGAAGCTTCAATTATTTCTTGGAAGAATACCAACGAACTAACCTTTATTAACTGTGCTTGTAGATTTACTGAGAGTGTTACTTTATCTAATAATAGTAATGGTACAAGTAAGAGAAAAGAAATTAAAGAATTAATAAAAGAATTAAAGAAAATTAATCCTAGCATTGATCGTAATATATTTACTAGTATGAATAATGTTAATTTAAATTGTATACTTGGTACTAAGAAAGATGGTAAGTATAAGAGTTTTCTTGAAGACTATGATAAAGAATGAATTAGGCGATAATCTAGTTCATTTTTTTAACACTTATCATATAGTTTTATAGGAGAAAGATATGAATGAACTTAATAATTTTGTAATATCTAATGGTAATTATGATAATAAGAGCGTTTGTCTTAAGTCTAATACTTTGATTGTAAGCCTGATCGATGGCCTTGCTATAACTAGGAGTGCTGATAAACTAGAATGGAATAGTGGTAATCTTACTTATACAATAGTTCTAAATAATAAGACTAATACTTCTTATGTTAATCCTTCAGTAGTAGATATTCTTGATAATAATTTGATTGATTTTGTTACTGGCAGTGTTACTATAAAAGGAAGTAAAATGAGTCAAGAGAATTATGACTATGATAATAATATGCATACTTTAGTGATAAGATTGGATAATCTGACCGCTAATAGTGATACTACTATTACTTTTTCTGTTAAAAGAAAGGGTAATAGACCATTTAGATTAATTAGCGATTGCACTTTATATTATGGGGATAATTTAATGAAGAAAAGTAATAGAGTTATTGTAACTGCTGGTAATTTTGTTTATTCAAGAAGAGATAACTATGATTGTAAGGCTCCTTTTTGGAGAGTATAAGAATTAGTTATCTTTTTCTTTTGCCTCTTAAGCCTGTAGTCTTAAGAGGAACAATAGAGCCTTATGGTCTCTATTGTTAAATATTTGTATTATAGGTATAAAAAATTAAAGTCTTTTTTTGTCTATGAAAACCTCTTCTATAGATTATTACTGCTTAGTATTATTTAGTGAGGTGAAACTATGTATAATACTAATGGACTTAAAGAAGATGAAGTAAAAGAATCAAGAAAAAGATATGGTAGTAATAGTATAAATGAAAAGAATAAAAATACTTTTTTTAATCTATTTATTGAGACACTAGGAGATCCAATAATAAAAATACTTCTTATTGCACTAGCAATAAAAACAATATTTCTATTTAAAGATTTTGATTATTTTGAAACAATTGGAATAGTTTTAGCTATACTAGTGGCCTCATTAATATCAGCAATTAGCGAATATGGTTCTAATAAAGCTTTTCAAAGGATGCAAGAAGAGTCTTCTAGAATAAATGTTTTAGTAAAAAGAGAGGGTAAAACTAAGGAAATAGCTATTGACGAGATAGTTAAGAATGATATACTGATACTATCTACGGGTAATAAAGTACCAGCAGATGGCATTTTAATAAGGGGAAAATTATCGGTAGACGAATCTTCACTTAATGGAGAAACAAGAGAAATATATAAAGAATATATTGATAATATAAATTTAGCTACTGAAAAAAATAGAGTATATAGAGGTACGACTATTTATGATGGAGAAGCTTTAGTACTTGTTACTAAGGTTGGTATGAATACTTTATATGGCAAGATGGCTAAAGTATTAACTGAAGAAGAAGATGCTTCACCATTAAAATTAAGACTTACTAACTTAGCTAAAATAATAAGTAGAATAGGTTATGTAGCGGCTATTTTAATAGCTATTGCCTATTTATTTTCTAAGATATTTATTATTAATAATTTTAATTTAACAATTATAAGAGAGACTATAACATTAAATAAGTTTTTCTCATTATTACTTGAATCTCTTACTTTAGCAGTTTCTGTTCTTGTAATGTCAGTACCCGAAGGACTACCAATGATGATTACTTTAGTACTTTCTACTAATTCTAAAAAAATGCTTAAAGATAATGTGCTAGTTAGAAAGATGGTTGGTATTGAAACTGCGGGATCTTTAAATATACTATTTACTGATAAAACAGGTACTCTTACCAAAGGAAAGATGGAAGTATCTAGTATTATAGATGGAAATTTAAATGAATATAAAGATTTATATTATACACCAGAAAAACTAAAAATTTTAATATCTGATAGTCTATTATATAATAATGAGAGTGAACTTGAAGAATCTTCAGGTAAAGTAGTTGGAGGTAATTTAACTGATAAGGCATTATTATCTTTTGTTCAAAGAAAAAAAGATAATAATGTATTAGTGAAAGATAGACTACTTTTTAATAGCAAGAATAAGTTTGCTATTACTATTATAGAAAAAGATAAAGAAAAGATTAAATTAATTAAAGGAGCACCTGATATAATAATAAAAAATAGTACTCATTATATAGATAAAGATGGTAAGAGAAGGACTCTTGATAAAGATAAAATGCTTAGTTATATAAATAATAAGACCAAAGATGGATTAAGGGCTATTGCCCTAGCGGTATCTCAAAGTATATATCCTACAGATAGTATAAGAAGAAATATTTTACTTGGAGTAATATTTTTAAAAGACGATATAAGACCTGAAGCTAAAGATGGTGTATCTTTGATAAAGAGTGCTGGTGTTAATATTGTTATGGTAACTGGAGACTCTAGAGAAACTGCTATTTCTATTGCTAAAGAAGTTGGTATAATAACTAGTGATAATGATATAGTATTAACATCTAATGATATAGAAAAGTTATCTGATAATGAACTAAAAAAAATAATACCTAATTTAAGAGTAGTGTCTAGAGCTTTACCTGAAGATAAAAAAAGATTAGTTATGTTATCAAAAGAAATAGGCTTAGTTACTGGAATGACTGGCGATGGAGTAAATGATTCAATAGCCTTAAAAAAAGCCGATGTATCATTTGCTATGGGTAGTGGTACAGAAGTATCAAAAGAAGCTTCAGATATTGTAATAATAGACGATAACATATTATCAATATCTAAAGCTATATTATATGGAAGAACAACCTTTAAAAATATAAGAAAGTTTATTATATTTCAGTTAACTGTTAATATAAGTGCTATTATGCTAGCTTTAATAGGACCATTTATTGGAGTACCTAGTCCTATTACGGTACTTCAAATGTTATGGATAAATATGGTTATGGATACCCTTGCAGGCCTTGCCTTTTCATATGAGGTACCAAGAATAGAATATATGAAAGAACCTCCTAAAAAGAAAGAGGAGAATATAATTAATAAATATATGTTTAACGAAATAATAGCATCTTCAATGTATACTTTAATAATATCATTACTATTCTTAAAATTACCATTTATAAAACATATAATATCTAGTGATCATTTAATGACAGCTTTCTTTTCTTTGTTTATCTTTATCGCAGTATTTAATTCTTTTAATGCTAGAACACATAGATTAAATATATTGGCTCATTTAAAAGAAAATAAAGTATTTATACTTATTATAATATTTATTATTATAGTTCAAATAAGTATTATATATTCAGGTATAACATTATTTCAAACTAAACCTTTATATATAAAAGAATTAATATTTATATTAATGTTATCTTTAAGTATTATACCGTGTGATTTTATTAGAAAATATATATCTAAAAGATTACGTGGAGACTTTGGGGTATAAGGGATTATCTTTTTGACAAATATTTGATTATTATATATAATATATGGCTAGAGGGAAGAAATGAATACATATAATATTAATAATGTTTTAGAGGATTTTAATAAATTAGTAGATTTATATCTAAGTTCTTCTAGTGACGAAGAGAAGAAAAATATATATAGTCAAATGTTATTTATTTATAATATAGATCCTAAACTAGCTAAGGGAAGTAAACTATTTAGTTATAAACCTAAGAATTATAATGCTTATCTAAAGAAAAAAGAACAATCTAAGAAAATGGAATATGCTAAGTTAGATAGTTTAACGAGACATATATGTTTTAACTTATGGGAGGAAATAAATAAATATTATCCATTATATACATCAATTATTTTTGATAATATTTATGATTATAAAAACTATGCTAATATATTAGAATGCTTCTTTAAAAAGAATTTTCCTAAAGATCTAGATTTATTTCAAAATGATATTAGACAAAATAATCTAATTATTAAAAAAGGATTTCTTTTTTCGTGTGCTAATATTTTCTATTTAGAATCCTTAAGTAAATATTATATTAATATAGAATATTATGGTAAATTAAATGCTTTTAATATGGCTAGTACTATTCATGAATACGGTCATGCTTCTACTTTTATACAAAATTCTACATATAATAGTAAAAATTACATATTAAATGAAGTTATTTCTTCGTTGTATGAATTATTATTTTTAGATTATTATCTACAAATGTATGGTAATGAATATAATAGAGAAGAAATAATTAGATTATTTAATACTACTTGTATTGATAGATTAAAAAGTTCACTTCCTAATAGAAGTGAATATAGAATTCGTCATATTGATATGATAGAATCCTTATATGGACAGTTAATAGCCGCTACTATATATATTAAATATTTTGATAAAGATTTATATGATAAGATTAAACTATTGAAAGATAATTATTCTAAAGTAGATGGTTTTGAATTACTTAGAAGTATTGATATAACTATTGATGATCTGATTGATACTTCAGAAGATATTAGTAAATTAGTATTAAGAAGATAATAACAAAAAATACTTGTATAAATATTTAATTTATGGTATCATTTTATACGTAAGGTAAATAGATATAATTTATGTATAAGAACTATAAATTATGT
>OIYY01000600.1_pt1 | contig 24233 bp, 24 predicted proteins | sample 1588341 | NCBI WGS metagenome assembly OIYY01 (sample SAMN03283287) | human gut metagenome | biome: human-associated habitat; material: feces | host: Homo sapiens | place: Peru | collected 2012 | reverse complement strand
AACTGGATGTTGGAATCTTGTTGGGTTTGTTGAATTTCCTGTTATTGAAACATCAACACCTTCTAGATGCATTATTGCAACACCTTCTCTAACGTCGTTTGCTCCATAGCATCTAACTTCTGCTCTTTCTCCATCAGAATAAGGAATTTCTTCTAATACTTTTACTTTTCCAGTAAAGAAATCAAAATCAGTTTTTACATAAGTAAATCCATTTATTCTTGATATTATTTGAGCAGCATCTTTTCCAAGACCATTTAAGATAACTCTAAGTGGTTCTTTTCTTACTTTATTAGCAGATTTTGCAATACCAATTGCACCTTCTGCAGCTGCAAAAGATTCATGTCCTGCTAAGAAAGCAAAACATTTTGTTTCTTCTGAAAGTAGCATTGATGCTAAATTACCATGACCTAATCCTACTTTTCTATCATCAGCAACAGAACCTGGTATACAAAAAGCTTGTAATCCTTCACCGATTGCTTTAGCAGCATCGGCAGCTTTTGTACATCCTTTTTTTATTGCAATAGCTGCACCTAAAGTGTAAGCCCAACATGCATTTTCAAAGCAAATTGGTTGAACTCCTTTTACTATATCATATGGATTAAATCCTTTTTCTTTACAAATATTTAAAGCATCTTCAAAGTCTTTTATTTGGTACTTTTCCATTACTGGCTTTATTTGATCTATTCTTCTTTCATAACTTTCAAATGTTACTGCCATCATTCTTCCCCCTTTATTATATTTCCTATATTAGTAATAATTTCATCTATATTATCATATGGAATTAATTTAATTCTTTTATTTCCTCTAAGCATAGTAGTTACCTTTTCAGTTACTGTTTTGTCATAAATTCCAATAATTTTTTTATTATGAGAATCAGCAAATCCTAATTCGTATCCTACACCTAAAGATGGTATCGTTACTTCAGCAAAAATTATATCTGCTTGCAACATCTTACTTTCTAGATCTGAAAATATATCTTCAGCAGAACTATTTTTTTCATCTAATAAAACAGTATCTGATCCTACTTGTTCGTTTAATACATTTCCATATTCTTTTAATTTTTCTATTAAAGTTTTGTAAGTTTCTAACTTTTGCCTACCACCATAAATAGAACCAGAAAAATATATATTCATATCTTTTTCCTCTTTATCCTATTCTTCTCTTGGATCTATTTTCTTAACAGCTTCATCAAATCTTCCATATTTTCCACTAGCTTTTTCTATAGCTTCCATTGGTTCAATACCTTTTTTGATATTTTCCATCATTTTTCCTAAGTTTACATATTTATAACCTATGATTTGATCATCTTTATCAAGACCAATTTCTACTATATAACCTTCAGCAAGTTCCAAATATCTAGGTCCTTTTACATTTGTTGAATAAATTGTACCAACTTGACTTCTGTGACCTTTACCTAAGTCCTCAAGTCCTGCACCGATTGGTAAACCATCTTCTGAAAATGCAGATTGAGTTCTACCATAAACAATTTGTAAAAATAATTCTCTCATTGCAGTGTTTATTGCATCACATACAAGGTCTGTATTTAATGCTTCAAGTAAAGTTTTTCCTGTTAGTATTTCACCAGCCATAGCCGCTGAGTGTGTCATACCAGAACATCCTACAGTTTCTATTAAAGCTTCTTGGATAATTCCTTCTTTAACATTAAGTGTTAATTTACAAGCACCTTGTTGAGGAGCACACCAACCAATACCATGTGTTAATCCTGAAATATCTTTTATTTGTTTTGCTTTTACCCATCTTCCTTCTTCTGGAATTGGAGCTGGTCCATGGTTTACACCTTTAGCAACTGGACACATTTTTTCTACTTCTTTTGAATAAATCATTTAATTACCTCCTAAACTTGCAAATATCATTATATCACACTATTTTCGATTTTTAAATACATTTTTTGACTTTTTTTTACAAAATGGAAAAAACCAGTACTTTTAATGTACCGGTTTTACTCCTTTTATTTTTCTTTTTCCATATAGTTTTTTTAGTACTTTAAAATTTCTTTTTAGAATAAATAAAATTACTACTATTGTAATTAAAAAGATTGCTGTAAGCAAAATATACATTAAAACATACATTACTCTATAGAAATTTACTTCACTAAGATCAACGCTTACTCTTGGGACGCCATCAATTTCTTGCAAAATAATTTTGCCAAAGTTTTCAAAATTGCTTACTTCTATTCTGCTATTTGTCCGAACTATTGTAACTCCTTCTGGAATACTTTCTTTATCGCATTTATTTTCAAAAACTTTTATTGCGAGTTCTTTGTAATATTCCTGCTGTTCCTTAGTAATTGGATCCACTCTTTGATAAGATATACCTGATAATATAAGCACACCAAAAAGTACTGCTAATACAACTGGATATACTTTCTTTATTACCGCTTTTAATATCTCTACTAATTTATCATAGCTTAAATCTTTTATACTATGCATGATATTTATCCTCCTAACAATTATGTTATAAGTTTTTATTTAGCATATAGATTATAGCACCAAATTTACATAAAGTCAAATAAAAAGTGAACAATTTTATTTGTTCACTTTTTAATATATCTATTCTAATATTCTTAAGCATTTTCCTTTTTGTCTTTTTTACTCTTTTTTTCTTTTTTCTCTTTTATTTCTTTTTTTGTCTCATTTACTTTTGTTTTAATTTCATTAGACTTTTGGATAGCTTTTTCATCAATTTTATTAGTAAAGTTTCTTCTTATAGCTGCAAAATTATTTAATAATCTACCACTGAATACTATAACAACTGCAAGATATATATCAACATTTAATTTTTCGCCTATTAATACTAAAAATGTTGCTATAATGGAATTTCCAAAAAATCCAGATATAAATAATTTCATATCAAACTTTTTTTCTATATTTGCAGTAAAAGCTCCGAAAACTGAATCTAAACATGCCAAAATTGCTACTGCAATGTAATTTGAGTATGAATAAGGTATTTCAACATTTAATCCAGTTAATATTCCAGCTATAACAAAAACTAGCATTATACATACGCCTGCCACTTAAACACACTCTCCTTTACTTTTGATTTTCATTGTATACGGTAGCATTTTTTAGTGAAAATGAACCATTAAACTTTTCTATTTTAATTTCTTTTTCTCTTACGACTTCAACTTGAACACCTAAATCTTTTAAGGTATCTGCAACACCATTTTTTATGTTCATAGCACTTTCTAAATATTGTGAATTTCCAATTGCTTTAATTGTGAATGGAGCTGCTACTTTTTGATAATTTACTTGAATTACTGGTCCAACACAACGAATAGCAGAAGTCGAAATAATTCTTTGACCGTTAACACTTATAGCCTCAGCACCAGCAGCTTTAAGTTCGTTTACTACTGTTAACACATCACTATCATGTACTAACGCATCTGTTCTTAGTGTACCGTCTGTTAGTACGCCATCATTTAATGTAACTGTTACTCCTTCACCAACTAAATCTACTGTTCCAGATAAAGCACTTAGTTCTTCAATATCTTTTTTCATTGATGCTATAAGAGTATCATTTTCACCAGAACTAGTTTTATATTCTTCAACTATTTCTTGGCTTTCCTTATACTTTTTATCTAATTCATTATATTTGTTTTGCAAAGCTACAAGGTCATCAGCAAGTTCTGACTCTCTCTTTCCTTGTACCACTTCCTCAGTATTACTTATAGTTTTCATCTGAGCTGCAAGTAGCATACTTAGAAAGAAAAGTGCAATACCAATAATGATATAAGCAATTATAGAATTTTTATTTATCCAACTTATAATAGCTTCTTTGTTAATTTTCTTTTTAGTAATTTTTTTTGTATTTTTTTCTGACAAGATAAATCACTACTCCTAATAACTTGAAAATATTGGATCAGATTTAGTCATATCGATGATTCCGGCTGACCCTTCCGGAAGTTTGTCAATTATAGCTTTAAGTAAAGAAATGCTATAATTGATATCACCACTTAAATTAAACTTGACATTAAGTTTATCATCTAAAGTCACTGTTGTCAAGGAATTTTCAAAATTTACCTTTGTTATGGTATTATCTTTAAAGTTAGCATCAATCTTTTTCTTAAGTTCAAAAAAGCTATTTAATTTTTGCACATATGCATCATCTATCTTAGTACCAAGCTGTGCATCATTACTAAAACTGATTCCTAAAATAAGTTCCTCATCTTCTGATTTTTCCTTAACATCACTACATTTTTCTAATATATAACCGTTTTTATCTAATCTATAATATACATTATTTTCTTTGTCATAGGCAAAATATATGCTGAACCTTTCTTCTACTTCAGCAATTATTGTATTTGGTAATTTCATTTTAATTTTTGTACTTTCAACAAAGGGTAAATCTACCTTTACATCGCTAAAAAATCTTTCTATAAAGATATTTTTTCCAAGTTCAGACTTAAGCGAAGCTACTATATCTCCATTTGTATAGATTTTATTTCCTTGTGCTTCTATTGATTCTATATTAAAATATGGAAGTTTTAATACTAAATATACTCCACATATAAGTAACCCTATTAGAATAAAGGTAAATACAACTTTTATTTTTTTTCTCATTTTTTCTGCATTCTTTTCTTCTATAATTTTATTTATCTTTATTCTACTTTGGTTTGCGTCATAGTTTGGAGTTTTTATATTATTTTTTGTATTACTTGTCCTTGCAACGTTTTTCGTATTTTTGTTCATATCCTCACCACTCTAAATTGAATCCATTATATTAAGATATATGTTTTTCTCCACATCTTTCTTTTGTGCTTTTTTAGCATTTTGTCCCATTTTTTCTATTTTGTTATTATCTATAATATCATTTAATGTATTATACAAACTTTCTATACTAAGCTTATCCTCTTCAATTATCTTAGCTGCATCTATATCTTCCAATACCTTTGCATTATAATATTGATGATTTTCTGCAGCATATGGATATGGAATTAATACAGATGCCTTTTTAGCAAGTGCAAGTTCTGTTATAGTCATAGCACCTGATCTAGTTATACAAATATCAGCTGCATTATACATATCTTGCATATCATAAACAAATTTTTCTATCTTTATATATTTAGATAAATCTATATTATTTTCCTTTTCTATTTTTTCTTTCTCTGTCACTACCAAGTCATAATTTTTATTTCCTGTAACAAGCACAAAGAACATTTTCTCATCACGTTTTACACTAACCATATCTAAAACTACTTGATTTAATTTTCTTGCTCCTTGACTTCCACCAGTAACAAAGATTATTTTTCTTTCCATGTCTTTGTAAGTACCTATATTTCTAACAGATAAGTTTAACTTTTCCTTAGAATCTTCTCTATCAAGATTATCTATATCTTCTTCATTAAACTTAGCTGGAGTACCTGTATATGCAATATTTTTTCTATTTTTTAATCTCTTCCTAGCATCTTCAAATCCGATCATGACTCTACTAGCCTTTTTAGCAAGTAATTTTACAGAAACTCCTGGGAAGGCGTTACTTTCATGTAGTATATATGGAACTTTTAGCTTTTTAGCTGCAAGCATAACAGGAACACAAATATAACCACCAGTTCCTATAACTACATCTGGTTTAAATTCTTTTATTATTTCCTTAGCATCAGAAATACCAAGATATGCATTATGTAATGCCTTGAAATTTTTGGGCGTAAGCGATCTTATAATTTTGCCTGTTCTAATATGTTTTATATCAAAGCCAGCATTTTTTACTAATGAATTTTCTAGTCCATCTTTTGTTCCAACGAATAAAATTTCTGTATCCTTTTTATTTTTTAATATTATATTTGCAATAGCAATGGCTGGATTTATATGCCCACCAGTACCAGCACAAGCAAAAAGAACTTTCATAACACTCTCTCCTATATCATTTACAATTTTTAGAAATATTTAACAATATTCCCATAGTACATAAGTTAATAAATAACGCTGTTCCACCATAACTAAAGAATGGAAGCGGCATACCAGTAACTGGCATCGTGCAAGTTACAACTGCAATATTTACTAATATTTGCAGCGCAAATACGCTAGTTATACCCATTGCTATTAATGAGCCATACATGTCTTTACATGTCATAGAAATCTTATATCCTCTAAATATGAAGAATGCAAATAATGCTAAAACTACTGTTGTTCCAACAAGTCCTAATTCTTCACCAAGTACTGAGAATATAAAGTCATTTTGAGCTTCTGGTAACCAAAGATATTTTTGTCTACTCTGTCCTAATCCTCTACCAAAGATTCCACCAGATCCAATTGCATAAAGACTTTGAGCAGCCTGCCAGTTATCCCCAGTTATATCTTCTTCTGGATTTAAGAACGCAAGTATTCTTGTTCTTCTGAAATCCTCTGCCATGATGAATGCTCCACCAGCTACCAAAACTATTAGAAACCCCGCAATAAATAATTTCCAATTTATCTTTATACCACTAGCAAATATAATAGATACGGCAGCCACAACCATAACTAATGTTCCACTCATGTGCTTTTGCAAGAACATTACTACAACAACAGCTATAAGCATTAGAGTTGGAATTATATAACCTTTTATATTCTTTGTCTTTTTATAATTTACAGATATATAAGTTGACATAGCAAGTACTAATGCAATTTTCATTATTTCAGAAGGTTGGAACTGGAATGCTCCAAATCCTAACCAACGTGTAGCACCATTTCTTTCTTGACCAATTCCAGGTATTAAAACAGCTATAAGAAGTATCAAAGCTACAAAGTAAAACAAATAACTCCACTTCTTATATATTCTATAATCTATTTTAGAAATTACAAGCATAGCAACTACGCCTGCAATTCCCAAAATCAATTGTCTAGTTAAAAAGTAATTACTATCTCCAAAAGTGCTTAACGCATAATATGAACTTGCAGAAGCAACCATTACTAATCCAATACATAATAAAATTATTATTGTTATTAGCATGGTAAAATCTATTTTTTTATCAACTACTTCACTCTTATTAAAAACTTTCTTTTTCATTTTTACTCCAAATTTAAATAAAATAAGCTAATGCACAAAGTGCTAAAGTTATACACCAAAATAGGATAACGACCTTTGTTTCCTTCATTCCAGATAATTCTAAATGATGATGGAAAGGTGCCATTTTAAATAGTCTTTTTCCTTTAGTGATTTTAAAATATATAACTTGTAATGCTACAGATATAGTATCAAATACACAAACAAATGCAACTATTAAAAGATATAAAGGCATTTTTAACATTATTGCAATTGCAGCTACTGCACCACCTAGTGCAAGAGAACCAGTATCTCCCATAAATACTTTTGCTGGGTGATAATTAAATACCAAGAATCCTAAACAAGTACCAACACAAGAAGCGCCTAAAATTATCATATCTTTTTCTTGATTTTTTATAGCTATCAAAGTGAAAAATGTCATTATTATAGCTACTACACCAGAAGCTAAGCCATCAAGTCCATCAGTTAAATTTACTGCATTTGTTGTTCCAATAAATACAAAAGCTGTAAATATTACAAACACAAGTGGTGACAAATACAAAGGTTGATTTACAAATGGTACTATTATTTCTGTACCAAAGTTAAATGCTTTTAGATACAAAACTATAACTAATGCTGTAACAATCAAAAGCCCAAATATTTTTTTCTTAGGCGATAAACCTTCAGTATTCTTTTTCACTAATTTTTTATAATCATCTATAAAGCCTATTATTCCACAACCAAATATTGCGACTATTGGAATTATTAATTCTCTATAATTTACTAAATTAACTGCTAATATTATAGTTACTACAATAATCATAACGATTCCACCCATTACTGGTGTACCGCTCTTTTTTAGGTGGGACTTTGGTCCATCCTCTCTTACAATCTGACCAACTTTAAGTTTTCTTAATTTAGGAACTACAATAGCACCTAATATAACTGTTGCTATAAATGAGATAATCAAATTTAGCGTCTGTGTATTCATATTTATTTCTCCTTAAATTTCAATATTTTTATCAGGCATAGACTCAGCTATTTGCTTTACTATTTCCCTCTCATCAAATTTTATCTTTTTATTATTTTTAAGAATTTGATATGTTTCATGTCCTTTTCCAGCAATAACAATAATATCATTTTTCCATGCAATTCTCATTGCAAATCTTATTGCTTCTTTTCTATTTTCTATTATTTTATAAAGTCCTCTACTCTTTTTTACTCCAGTTTCAATTTCAGCCATTATTTCTTGTGGTGATTCATTTCTAGGATTATCTGTTGTAATAACTGTAAAGTCAGCTAGTCTTCCAGAGATTTCTCCCATAATAGGCCTTTTTATTTTATCTCTATCTCCACCACATCCAAATACGCAAATTATTCTACCCTTTGCATGTTTTTTTACTGAAGATAATATAGCCTCTAAACTTGAAGGATTATGAGCGTAATCTACCATTACTGTAAAAGTTTTTCCAACATCTATAACTTCACTTCTACCAGGTACTTTTACATTTGCTAGAGCAAGTAATATTGCATCCATTTGAACATTTAACATACTTGCTGCTCCAATTGCTGCAAGTGAGTTATAAACTGTAAATCTTCCTGGAATATTAACTCTTACAGTTTCAAGCATTTTATTAACATACATTTTAAATTCAACATATGATGCATTTACTCTAACATCAGTAGCAGTTAAGTTTACATCATTATCAAGTCCAAAAGTAGCATGTTTTACAGATATCATTTTTAGTAGTTTTGGAGCGTATATATCATCTCCATTTATTAGAGCATAATCGCTTTGTGCAAAAAGTTTTGCTTTAGCATTTAAATAATTATCCATTGTTTTATGGAAATCCAAATGTTCTTCAGAAAGATTTGTAAAGATTCCTATTATAAAATGAAGTCCATAAACCCTATCAAGCTCTAAAGCATGCGAACTAACTTCCATAACTACATATTTTATGTCATTATCTACCATATCTTTAAGAAGTTTTTGTAAGTCTAATGATTCTGGTGAAGTTCTACTAGATTCTATTTGTACATTTCCATAGGTATTATATATTGTACCTATCATACCAGTTTTTTTACCAGCTGCATTAAGTATATCTCTTAACATATAAGCTGTTGTTGTTTTTCCCTTAGTACCAGTTATTCCTATTAACTTTAATTTTGTTGCAGGTCTATCATAGTAAACAGCAGCCACTTTTGCAAGTGCTTTTCTTGCATTTGAAACTTTTATTATAGTAATATCTTCATTTTCAAATTCTCTATCTTCGTCAGTAATTACTGCAACTGCACCACGTTTTATTGCATCTTCTATAAATGAATTACCATCATTTTGAAATCCTTTAATTGCAACAAACAAATCATTTGTTGATATCTTGTTTGAATCATATTCGATTTTTTCTATATCGATATTTGTATTTCCTTTTTTAATATCATATTCTTCCAAATCTTCTAATAAATACTGTAAAAGCATAATTTTCTGCTCCCCCTCTTATAATCTACGGTAAATCTTCCGTATCTGCACATTTTACTGTAACTATTGAACCTTTTTCTATAACAGCTCCTGGTGTTGGATCTTGTGTTAGAACACTACCTTTTCCAATTACTCTTATATTAAGATCACTAGCTCTTATTTGATTAATTGCTACTTGCATATCTTTATTTCTTATATCTGGTACTGTTACTGTTGATTTTGCTTCATCGTTAGTATAAACTCTGATAGTTGATCCATCCATAAGTGAAGCACCAGATTTTGGTATTTGATCTTTTATTACATCAGTATCTGATAAATTTGTATCTGATACTAATTTCATTCCTTTTTCTTCTAATATAGATTTTGCTTCTGCAACTGTTTTAGAAGTAATGTCTGGAACTACCTTTTCTTTTATATCATTTTCAACAACTGTATAATCTGTATCAATATCTAAATATCTTAATGTTTCTTCAATAATTGAACCAACAACCGGACCACACAAAGTAGCTCCACCATGACCAGAAGGTCCTTGTGGGTTGTATAAGTTTACAACAACTACAACTTCTGGTGAACTTACAGGTGCTATTCCAGCAAATCCAGCAAGATATTTTAGATTGTTTCCTCTTCCATTTTCACCAGTAGCTGTTTTACCAGCAACTCTATAACCACTCACTTGTGCTGTTTTACCAGTACCAATTGTAACTGTATCTTCTAGAGCACTTAGTATACTATCTGCTGTTGATTTAGACATTATTTGTTTCTTTATTTTTGATTCTGTTATTTCATCATAATTTCCGCTACCGCTTTTTACTTCTTTTACAACATATGGTTCTACTAAATATCCACCATTTGCAACTGCTGCATAATTTACTGCTGTTTGTAAAGTAGAAATTTGTATTGTTTGACCAAAAGAAGTTGTTGCAAGGTCTACTGCTGTCATAGTATCTTTATCATGCATAATACCAGTAGCTTCACCTGGGAGATCAATTCCTGTTTTTCCTGCAAGGTTAAATGCATCTATATATTTACAGAATGTATCTATTCCCATTTTTTGAGAAACTTGCATAAATACAGGGTTACAAGAATTCATTATTCCTTGTCTTAAGTTTTCTACACCATGACTATTAGGATATCTCCAACATTTAATAGTCCAAGTTCCAACTCTAACTGATCCAGTACAGTTAAAACTTGATGGAGAATCTATTCCAACTATTCCCTCTTCTAAAGCTGCTGTAGCTGTTACTATTTTAAATGTAGAACCTGGTTCTGCAGTATCTGAAATACATTTATTTCTCCACATATTATTAAGTGCTTTACTTTTTTCTTCTTGTGACATTGTGTCCCAAGCTTCTTTTAACTCATCAGTATTAGGTGTAAATGGATCATTAGCATCAAATGTTGGCATTGTTGCCATAGCAAGAACCTCACCCGTTTTAGGTCTTAGTACTACTGCTGTTCCATATTCTACAACATTTTCTTCACAAGCTTTTTTCAAGTATTTTTCAACAATACTTTGGATAGTTGCGTCAACTGTTAATACTACGTCTTTTCCATCTGTAGGTGCAATGTATTGTTCACTAGTAAACGGTGTTTCTCTTCCCTTACCATCAGTACTTCCTAATATTTTTCCTGGAACCCCTGATAAATCTTTATCATAGTATGCCTCAACACCATATAATCCCTGATTATCAGTTCCAACAAATCCTAATACATGTGACAAAAGTTCACCATATGGGTATATTCTTTGAGTATCTTCATCAATTTTTATACCATCGACCTTTGCGTCTGTAATGTATTCTAATACTTTAGCTGCTTTTTCAGAATCAACCTTTGTAGCTATAGTTTCACTAGAAGTATTTTTTGTTAATTTAGCAAGTATCTTATCTTTATCCATCTCTAAGATATTTGCAAGATTTTCGGCAACACTTTCCTTATTTTCAACACTATTTGGAACTGCCTTTATTGAACTTACTGATACACTTTGTGCAAGTACTTTTGTACCAGTTGCATCATATATAGTACCACGCTTAGCAGCAACCTTTCTTTCACGAGTTTGTTGCTCATAAGCCATTTGTTTATAGTGATTTGATTTTATAACTTGAATATAAACTAGTCTACCAAACAAAACAAGAGCAATAACCAAACAAAATATTAAAGCTACCGCTATTCTCTTCTGGTTTTTTAGCGACATATATGACAAATTTTTCACCTCTTATTCATAACTAACATTATAACATATATATGTAAAAAAAAACAAGATATTTCTAAGTACTATTAAATAATACTAACAAAATTTCTTGTTTATTACAACTTTATTTTTTATCAATTAAATTTATTGTTCCACACAATGATTTATATTTAATCATACTAGAATAATGAAGATATTTTTGATTTTATTGTATCAAAAAAGTTTGAAAATGCATCTGAAACACTTTTATTTTCTACTAAATTGTTTTCTAATGAGCTATCAACATATACTATTTGATTTACTGATGGTTTTTGCATACCAAGTTTTTGTTTTGCATATGCTTCAATAGCATTGTAGTCTGTATTACTTTCAACTTCTATTTTTGTTGTTGTAAGTAAAGCATCAGCATCCTCTAATTCTTCTTTTAATTCTTGTACCTTTAAATTTTTCTCACTTATAACATTATATCTGTGAGTAAGTAAGATTGTCATTGAAAATGCACAAGCGATAAAAAGGCATATAGCAGCTTTATTTTGAGTCTTAACCGCTTTTTTAGGCATCTTTTTAACCTTTTTTTCAGTTTTTACTTTTGGAGTATCAAATACTTCTTTATAAATTTCTCTTTTTCTTGCGGCTGATCCTGTTTCAAAAGGAATATACTCATTATATTGCATGCTATTTTTCACCTCTTTTCTTAAAATAAATTAATTTCTTTCAAATATTCTTAATTTAGCACTACGCGCTCTAGGATTTTCTAACACTTCTTCTTCACCAGATACTATTGGCTTCTTTGTTATAATTTTTCCATAAGATTTAAACCCACATACACATACTGGAAAATCTTTAGGACAAGTGCATCTTCCTTCCATTTCTTCATAAGTATGTTTTACTATTTTATCTTCTAAAGAATGGAAAGTTATTATTAGTAATCTACCATTTTTATTAAGTGACATTATGCTATCAACAACAGCCTTTTTTAAAAGTGTAAGTTCTGAATTTACTTCAATTCTTATTGCTTGAAAAACTCTTTTAGCTGGATGTTGTTTTTCGTTAAGTGCTCTTTTAGGCATAGCACTTTTTATAATATCTACTAATTCAAATGTAGTTTCTATCTCTTTTTCTTTTCTTTTTTCAACAATTTTTTTAGCTATAGACGACGAAAATTTTTCTTCCCCATAATCTTTAAAAATTCTAAATAATTTTTCCTCAGGATAATTATTTACAACTTCAAAAGCAGAAAGCTCATCTTCTTGATTCATTCTCATATCTAGTCTTGCATCATTCATGTAGCTAAATCCTCTGCTAGCCTCATCAAGTTGATATGAAGAAACTCCAAGATCTAATAAAATTCCGTCTACTCCTTTTATGTTTAAATTTTCTAAAATATTTTTTATATTACTATGATTATCGTGAACTAATTTATAATTACTAAATTCTGATAATCTTTTAGAAGCTGCATTTAAAGCATCATTATCTCTGTCTATTCCTATCAACATTCCACTTCCATTTAATTTTTTTAAAATTTCGTAAGAATGTCCAGCTCCCCCTAAAGTTCCATCTACATATATTAAATCATTTCTAATATTAAGTCCCTCGATGCATTCATCAAGTAAGACTGATTTATGTTTGAATTCCATTTATTACTCCATATTAATACTTAAATTTTTATCTTTTGTACACTTGCTTTTTATCTTTAGTGTAATATATTAATATCTTTTGTTTGAATTTTTAATTTTAAATAATTTATCTTTTGTATTTTGTTTTTTTATTTTTATCTTTTGTTCATTTGTAATCTTTTGTAGGATATGATTAAATGCCTAAGTTAGACATCTGACCAGCAATTTCGTCTAAATCCATATTTTCTGGACTTGTGTAGTTATCCCATTTTTCTTTATCCCAAATTTCAACTCTAGTTGCTACACCAATTACATATACTTCTTTTGTAATTCCAGCATAGTCTCTTAAATTTTGTGGGATATTTATTCTTCCCTGTTTATCAATTTCACATTCAGTGGCACCAGAAAAGAAAAATCTTATAAAGTTTCTAGCGTTGGGATTAGTTAGTGGAAGTGTTTTAAGTTTTGATTCAAATGTTGTCCATTCTTGTTTTGAATATATAAATAAGCAATTATCTAGTCCTTTAGTCACTATAAAAGATGAGCCAAGATCATCTCTAAACTTAGCAGGAATGCTTACTCTTCCCTTTGTATCAAGGTTATGAGAATATTCACCAAGTAACATTTAAATTCACTCCCTTTCTTACCACTTCATACCACTTTGTACCACTTTGATTTAATTTTAGTATATAATTTTGAAAAAATCAATACTTTTTTAGTAATTTATTATATTTTTTTATAATAGAAAATTTTAATTGACTTTTTATCTAAATTATGTTAACATATAAGTATAAGAAAAAAATCTCTTGTTCAAATAAAAAATAATTTTTTTAAAGGAGGTATCTTTATGGCAACCGGTTTCTTCTCTGATATATTTTCTATCATCGATCCTTTTAACATAATGGGATTTAATGATGAAGAAAGTAAAGATTCAAACGACTCCGAAAACAATTCAACATCTACATATTCTTCACTCGGAATATATCCTTGGGATGACGACGACGAATAAAAATACCGGTGGTAATTAACCACCGGCATTTTTTATTTATTTTTACTAGTTTTAAAATCTTCCGTTTTATAGAAAGATTTTTTTTCATCTCTAAAAGTTACACCTGATACTAGATCTATGTAGCTTTTCATAAACACTTTTTCTCCATTTGTTTTAGTTTCTTTGAAATGGTTTGGAACTCTTCCTCCATTTGCAAGCATTGAAAGATGAGTTGCTAGTCTACCAACTTGAGATTTTTCATCACAACTTTTCGCATAATTCTTCAATTTATCAGAATATCCCTTTCCCATTGGAATTAGAATATTTGAAGAGAAGAAATCCTTTCCTAAAGAAAAATCCTCAAACCCTCTGTAAATTGGAAATGAAGTATTTCCTTTTGCCTTTGAAAGAAACTCAATAAGATTATCCTTTTCGATGTGAATCTTCAAAGGTGCTATAATTCTAGGACAGTCTATACATATTACACATATATTATTTTCATAATCTTCAACATTTTTACCAGAGAGCGCTATTCCATAATTTTTCAAATTTTTCATTTCATCTAATAGGAAAATAAATGAATATGTTGAAAGATTTTTGGAATAATACGCGGCCTCTATAGCTCTGTAAATTGGCATATATGCTTTTAGATCGTCGCCCAAAGAGTTGTTAGCACTAAGATCTTTAAAATATTCTTGGTACATTTGAGAATCACTTGCTTCTTGAGTTAGATAATTGTTGTTTTCATAATAATTCATGAAACAATTTGGTATTTCCTCGCACATCTTATGTTTTCTTTTAGCACACTTTAAGATAAATTCAGATTTTTCCATAATATGCTCATACTCTTCATCATTTACATACTTTTCTATGTTATTATCTGTTATCTTGCCATCTATAATTCCATCAAACAAATCTAAGGAATCTGCCATAAGAAAAGCCCTAAATAAGTTTTTGATTTCCTTTGACAACTTGTTTTGCCAAAAAGAATTTAGAACCAATATTTCATTTACGCTCATTGATTTTAAATATTGAACTCTAAAGCCATCTCTGAAAGTAAGCTCTTTAGGAATTGGCTTAGCTGGTATTCTATCTATTTCGAGAATAAAGTCCATTACGTCTATTCCTTGATAGTCAAAACTGCCGTTTCTCATTTGAAGTTTGTCTATAGCCCATTTTACTAGACTTAGCTCTTGGATTGGTTCGCCAAGATTTATTGCTAAAGTTCCCATTGAAAACTTTCTTAGATTTGCATTGTTAAAAGAAATATACTTTTCCATTTGCTTTGTTTCCTCTAAGAAACTTACAACTACAAGCAAGTTGACAATATAATATTCTCTTAACAGATCACTATTTAAGTTCTTTACTTTTTTTATTCCTCCTTTAAAGATATCGTGAAGCTTCTTATCTGGAATTCTAAATTCGCCAAATCCCATATATGGAGTAAACATTTCCTTAAACAACCATTGGAATTCATCCTTATCCATGAAATCATAAAATTTCTCAGAAGAATTTATTCCTAAATGTCCCCGCAAAATTTTGTTGATGAAATCATATGTAGATGTATAATACTCAGAAACCTCTTTAAAGTCTTCTGTAATAACTCTTTCATAAAGTTTATCCACATCTTCAGGCGTACTAGAATACTTCTTTACAGTAAGATAATACATTAAGGTTGTTAGTTCAACATGAGAAAGTGAAAGTTTAACAAGAGTGTATTTAGTTATCATATCCATAACTTTTTTCTTGATTTTCGCCTTTACCTCATTAGAATTTAAGTTTGGATTTTGATTCTTTATCTCATTTGCTAAAAGATTGAAATAACGAATGTGCCACTTTAGAAGTGTAAATTTACTTTTGCCTCCCCGTATTTTAATACTGTTTGAAATGATTGGCATCATTTTTTCAAAATAACTGTTACTCACTTATATCATCCTTTCAAAAATAATCATCTAAAAGTTAAAAAGTTTTATACCTAATTATATCATTTTATGTAAATTTTTTCAAGTGAATATACTAATAAAACTAGTTATTTTACTTATTTTCTAGCTTTTTACAGATATTGACGATATTTTCTATTATAAAATCCAAATCCTCTATAGTGTTTTCTTCACCAAAAGTAAGTCTTAAAGAACACTTTGCTGTTTTTTCATTTAATCCTATTGCAGTTAAAACATGTGATGGATTAACACTAGTGGTAGTACAAGCACTACCAGCCGAAGCACATATTCCATTCATATCCAGCATTATTAACATTGTTTCAGAATCTATATTAGGCAAAGTTACATTTACATTGCCTGGCAATCTTTTTTCTAAATCTCCGTTAATAACTATTCCATCTATTTTTTCTTTTAAATTTTCTATAAAATGATTTCTTAGACCTAGTAATTTTTCATTATATTTTTCAACATTTTGACTTGCAATCTCTATTGCCTTTCCAAGTCCTACTATTGCTGGTACATTTTCTGTTCCTGCTCTTTTAGATCTTTCCTGATGTCCACCACAAATCAAATTATCAAACTTTACTTTTTTATTTATATAAGCTGCTCCTATCCCTTTTGGTCCATAAAATTTATGAGCAGAAAGAGAGAGCGCATCAATACACATATCATTTACGTCAATATTTACATTACCGATTGCTTGAACCGCATCAGTATGAAAATAAATTTCTTTAAATCTTGCTAGTTTTCCAATTTCCTTAATATTTTGAATAGTACCAATTTCACTATTTGCAAACATAATACTTATAAGAATTGTTTCATCTTTTATAGCATTTTTTAGATCATTTATATTTATAAAACCTTTACTATTTACTCCAAGATATGTTATTTCAAAGCCTTCTTTTTCTAAGCTTTTACATGTATTTAAAACTGCGGGATGTTCTATTTTAGTTGTTATGATATGATTTCCTTTATTCCTATTTGCTCTTGCAATCCCTTTTATTATCATATTATCAGCTTCACTTCCACCAGAAGTAAAATATATTTCATCTTTACACTTAGCACCTATTGCTTTTGCAACTTGCTTTCTTGATTTTTCAACAGCTTCCTTTGAAGTTCGTCCCAAAGAATACATTGATGAAGGATTTCCAAAATTTGTACTAAAAAATGGTAACATCTCTTCAAGTACTTCAGGTTTCACATAAGTTGTTGCACTATGATCTGCATAAATTATTTTTTCCATGACTTCCTCCTAAAATATATTTATATATAATATGATATTTTGTAGATTTTGTTCTTACACAAAAAACAAAAGAACTAGCCAAATTACTTACTAAATTTGACTAGTTCCATAAATTCATAATTTATATATTATTATTTCAATGTCACACTACCATCCTCATTATTTGTAATAGATATTTCTGATTTTAAACAAACCACTGGTCTAAAACCAATAGAATCATAATCATATCTATAGTCACTATTCACGTTACCATCACAAAATACATTAAACAAATGACCAGTACTAAGGAAAGAAGGAGAGGCAATCCAACTTGCCACTGCATCAGATGATTTATATTTTGGTATTACATATAGTGTTTCGTATATGCTAAACATTCCCAAACAATAACTTTCCCAATTTATTCCACCATCTTTACTTATATAGTAACCGTTAGAATTTGCTGCCTTTGCTTGATAATTTACGTTATTTTTTTTACTTCATTTTGTATACTTTTTACAAGATATTTTTCGACATTTTTCTCATGTTATTTTCAATTATTGATTTTTGTAACACTTCATACAAACGCCTTCATCAGAATATTCATGTGAATAAGTCCAACATCTAGGACATTTAACACCTGTTGATTTTATAACACTTACTTTTCTATCATCTGATTTTTCAATATTTAGCTCAGAAATTATAGCAACAAGTTCAATGTTTTTCTTATTTTCTAATGCAAAATCATATTCTTCACCATTTGTATATAAAGTAACCTCTGCATCTAATGCACTACCAATTTCTTTCTTAGCTCTTGCTTCTTCTATATCACGTGCAAAACTTTCTTTTATTTCGAAAATCTTATTCCATTTTTCTACTAAAGCATAATCATCATAATCACCAGTTTGTGCTGGGAAATCTTCTAATAAAATACTTTGTTTCTTTTCAGTTTTTGTATTCATGTATGAATATACTTCTTCTGATGTAAATACTAGTATTGGTGATATAACCTTTACTAAAACGTCTAATATATCATACATTGTTGATTGACTGCTACGTCTAAGTTCATGATCTTTTCTAAATGTATATAATCTATCTTTTATTACATCTAAATACTTACTTGAAAGTTCAGTAGTACAGAATCTGTGCAATTCATTGTATACTAAATGATATTCATATGTATTATATGCATCATTCACATATTCAACCAATTTATTTAATTTATACATCATGTAACGATCAATTTCATCTCTTTTAGCATATTCAACGTAATCTTTATTTGGATCAAAGTCACCAGTATTTCCTAATAAGAATCTAAGAGTATTACGTATCTTTTTATAAACTTCAGATATTTGTTTTAATATATCTTTAGATAATCTTATTTCACTATGATAATCTGAAGATGTTGCCCACATTCTTAAAATATCTGCACCATATTCGTTTACTATATCAAGTGGTGCTATACCATTTCCTAAAGATTTAGACATCTTCTTTCCTTCACCATCAACAACCATTCCATGTGTTACTACTTCTTTATATGGAGCACATCCTTTAGTTGCTACAGAAGTTAAAAGTGATGATTGGAACCAACCTCTATATTGGTCATTTCCTTCCATGTACATATCAGCTTTTCCTTCATCATATCCGTAATTTGGATTTAACACACCTTCATGTGATGAACCAGAATCAAACCAAACGTCCATTATATCTTTTTCTTTTACTAATTTTTTACATCCACATTCACAAGTATGTTCTCCTCCTAAAATTTCTTCTGGAGTTTTTGTGAACCAAGCATTTGAACCTTCTTTTGCGAATAATTTTTGTACTTTTGCTATAGTTTCTGAATTTATGTATTCTTTTCCACATTCTTCACAGTAGAATATTGGAATTGGTACACCCCATGAACGTTGACGAGAAATACACCAATCTGATCTATCTTTTATCATATTAGTCATTCTTTCAACACCCCAATCAGGGTACCATTTTACATTATGAATTTCTTCTAGAGCTTTTTCTCTAAATCCATCTATAGAAGCAAACCATTGAGTTGTTGCTCTATAAATAACTGGTTTCTTACATCTCCAACAATGTGGATATTGGTGAGTAAGTTCTTTAGCAGCAAAAAGTGCTTTTGTATCTTTCAAGAATTCTATAACTGCTTTATTTGCTTTAGCATAAAACATACCAGCAAATTGTCCAGCTTCTTCTGTCATTTTACCATGCTTATCTACTGGAACAATAATATCTATGTCTTTATATCTCTTACAACATAAATAGTCTTCATGACCATGACCTGGAGCTGTATGAACACATCCTGTACCAGCATCTAATGTTACTAATAAATCTTTATCAGATCCTAAAATAACTCTTGAAGTTTTATTTTCCAACACTGGTGATAAACAAATAATATTTTCTAATTCTTTTCCTTTAAATTCAGCTATTATGCTATACTCTTCTATTTCACCTATTTGCATAACTTGCTCTACTAGATCTTTTGCAAGTACGTAATTTTCTTCTACACTATCTTTTGTAGCTTTTACTAAAGCGTATGTAAATTCTGGATTTAAAGTTATAGCCATATTTCCTGGTAAAGTCCAAGGTGTTGTTGTCCAAATTACTATGTAAGTATTATCTAATGAAGCATATTTTGAAAACATTCCTTTATCTTCTTTTACTTTAAATTTAACATAAATTGAAGTTGATGTATCATCTTTATATTCAATTTCTGCTTCAGCAAGTGCTGTCTCACAGTCACTGCACCAATATACTGGTTTTAAATCACGATAAATATAACCTTTTTCATACATTTTTCCAAATACGCCTATTTGACGAGCTTCAAAATCTTTATTTAGTGTTAAGTAACGTTTACTTGGATCTCTATAATCTCCTAATCCACCTAAACGTTCAAATTGTACTGCAGTTCTCTCTACTGCATTTATTGCATAATCTTTACAGATTTCTCTGAATTTTTCAACACCAACATCATCTTTAGTGATTTTTAAATCTTGTTGAACTTTCTTTTCTATTGGAAGTCCATGAGTATCCCATCCTGGTACATATGGAGAATAAAATCCGTTCATTGTCTTATATCTAATTATTATATCTTTTAATATTTTATCCAAAGCATGTCCTGTGTGAATATCACCATTTGCATATGGAGGTCCATCGTGTAAAACGAATTTTTTACCAGTATTTTTATTTTTTTCTAAAGCTAGATAGTAAACTTTATTTTCAATGTTTTTCTCTAAAATTCCTGGTTCTTTCTTTGGTAAATTTCCTCTCATTTCAAAATCTGTTTTTGGTAAATTAAGTGTTTTTGAATAATCTTTCTTATCTTCCATAAAAACTCCTCCTAAAATAAAAATTTGTATGAAAAAACGCACATGCCTGTATATAAAGGCTGCGCGTAAAAAACAAATTTATAAACCTTATATACACCATACTAACATATGTGTCCTTTATAACGTAAGGATTACGGCAACACCTACTAAACAAAATGTTTTTCAGCTAGCAACTCAGGGATGATTTTCGAAGTACGCTACTTTAGTTAAGCTCTCACTATCCTTAACTCGCTTTGTATTTTACTATACTACTACTCTTTCCCGTCATAGTTTTTATACGGTTACATTATATCATAAGAAAATTTCATTGTAAAGCATTTTTCTTTATTTATTGTTGTTAAAAAAGAATCAAAAATCTATTCTTAAATCAATTCTTAATTATTGTTTTTTCTTTTTAATAGCACTTTTTAAAAGCAAAATTTGTGCTGTCTCATCTATTACTGCAAGTTTGCTAGCAGCAAGTATTTTGTCATAGTCAATATCAAAGAAGTTAATTTCATACCCTAATTCTTCTAACAATTCTCTAACAAACTCTCTTGTTGCTCTACCATTTCCTTCACGGAATGGGTGTACCTGCCATACACGCGGAAACAGCCTTGCAAGAGTATGCACAAATTCTTCTCTGGAGAACTGCTCCCACTGTTTCTCTGAAATAGCGGTGAATGCTTTCTCCAAATCATCTGGGATCGCTTCATCGTTGCTGTACCAGACGCTGCGCCCACCCAGCAAACGCTCCCGTTTTTCAATGTTGATAAGCCGATACTTCCCAGCCCAATCATAAATATCGCCAAACAGAAACCGATGGATCTCGCACAATCCGGCAGGTGTAAAATCCGAAAATCCGCGCTCATACAAAATCATCATGCTTGCGCGTGACTGCTCCGCTTCGATCAGATCAAGCGTTTTCTCATCCCGGATCTCCAGCTTGTTTTTCAGGACGGGAACATCCTCGTATAAATAAATATCAGACACGGTCGCGCACCATTGCTGCCAGCTTTCTGTGAGAAGCAAGCAGTGCAGATTTCATTTGCTGGTCTGTGATTTCACCCTTTGCCCAACAAGCAGAGAGTGTTTTGGCATAATCGGAAACCGGAACGCCCTCAATCGCATTGATCGCGTCGGCTGCCTTGACCGCAGCAATCCGGCGGTTTTGCATTTGATCCATGACAGTTGCTCCTTTCGAGGCTTGGACTCTGCTATTCAGTATAGCCGATTTGCTTATCAAAATCAAATTTCTTTAAGTATTTCTTTTCAAAATCTTATCCTGCAAGAATGCGATCTGGATCAGCTCCTCAGGCGTTACATCAAGCGCATCGGCGATGTTGAAGAACGCTTCCATGGAGAACGCACGGACCATATTCGGTGCTTCAATCGCGCTCAGGTGGGAACGGCTGATGCTTGCCTTTTCCGCGAGTTGCTCCTGCGACATCCCGCGCATCTTCCGCAGGGAGGAGATCGCAATGCCCATCTGGATAAACCGATCCCGGTTTTTGAAGCTGATTTCGTCTTTGCTCATAGTAAACGCCCCCTTCTGTGAAAATTATAGAAGCTGCGGCGTCTTGGTTCAGCTTTGCTTATAAAGCGATTGACTTATTTATAGAGCGTTATATAATTATATTATGCAATTCGCCGAAATATATGGCGCATGCGCTTTATAATAAGCAGACAATCGTTCTGTTGAAATGGGAGCGGAGGGAAGCAGCTATGATCTGCGCGCTGATTGGAGATCAGACGATCAGAAATTTGAATGAGGAGCGTTTGGAACTGCGGCTTCGTACGCTGATTGAGCAGGAGCATGTTTCCGCGTTTGTTCTTGGCTATTTCGGTCCGTTTGAGCGGCTTGCGTTCCGCGTGATACGGCGCTTGCAGCAGGACTATCCGCTGCTGGACTATACAGTGATCCTATGCGGACTGCGAAAAGAGAGACCGGCAGAGCCGGAGCTTGACTATCTGCACACACTATACCCGCAGGGCTGCTGGCTCTGGCCCGGACGGATCGGGTTGACGCAGAAACTGTGCTATCTTGCGTCGGCGTCGGACATGATCGCCTATCAGGGTTTTCGTAATATACAAATTGTCCCGTCATTTTAATGGTTTTTCCAATATAATCACCGGGGGCGTTCATCATATTATAGACTTCGGAATATACCATTGTACTGCTAAGCCTTGTGAGGTCAACATCAACACCGTCTGTGCCTTGCGTTGGTTCAGAGGCTGCAGGCTTAGACTCCGATTTCTTTTCTGAGGGCTGTTTTTGTGAAGCAGAAGCCTCTGGTGCTTGGTTATCGGCTGAATCAGCTGCAGCAGTCACTTTATCTTTTTCACGACCGCAGGCGGCGAGAGGGACAAGAGTTAAGGCAATCAGCAAAACGCATAATAGTTTTTTCATCTGCGAACACCTCCCAATACCGTGCCTGCCAGCCACGACAGACCGAAAGCGCCGATCTGAACGGCGACGATGGTGGAGCCTACCGGCGTACCGGCGAGAATGGACGCCAGAATGCCGAGCAGCGCACAGAAAACCGAAAGGACTGCCGCGCAGATGGTCACGCTGCGAAAGCTCTTGAACATCCGCATGGCGGACAGCGCCGGGAAGATCACCAGTGCGGAGATCAGCAGGGAACCCACAAGGTTCATCGCCAGCACGATGATGACCGCAACGACGACGGCGATCAGCAGGTTGTAAAGCCCCGCCTTCGTGCCGGTCGCCCTTGCGAAACTCTCGTCAAAAGTCACGGCAAAGATCTTATTGTAAAACAGGATGAACACCGCCACGACCAGCACCGACATTCCCACGCACAGCCATACCTCTATTGGGGACAGCGTCAGAATGGAGGTGGAGCCGAACAGCGTGCTGCACACATCGCCGGAGAGGTTGGACGAGGTGGAGAAGAGGTTCATCAGCAGATACCCGATGGCCAGCGCTCCCACTGAGATCATGGCGATGGCGGCATCGCCCTTGATCTTCGTGTTCTGCCCCGTGCGGAGCAGCAGAACGGCACAGACCACCGTGACGCCCAGCGTCAGGGGCATATCGTCTGTCAGCCCCAGCACAGCGGCAATAGCCATCGCGCCGAAGGCCACATGGGAAAGCCCGTCGCCGATAAAGGAAAATCGCTTGAGCACCAGCGTCACCCCCAAAAGCGACGAGCACAGCGCGATCAACACACCGACGATGAGTGCGTAGCGGACAAAGGGATAGGTCCAGTAGAACGCGATTTTTTCAAAGATCGCCGTCATTGCGCCCCACCGCCTTTCTGCCATGCCTGGGGGAACTCGTTCAGGTAGGCCGCCTTGGTGCCGAAGAACACCCTGTCCCCGATGTGCAGGATATGGCTGGCGTATTGCAGCGCCGCGTTCAGGTCATGGGAGATCATCACAACAGTGATGCCATCTTCGTAATTGAGCTTTTGAATGAGCGCATACATTTCCGCTGTCACCTTGGGATCAAGGCCGGAAACCGGTTCATCCAGAAGCAGCATTT
>OIYY01000596.1_pt1 | contig 24295 bp, 26 predicted proteins | sample 1588341 | NCBI WGS metagenome assembly OIYY01 (sample SAMN03283287) | human gut metagenome | biome: human-associated habitat; material: feces | host: Homo sapiens | place: Peru | collected 2012 | reverse complement strand
AAGGGCGGCACCGGTCTGCTGGAAGCAACTCCTGAGCAGGAAGCTGAAAAGGCAAAGATTCTGAAGGGCATTACCCTGACCTCCGGTGCAACTTCTGCATCCGCCAGCGTCGGCACCTATGCTCTGAAGGCTATCTACGCACAGCCTGCCAACTACGACCTGACGGTGATTGATTCTACCATCACCATCACCGCTCGTCCCATCACCCTGACCTTCAAGAACTACGAGAAGGATTACGGTGATGTTGACCCTGCGTTCACCTACGATGAGATTTCCGGCAACATCTCCAATGATGGTCTGAAGAAGAACACCTTGGAGCTGACCACCGGCGCTCTGAGTGGCAGCCTGACCCGTAAGGCGGGTGAGGATGTCGGCGAGTATCCCATCAGCTCTACGCTGTACAACAAGTATGGCAACTACGAAATCACCATCGTGACCGGTTCCGGCACATCTGTGAATGTCGGCTCTTCCACCACCGAGCCTGAGGCTCTGGAGGTTGCTACTCTGACCATCAAGCCTGTGCAGGTCACCTTCACGGTTGCCGGTGGTTACAACAAGACCTACGGCGGCACTGTCCCGACCTTCGGCTACACTGTCACCGGTCTGAAGAACAACGACACGGTTGCTTCTGCTTTCGCAGGTGCTGCTGTGTACAGCATCAAGAATGCGGATGGTTCTCTGTCTGAGATTCCTGCACGTCCCGATGCTGGTGATTACACCATCACTATGAGCGGTCTGACCAACAAGGGTGCTAAGAACTACGACCCGATTGTCTTCGTCGATGGTTCTCTGCATGTCGATAAGCGCGATGTTATCGTGGTTGTCGATGCTGGTCAGAAGAAAGTCTACGGCGAGGCTGACCCCGAACTGACTTGGACTGCTACCGGTGACGGCTCCTACTATGTGAGCGAGGACGCCGGTGACCTGTCTGGTCTGAAGGTTGTCCGTCCCGACGCTGGCACGAGCGCAGGTGAGGATGTCGGTATGCACCCGATGATTATCGAGGGCACTGACGACAACTTCAACATCACCCGTGTGAACAATGACTTCGAAATCACTCCTGCTACGCTGAACATCACTCTGGCTCCCCAGAGCAAGATTTACGGCGATGAGAACCCGGTTCTCTCCGGCGATGACCTGATTATCGACGGCTTTGTCACGAAGCCTGTTAAGGGCAACACGACTCCCGATGACACCGGCGTTCTGAGCAACGCTAACCTGACCTTCAACTTCACTGATGCTGAGGGCGCTCCCGCTACGGTCGCTTCTCATACCGGTGTCGGCAAGGTTGTTCCCGCTGGCGTTGAGAATGTCGCTGCCAACAACTACACCTTCGTTTACTCCGCTGTTGACTTTACCATCAACAAGCGTCCTATCACGGTCACGGCTAAGCCTCAGACCTCTATCTACGGCGATGATGTTGCTGTTAAGGATTGGTCCGATTACGGCACCGTGAACGTTCTGGAATACACTGGTGACACTGCTAAGGCAGCTCTGGTCAATGGTGATATTCTGGAAGGCACGAACCTGTGTCTCGTCACTTCTGCAAGCCATGTCGGAGGCTATGACATCGTTCCTTCCTTCTCCGGTCTGGCTCACCGCGTCGGTCAGGCTTCTTATCAGGATTATCTGGTAACTGCTATGAACGGCACTTACACGGTCACTCAGCGTCCTCTGACTTGGACCATCGGTACTGTCGGTTCTGTCTACGGTAACGATATGGCTGAGCTGAGCAACACTCTGACCTACACCGGCGATGCTGATAAGAAGACCATTGTGAATGGCGACGACCTGAAGGCTGTCATCAGCATCACCAAGAAGGATGTTGAGAATGCAAAGGCTGAAGAGATTTCTATGAAGTCTGCTGACGGCGCTGCATCTCTGGTTGCCGAGAGCGTACCTGAGTCCGTGAAGGATTACGGCGCTTACGATATGGTCGGTTCTTACGACAACAATGACTACCTGATTACGATTGTCAATGGTGTCTACACCATCGGCGAGCGCCTGGTCGAAGTCACTGTCACCGAGCCGAAGGATATCGTTTACGGCGACACCACCAACCCCGACTTCACCGTCAACGCTGTTGCTACCAACGGCGACGGCACGCACGGCGCTGCTGTCAAGCCTGATTCTCTGGGCCTGAAGATGGCACTTGTTTATGCTCCTTTCGAGAACGACAAGACCACCGACAATGCACAGACTGCTCCCTTGACTGCTGATGCAAAGGCGACTCTGACTCCTGACATCGCAAGCGGCGATGACGGCGTGGAGAGCGACAGCCAGTTCAAGACTGAGAATGTCAAGAACGCTGGCACTTACACCTACACCGTTTCTTCCGACTACGATGCGGCTGTTGAGCAGAACTACGCAGTCACCATCAAGGTTGTCGATGCCGATAAGAACGAGGCTGATGGTCAGTTCGTTATCGCTCGTAAGGACCTGACTGTGACCCTCGACCCGAACCCCTCCACTAAGCTGTATGGCACCAAGACGGTTATTCCCGAAGTCAAGACCAGCGGCTATGCTTTCGACGAGTCTGTCGAGACCGTGAAGCTGCCTGCCTTCGAGCTCATCGTTGCTTCCAGCGTGGATGGCATCTTCGGCAATGTGGGTCTGACGAAGGACGCCTTCAAGTATGTTGGCGGTTCTTACGACAACTACAATTATCTGCCTGCTACCGGCGACCTCGAAGTCAAGCGTCTGAAGCTTGATGACGTCAAGGAGCCCATCACTATCACCGGCACTGTGTTCGATGAGAAGACCGGCAAGAATGTCGAGGTCACCAAGAACTTTGGCGATGACCTGTCTAAGCTGTACTTCAACTCTGCGGTTGAGGTTTCTGCTCCCGAAGGCTACGCCATCGGCACCAGCGATTCTCTGACCGATGCTGATTGGGCTAAGAAGATGGTCATTTCTGATAACGGCACGAAGGTTACTTCGGACTTCTATCTGATTGACCTCACTACCGGTGCAATCACCAGCGTTGGCACTGTGACCTCCTCCATCGATACCGTTGTTCCTGTAACCGTTTCCGCTTTCACCGCGAATGCTGTGGATGCTGCTACCAAGACCGACCTGATGAACGAGAAGTTCACCAAGTTTGAGACTGCTATCAACATCTTCATCACCGGCGAAGAAATCGGCAAGGCTCCCGTCAAGGAAGACAACAAGAAGACCGACGATACCGAGAAGAAGGATGACGCTGACAAGAAGGACGAGACCGAGAAGAAGGACGAGACCACTGATGAATCCAAGAAGGATGAGACGGTGGATAAGTCCGAGGCTGAGACTCAGCGTGTTGCTCACGGCAAGCCCACCAAGGACAAGACCGAGAAGCAGTCCGTCGTTGAGGTCAAGGCTTCTGTCCCCGCCATCTCCAAGCTGGACGGAGAGTACAACTCTGGTGTTGCCAAGATTCAGTATTACAAGGTCAATGGCACGAACATTGTCAAGGATACTGAGGGCAACTACACCTTCGATGAGTCCAAGTTTGAGACTGTCGATGTGAAGAACATCAGCAAGGACAACGGTTATGTTTCCTTCAACCTGAGCCCCGACTGGACCGGTTACATCGTGACCCGTACCGTCGATAAGGCTGGCAACTATGGCGATGTCCGCGTCATGTCTGTCAAGCTGGAGAATCCTCCGGCTCCTGAGACTCCTCGCGCTACCGCTACTCCCGCACCTGCTGAGGAGAAGCCCGCTCCGAAACTGATTGTTGCGGCACAGGCTCCCACCGGTGTTGGTCTGAGCGCTAACATCGTTATCCCCGTTGTTGTCGTCGTTGCTCTGATTGCCGTTGGCGCTGTCGTCATCGTCAAGAAGAAGGGCGGCAAGAAAGAGGAAGCTGCCGAAAAGACCGAGGATAAGTCTGAGGAGAAATCCGAGGACGAGTCCAAGGAAGATAAGCAGTAATTGGTCTGACGCCTACGATAAGTAAGGCTATCGCCCAATAAGCTGAGCACCCTGTGGGGCAACCTGCGGGGTGCTTTTTTGTTTGTATTTTCATGAATAATCGTGATTGACTAAGTGGTAATACTGTGGTATAATAGGTGTATGCAAATGAGGGACATCTCTTTGCTATAAGTATTTGCGAAAATGGATGATTTATCGAGAGTGCCGTAATACCCCTTGCTTTAGCTATGGGGATATAAGGCACAACAGAATCGAACTTTTGCTTAAATGGTAAAACAAAAATGACTGTTCCTGCTGCGGATACCAGAACAAAGAGGTTAAGAACCTTGGCATCCGAAAATGGGAGTGCCCGTCTTGTCACACGGTTCATGACCGCGACAAAAACGCTGCAGTTAACATTCTGCACAAAGGGCTTGAAAAGTTCGCTTAAACTAATACATACCGTACCGTGGGACACACGGGAAGTGACGCCTGTCTGACATTGTGTAAGACGCAACAGCTTCGGTTGCTGCGCAGTAGTGGTTGATGCAGGAATCCCCCCGCTTTAGCCGTGGGGAGAATGTCAATAAAGCCATCCAGATTCACAAATATCACAGGCAGATACGCTTGCGTATCAGGATAGTGGTTGTACTTGCAGGTTTCCCCAGCTTGCCAACACTACTTAGCTACTACCCAGCCAAGGGGAACTCTACCTCTTGCATTTTTTAATGCAAGAGCGACTTACCGTAAGGCAACAAACAATAAAATTTGTTGCCTAATTTGAGGCTTAATTTAGGCGGTCACTTTTTCACAAAAAGAAAATTGCCTAATTTTGCAAACATTCGATGATAGAAACAAAGGAGAAAATATCATGAAGAACAAAATGACCATGAAGAAGGGTGCCGCGCTGTGCGTGGCTGCTGTGATGGCTTGTGCCGCGCTTGCCGGTTGCAGCAAGAAGGATGACTCTGCACAGAGTGGTGCGAGCAGCGCCGCCACAAGTGAGTCCTCTACAGAAATTCTGGACAACAGCAAGCTGACGGAGATGCCGGACGGTGTCACGCTGAGCGAAGACCAGATGAAGACTACGATGAGCGCGTATGCCGCCTACATGTCTGAGGCGCTGGCTGCTGACGGCTACACCGTTACGGTCCGCTACGACGATGACGGTGTCCATTTCGATGGTTCCAAGACCGCCGATGACGGTTCTACCGTTGAGATTCCGGACCTGTCCAAGTTCGACGACCTGAAGTCGGCTTTTGCTTACCTGTACAACTGCGGCCAGGCTGACGCTGAGGGCAACCTGCTGGTTTCCACTTCTGTGTCTGCTGAGGAAGCTGCTGCACAGGAAGCTGCAAGTGGTGATGCTGACGCGACTGCCGATTCTGAGGATGCCGATTCTGAGAATACCGATGCAGAGAGCACTGAGGCTGCCTCCGAGGAGACTACTGATGAGGCTCCTGCCGAGGATACCGGTGACTCTGCCGCTGACGCTTCTGCTGATGCCGAGGTCCCCGCTGACGAGACTGCCGTTGGCTGATTGACGCAACCCATCTAAAGGTTTCACGACAAGTGTAGGGGACAGAGACATGGGAGACAAGAAGGTAGAAAAACGTTATGTAGCCACGAAGCGGATTCCGGAGTATTGTCCGTTCGGCTCTGTCATGACGCTGGAAGTTGACAGCGAAAATGACGCCCCGGCGGTCTACGGTCGTGTCGTTGGCTTCCAGTATGAAGGCTCTGATGAAATCATCTCGACTATCGAAGGTGATGGGCAGAAGTCGAAGGACGAGCGGGTCTTTGACCGTCTGATGTTTGATGGGTTTCTCGTCAAGCACAAGACAAAGAAAGACCTTGGCAAATACGGTCCTTGTAATGTGACGGAATATGCAATTATGTATGAGGCGGAAGACTCCACCAAGCATAAGAGCACGAGAGTGCATGGCATCCCGTCACCGAAAGCCGGACGCTTCGTATGCTTGTTTGAGCTTTACATGGTCACAGAAATTGGTGGAGAGGTCTTTGAACGGTATCTGACCATCGAGAAATCGACCCCTCCGGTGTTCCGATTCGTGACTACCGATTTTTACAGCAGCGTGAGCACCATTATTACCACGATGCTGTGCCGCAACGAGTGTGGATTCCAGATGCTGGCGGACGACAATAACATGAACCGATGCATGGCGAAGTTCTATGACTCGTTTGGCGAAAAGAAGAATATCATTTTCAACAACACCAAGGACCTCCTTGATACCATCATCTCTGTGAAACTCGTTGATGTGAAGCCGATGGAGGTTGCCGAAAACGCTATCGCAGGATAACAAGTCAGCATGGTGCAAACACCATGAGCAAGGCTAAATTTCATGTGCTTCGAAAGGATAGAGACGCTCTCCCCAAAGAAGTAAAGGGAATTTATAGCGGAGATGAATTTCCCAAATACAAGAATGCAAACACCTTGACGATTGGCGGAAAGACCTACATTGAAGGGCTGGACTATGAGGTCATTTCGTCAGGCAAACACACAAAAATCGAGGTGTGTCCGGCTTGTAAGAAGTTGTCGATTCTATATGCCAAGGGCATGTGCAAAGCATGTGCGCAAAGGACATTGTATCGGCATACGGAAGCAAAGCCAGAAAAAGCAGTAGAAACGCCCAGCCTGCTACACGAAGCGAATGTCGCATTCCGACAGAAGTGGCCTGTAAACATCATTTGCGGGTTGGATAGGGTTCGATATGACATCGACAACTATCCTTACACGAAGAAGGAAGAAGCGAAAATCGTGAACGCCATCATGAAGATTGAGGACAAGACCATCACAGACTATCTCCTCAAACACTACAAGGATGGTGTACGATATTCCGATATGGCGACCGCTAAGAACACCAGCAAACAAAACGAACACGGATTCGGGAAACGCCGCCTTGCTTATGTGCGGAGCATCTTGAATCAACAAGGACTCCTAAAAGGGTCACGAAAATAAAAATCAGCACCCGTGAGCAGCTTAACCGGCTGGCTTGCGGGTGCTTTTTGTTTGGCATGGGAGCGCAGGACTGCGCTTCCAGAACGAAATCAAAACAAAATATTAGCGAAAAGAAAGTGAAAAGAATTTGCCAAAATATGTTGCAGATAATTGCGAACTGCAGATAATGAGAGATAAGAAAGGGAAAAGCACCGTGCCTCGTATAGAAGCAGCGATGCTTTCATTCTGTTCTGATGTTAGCCCTTTTGCTCTGCGTTAAGCCCTTTCAGTTGGTCTTCGGCATTTGGAATGAAAGAGTTGTAGTTGAGCTTGTTGGGAACAGGGTTCTCGTTATTATAGAAGGTATTTTTGGTTTTAAGGATAAGTCTTGCGGCAGTAGGTTTTACCTTGGAAGCAATATGTTTCGAGTTGATAATTGCTTCGGAAATGTCATCCAACGCATCGGGGCCTAAAGAAATAAGGAACGCTGCAAATTCCTGTGCATAGAGGTCGGCAACCGTTTGAGGCACAGCGGCTTCCTTTGAAACATCGAGGTCATAGCCAAAAAGGTAGCAAAACTGAGCAAGATAGGAAAAATAATAGGACCCGAATCGCACATTTGGTTGAAGGAATGTTTTTTGATAAGCACTGACAGGCATACCAAGCAAAGGGGCATATTCCTCTACGGAGAGACCTAATTGAAGGCGCTTGTACTCTATTAAAGCGTTCAAATACTTAGCGGTTCTTTCCGTTTCCGGCAGATAGTGACGAGCCTTCTCTTGAAGGGCAGAAAGCATTTCCTGCCGTTCCTTCGGAGATTCGGCATTCATCTTGCTGTGTAAGCCTTGAAGGTCAAAGACATCATCAACCTTATTACTTGACAAATTCTGTATGTTGTTATCCATCAAAATTCCTCCTGCATATCGTCGGAAATCGATATTTCTTTATTTTTATAATACCATAAAAACGCAACAAAATCAATCATAAAACAACAAATAAAGGAGAATGACAATGGCAGCTATTATCTATCTGGATATCGCAAAAATGCCGGACGAAGACGGGAATGTATGCGTTCACAGCTTTACCGTGAACCCGCTGGCAACGGATAACAAGTGGAAAGACAACTATGAAGTTGCGGGTCCTATCGATGCAGCGCAACTCAAAGTGGCAGAGTTATGCCGTGCTACGGAAGAGATTGAACTGCCGAATGGTTCTCAAATCATTGTCTTCACTACGAACGAATCCGTTACAGAAGACGGCAACCGTTTTATCTCACGGCAAGGACAAGAACCCGCTCAGAACACAGACCTGTGGCAGAAGTTCAAAGCGCTGTGCCAGGAACGAGAGTTTCAGGTATCGTTTGGCACGGAAGGCATCTTGTCTGAGCATGTACATGAGAATACCTGCGCATACATTTCGCACATGGTGAACAATCCAGATTCTGTCGACCAGAATCCGGACTAAAACAAGTTGTCTATTCCTCAAATTTGTGGTATAATAGAACCAAAGAAAGGCGGATATACTACATTGGAGCGAGGAAAAGACGATGGCTAAACCGACAAATTCAGAAAGAATATATTCGGATAAACTCCCGATGGCGCTAAAACCTGTTGGTTGTTCTTATACAGATGCCGAATGGAAACGATATATACGGCTTTTCCCGGCAAATGGCTGGGGCATAGCGGACGAGAAAGATACAAGAGATAATGGGAAAATCAGTGATGTGGTAAAGCAAATCGCTGAAAAACACCCAAAGCAAATCAAAGCAAAAAAATGCCTTTTGTGTGGCTGCATTGATAATGACACTTATAATGCTGCATGGGGTATGTGCAAAAGCTGCAATCATACCGTATGGAGAAAAGGCAGAAGCAAAAGAAATGCGAAAGTAATAGACCCTCTTACCGGTAAAGAAACAAAAGAATGGAACCGTGACAAAGAGCAGGCGACTTGTGTTGAATGCGGTGCGAAAGGAATTACGTATGTTTCTTTTTGCATGTGCTTACATTGCGGAAGAAACCAAAGCGCCCGTATACTGAGAATCGGCGGAAGAAAACGCAGACCCGCAACAGTGAGTCAAGTAGAAGTATACGAAAATAAACTGAATATGATATTCCCGAATGGACCGGATGAACTTCGAGGTGTAAAGCTCATTCGCTGCAAAAGACCATAAATTGGCTGAAAAGACATCCATCTGAGACGAAAATTGTATGCCCTGCACAAAAGCAGGGCTTTTTTCGTACCATGAATCGAGATTGACTAAGTGTAAATAGTGTGGTATAATAGGTGTATCCTGAAAACGAGGATAACACTGAAACCCACACCAAAAAACAACACACAAACAACAAAAAGGAGAACCAACAACATGAAAGATGCTGCGAAAAAGTTCCGCAAAACCTGCGAGAAGTGCAACAAGCCGTTCAGTGCGGCCTCTGAGGAGGAGACGCTGTGCCGCGAGTGCCGTATGCGCGAGGACTTCGCCAAGCGCCGTGCGGAGGACGAGGCGATGAAGGAAGCCCGCATGAAGGGCGGCGAGGCGTTTGAGACTCGTACCTGTGCCGACTGTGGTACGGAATTCATCATCACGAACCGTGAACATGACTTCCTTGAGAAGCGTGGCTATTCTATGCCGACCCGCTGCCCTGACTGCCGCCGTCTGCACCGTGACTTCGTAAAGAAGGGTCTGGACAATATCGGCTTGGAGAGCACCTGTGCCGAGTGTGGAAAGCCGCTGCAGTTCACGAACCGTGAGCTGTACTGGTACGCTTCTCACAACTACAAGCTGCCGACTCGCTGCAAGGATTGCCGTGTGAAGCGCAATGAGCATTTCGCAAAGGTCGCTGCTCGCCGGGAGAAGGCTGCCGCAGAGGAGCAGACGGAGACTGTTGTTCAGGCTCCTGCCGAGACCACTGCTGTTGAGACTGCCCCCGTCACCAAACCCGCCGCACCTGTCGTTGAGGCTCCTGCTGCTCCCGATGTCAATGTTCCTGATGTTCCCGCCGCCGAAGTAAAGGAAGAGCAGGGCGTGCCGATGCTGTCCGGCGATATGAGCGCCGAGTCTGCACCGGTTCCTGCCGAGAAGAGCGAGAGCGAGACCGCCTAATAAGACGGTTCTCAGAACAAAGACATCAAGCTGACGGCAGAGCTTCACATTAGATGGGGCTTATGCCGAGAAAGGGAGTAAGTTTTGGATAATACCAAACTCAAGGCTAAAAAGCCTAGAATCAAAAAGTCTTACTCGAACAGCAGCATCTTCCAGAAACTGATGGTGGATGATGTTCGCAGTAAGATTCTCTTTACCGTCCTGTGCCTGCTGGTCTACCGCCTTGGCTGCGGCGTGACGATTCCGTTCGTCAATACCACGGCGCTCACGGCAATGTTTGGCAGCACCTCGGTGCTCGACTATTACAACCTCGTTTCGGGCGGTGCGTTGTCCCAGTGCGCAGTATTCGCCATCGGCGTATCGGCATATATCAACGCAAGCATCATCATTCAGCTTCTGACTGTGGCTGTTCCTAAGCTGGAAGAAATCAGCAAGGATATTGGCGGACAGGAGCAAATCAACAAAATCACTCAGTATGTGGGCTGCGGGTTGGCGGCCATCACCGCTATCGGGTACTTCTTCATTATGAAGAACTACGGCGCGATGAAGTACACCTCCGGCATTTCACAGGTAGTCGAAGCCATTACGGTTATTGCTCTGCTCACAGCGGGCTCACAAATCGTTATCTGGCTTGGCTGGCTGATTGATGAAAAGGGTATCGGCAACGGTATTTCCCTTATCATCTTTACTGGCATCATTTCCCGCTGGGATGCTATCATCTCTCTATTCAAGAACTCCATTGCTATGGCACAGGATAAGGGATGGTGGTATTATCTGATGATTCCCGGCGTCATCCTGTTCGTTCTGGCGGCAACCTTCTATGTGGTCTTTGCAAGTGATGCGGAGCGCCGCGTACCGGTCCAGTATGCCGGTAAGACGATTGGCAGTAAGTCTTCTGCAGGTCAGTCAAGCTACATCCCGCTGAAACTTATCATGTCAGGCGTTATGCCTATCATTTTCTCGTCCACCATCTGCAGTCTGCCGTCGCTCATCACGATGTTCATGGACTACAACAAGCATCCGAAGCTGTATCTGGCTTTGGCGAGTTGGAATTCCCGCAACTGGGTCTATGATGTAGTGTATATCGCGTTGATTTTCGCATTCAATCTGTTCTACATCGACATCACCTTTGACCCCATCGAGATGGCAAACAACCTGCGTAAGAACGGTGGCAGCATCCCCGGTATTCGTCCGGGGCGTACTACGAGCGATTACCTGCGCAAAGCCTGTCATTCTCTCGCCGGGTCCGGCGCGTTCGTCCTCTCTGTGATTGCCTGTGTGCCGATTCTGGCAACGGCAGTCACGGGTCTGAATATGCACTTTGGCGGTACAAGCCTGCTGATTGTCACGGGCGTTACCCTCGAAGTCATTGACTCGCTCAACAGCCATCTGGTGGTTCGCCATCACAAAGGCTTTTTGTATTAAGGGGAGGACAACATGGCTATCTATGAAATCATCCTGTGCGTGGTGATTCTGCTGGTCTCTGTTCTGGTCTGCGCCGTGACGCTCGCTATGGACAAGGCTGACAAGAACGCGCTGGGCGTTATCAACGGTCTGAGTGGTTCTCAGAGTAATTCTATGATGAAGAACTCGAAAGACAGCAACAAGAACTCTGCAAACAAGCTCGTTGCGATTTGCACGGCAGTCCTGCTCGTCATCGCAATCGTGATGTTTGTGGTGAACGGTATCGGAGGGTGAGCACGATGAAAGAAAAACTGAAAAAGGCTAGGGAGGCAATCGTTTCCTTCGTGAAAGCGATTCCCGGCTTCATCAAGAAGACCCCCACGATGCTGCGCAACCTCGTGGTGCCGCGCAATGTGACGTGGCCCACGATGCCGAACACGTTCCGTCGTACTGGCGCGGTGCTGGCTGTCAGTGCCGTGTCTGCCGTCATCATCGGTGTGATGGATGCAGTCTATGGTTTGCTGCTCCACATCCCGTTCATATTTGGCTAAATGTTAATCGCCCCGGCAGGCTCTCATGTCGCCGGGGCTTTTTGAGTATTTGCAAAGGAGAAACAAATGCGTAAGAAACTTGCAGCAGCACTTGCTGTTATGGTGGTTGCAAGCGCCTGCTTGACGGCTTGCAGCAAAACGGACACGGATGCAGCAACGGCTGAAACCGCAACGGCAGAGACTGCCACGGGGGAGACGGCGGCGATTGAGTATGACTTGGGGCTGGACGATGACGGATACTTCCGCAATGTGACGGCGTCCAAGTACATCAAGATGCCGAAGGGTTATGAGAAATTTACGGTCAGCGAGGATGTCTACTCGGTGACGGATGACGCTATCCAGAAAGAACTGGACGCTTTCCAGAACAACTACAACCTCACGAAAGAAGTGACGGGTCGTGCCGCGCAGAGCGGCGATGTTGTCAACATTGCCTATGAGGGCACGGTAGACGGTGTAGCCTTTACCGGGGGCACTTCGGAGGACTACAACCTCCAGCTCGGCTCCGGGACCTTCATTGACGGCTTTGAAGACCAAATCGTGGGCCATAACGTAGGGGATTCCTTCGATGTGACCGTCACGTTCCCCGATGGCTACGGCTCTACCACAGACCGTACTACCGGCGAACAAAAAATTGAGCTTTCTAACAAGGAAGCAGTCTTCCATGTGACGCTCAACAAGATTTCTGAATATAGCATGACCGATGCAGATGTTACCAGCATTATGAGCGGCAAGACCCTGCAGGACGGTACAGCCATTACGACTACTGCGCTTCTCCGCGATTACGTGGAAGAGAATCTGCGTCTGAATCAGGTGAGCAGCGACGTACAGCAGTATTTCTTGGACAACATGAAGGTCAAGAAAGACATCACTGACTTGGTCGATATGAACCTTCAAACCAATCTGAACTATGTCAAGCAGGAAGCCGCAGCCTACGACATGGACCTTGAGACATTCGTTCAGACCTATAGCAACTATAGCTCCTCTGAGGAATACAGCGAGAGCCTCCGCTCTGATGCGGAAGATGGCATCAAGCTCAGCCTTGCAGCACAGTATCTTGCCGAAGAGCAGGGATACAAGCCTACGGAGGATGATGTGCGAGCTTATGTTGGGACAAACTACGACTACGCCGCAGAGACCTACGGCAAAGGACCTCTGGCACAGGAATGCCTCTACAACAAAATCATGGGCAGATATTGCCTTGATGTGTATGAGCGTTCTGTCGCGGAAGCGTCCAAGTAATTGGGGGTGATACCCATGCCCAAGCGCCTTATCCCTTCAATTCCGGAAGAGGAGTCCTTTGAGCAGACGCTCGTACCGGAGCAGCAGCCTACACAGCAAACTGCTTATGAAGAGCCACAAGAGCAGGAGTACGAACCGGAAGTAGACGAAACCGAGCTGGAAGACGATGAAGATGAGCCGGTGTATGTGAAATCGGTAAAGAAGCAGCCTAAGAAAGGGAAGGAGAAGCCTTCTATCTGGACGGTGCTGCTGGTTCTTATCGCCATCGCACTGGTCGGAATCCTTGGCTATATCGGCTACAAGGCTTACGACTACTATCATGTTCCAGCGTATGATACAGGTGAAATTTCCGATGATGTGGAAGGACCGGAGGAGACTCCGCCGCCTGCCGTACCGGAAAGTGAGCCGACAACAACGGAAGACGAACCGGAAGCAACCCCTAAGCCTCCGTATTCTCAGAACCTTATTGGGTATCTTACCGTTCCCGGTGTGGACGTCACCGAAGAGCCTGTTCTGCAGCATCCTACCGATGATAACTTCTATCTGACCCATAACGAATGGGACAGAGAAAGCATCTGGGGTGCATATTATGTTCCCTCTGAGTGGGACGTGAGCAGCGTAGATGATTTGTACCGTGTGACTATCATCTTCGGACACAGTAACGGCAACAGCTTGCATATGAAATTCAGCGTTCTGAAACACTTCAGAGACGTAAACTTTGCAAAAGAACACCGCTATGTGTATTTCACTGTCGGCGGGCATCAGACGCGCTGGAAGATTTTCGCGGTGGCTGATTACCCCGTCGAGCCGACGTACACCATCGCAAACCCCGACGATGAGTATTTTCTTAATGAAGTCGCCAATATGAAGGCACTGTCCTACAACCAGTATGCTACGGATGTTGGGTTGGACGACAAGGTTCTCATCTTGTCCACCTGTTCCGGCGCAGATACCTATGAGACGCGCTTCATAGTGTGTGCAAAACTCGATGCGACATTTTAACATCTGATAAAAAAGCGACCATCCGATTTTTCCGGAGGGTCGCTTTTTTTGACGGAAAAAGAGCCCCTACCGCAATTGGTAGAGGTTCTCCTCCACGCAGCCGCACGGGCTGCGACATTTTTAATTTTTAGCAGTCATACAGGCTGCGACAGCCATCTGGTGGTTCGCCATCATAAGGGCTTTCTATTTCAATCTTTCGCAGTCACGCAGACTGCTTCTGCGCCCCGCAGGACACGCGCAGATTGTGCGCATGTTTCAATCTTATGCAGCCCACACGGGCTGCTTCGGCAAAAGCACACTATGACTACGTTTTGTATATAATATAGCACTGTGCGCTTTGCTGTCTTTTGGTGCTGTAATTATAGTGCATTGCTAATATTTCATTGGCACCTACCTCCGTTTTGCTATGTTTGTTGGTGCGAAGCCCACAAGGATTTTATGTTTGCTTATGGGTCGCACTACTTTTTCATCTGTACCAATTATCCCACATTTCACATTTGCAATCAACCTTGTATTGCGTTTATTTACATTTTATACATAAAGAAATATTGCTTCCCACCGTAAAAATATTGCGTATTCGTGCGAATTGCGTAGAATAAAAATGTACTGATTACAACATAGAAAGGAGTCTCCTATGAGATGCAACTACCCGCGACGTCGCCCCAAAGCACCTGTTAAGGGCGGTGATGAGCATAGACTGTCGATGGATTATATCCGGCGTATGCGCCCATGTATCATGCACATTATGAATATGATTGCTGAGAGGTATAAGGTTGGGGAGGGTCTTTGCAACGACCCGGCAACAGGGCGAAACGTGGCGATTAGCGATTTCCATTTGCAGTCGCTGGCGACTATTTCTGCAGAATATGCTTACGCGGTTCTCCACGTCTGGAGCCCTGCCTTGGAGTCTGACAGATTGGATGTGCCGCAGACAGTAGATGAGCAGTACAAGCTGGCGCTCGTTGCCTATGCACCAGGCGGGCAATTAAGCTTTGACGGTGAGATGGCTCTATTTCATCAGTTGGAAAATATTTGCAGTTCTTTGCTTGATGACGGGGTAGATGTCCGGAGAGTAGCCTACGGTGCGTTTTACGAAGCGTTGATAGAAGTACAAGAGGGTGCCATGCTCGATGGGAAGAGCATTGACGAGCGACACAGGATTTTGGCACGAATGATGTTTGCGAAGCTATTCACGGCAGTAACGAATGGACAGTATTCTCGGAAGAAATCTAAATAATAGGAAAAAGAGCCCCTACCGCAATTGGTAGAGGTTCTTTCCCACGCAACCGCACGGGCTACGACATTTTTAGTTTTCTTCAGTCATACAGACTGCGACGTACGCTCGATTATCTGTGAGCGCTCATTTCAATCTTACCGTGACAGGGAATGTCGGCAAGCAAATTGCTGACTTTCAATCTTGTGCAGCCGCAAGGACTGCGTCGGCAATCACAGACAGGATACACGATATCCATGTTGCCATCAGTATTTCAATCTTATGCGGTCACACAGACCGCGCCAGTAATAACACACAACACCTGTATTTTTTACATAATATAGCATTGTGTATCTTGCCGTTTTTGGTGCTGTAATTATAATGTGCTGCTAATATTTCATTGTCATTTGCCTCCGTTTTTCGTATTTTTTAGTGCGAAGCTTACAACAATTTTATGGCTACTTGCGCTTTGCGCTACTTTTTTCATCTGTACTAATTATCTCATATTTCGCGTTTACAATCAATCTTACATAGCGTTTATTTACACTTTATACATAATATAAAACACAAAGAAATATTACTTTTTACAGTAAAAATGTTGCGCGTTTGTGCGAATTGAGTAGAATTAAAATTGTAAAGTAAAAAATGTATCGAATGGCGGCAGTCCCGATTTCCGAGAGTGCTGCTATTTTTATTTGGAGGGAAAACACATGCTGAACAAGACTTTGCAGGCAGCCAACAACGATTACAATCAGGAAGATTTTGAGAACCTAATTGAAATGTTTAGAACATACGAGACGCTTGTCTTGAAAATTGAAAACGATATGTACATGCTGCGTGAGCCTTCCGATTTAGGAGAAGAGGCGCGGCATCACGCACGATTTGTGCTGTACAGCGACTATTTTGCCACCAACTTGGTGGACTACGCTGTTGGAATTTCGGAGCGACTTGTTCATTTCTTTACGATTACGGATGGGTTTGCCCATCCGTCATTGAAATGCGTAGAAGGAGTCGAAAATCAAACCAATGATGAGATGTTGCAAGCCGTTAAAACTGCCATGAGCGGTGTTGGCAGAGAACTGTATGACCCATCTTGGAAGCTGTACATTGAGGCAGTTATCAGAGACTGTACAGATGCACAGGACGAAGACGAGCGGGAGGCAATGGAGAGCATCCTATATGTTGGTGTGTACATGATTGCGTACGCGCTGCAGGAAACACGCGAGGATTTTGCAGCGTACAATAGCCGCGACAAGCAGGTTGTCAATTTGGCGAGGCTCGTTTTTAACGAGCTGCTTGGTGTGGCGACGAACAAAAAGTACCCGTTGATGGGGTTCAAGGATGAAAAGTAAAAGAAAGCAAAGGAAAAAGAGCCCCTACCATAGTTGGTAGAGGTTCTTTCCCACGCAGCCGCACGGGCTGCGACATTTTAAGTTTTTGCAGTCATACAGACTGCTTCGGCATCCAGATGGAGTAATCATTTTTGTCGTGCTTGTTTCAATCTTACACAGTCATGCAGACTGCTTCAGCAAAGACACATAACGACTACATTTTGTTTATAATATAGCACTGTGCGGTTTGCCGTTTTTGATGCAGTAATGACGTTTTGCTAATACTTCATAGGTATCTACCTCCGTTTTACAATGCTTGTTGGTGCGAAACTTACGGCAATTTTATGATAGCTTACGGCTCGCACAATTTTTTATTTATACTAATTATCCCACATTTCACATTTGTAGTCAACCTTGCATAGTGTTTATTTACACTTTATACATAGTCCATCACAGCTAATTTTACAGCATATTGCATTATAGCGCCAAAGTTACAGCATGTTGCTATTATACAGCAATAGGCTCGCCGAACAAAGAGAGGTATAATATGAGTAAGAAGAATCCCAAAATCAAAGGCATTGTTTTCAAACACGAGGGCAAAAATGACTATTCCATCTGGATGCCGGATTTCACGAACGACGAAGAGAAGAAATTTCTGCAAGCGCTGGTAGCCGCCTATGGTAATAACGGCACCTCCATCCGAGGAGCCAAAGAGGACATCCTTCGAATCATCTCTGAAGACTTGTGACTCTTGCTGATTCGTGCGGATTGCATATCATTGGTCTTAGCGTTACTGCAACACAACAGAAAATAAGGAGAATTACCATGAAAAAATTAGTGGCATTTACGCTCGCTGCAGGGATGGTCTTGACCACATTCAGCGGCTGTACAGCCAAAAAGACGCAAGGCACGAGCAGTAGTGAAGCGACCAGCATTGTAGAATCTGAAGCAGAGGAAATTGCCGATGCCGAGGATAAGAACGATGCAAGCTCGGAATCGCAATATGATGAGCCGGACAATGTGGTTATCGAGTACGACGGAAACAAACTCATCGATTTACCAACAGAAAGCATCAAAGTCACATTGCGCGGAAAGCAAATCCTGCCGGGAAGAGATACGGCGGAGACGCTGCAAAAGTCGTTTGAAAGTACATTTGTAGATAACTCGCGATTTACCATCAACCGTTGGAACCCAGAATATGTTGTCGGCCCAGACGGAGAATTGACGGTCACAGCTCACTCGGACGATTATAAAACTGAGGACGAACCGGATGTCAAAGATGTTATCCCAGATTTGTACATGTTCAAAAAGATGAGCGCACTTTCACTGGAAGAAGGTACACAGTTCGAATTTCTCACCATGACGGAAAACTCGTCATTTGACGATGTCTGGCGCACAATGAGCCAGTACGGTGACCCGTATGAAGGACACAACTACACCAAAGAAACAGATGAAGAGCGCGGTAGCCGCGCCGGAGTGCTGTGCTATCTCACCAAAGACGGGTATGATATCCAATTCAATTTCGATGGATTTGGGGAATATTTAAGCTCCGTCTTCATCTCATATACGCCTGGCGAGTTGTCTCGTCGAGAAGGGCTGGCGAGCCTGCAAAATAATCAGTAACAGAACGGGTATTTGCAAAAATAGGTGGTTTGAATAAAACCATCTGTTATTACAAGTATCACAGGCATTTGGATGTTTGTTGCGCCTGTCGATTTTCCCAGTTGACAGCTCCGCAAGAGTGGTATTACCTCGTGTAATACTACTCGCAGCAAACACCCAGCCAAGGGAAACACAACCTCCTGCTTCGGCAGGGGAGATTTATCGTAAAGGAGGTGGCGTATATGTCCACTGTATATGTGCTCAACAAAGACGGTAAACCTTTAATGCCTACGACTCGCGGTGGACATGTGCGTCATCTGCTTAAAGAGCAAAAGGCGCGAGTCGTGAGAACAAAACCGTTTACCATTCAACTGTTGTATGAAACCGATGATGTAGTGCAGCCTCTCTACTTGGGTATCGACCCCGGCAGAACCAATATCGGTATTGCTGTTGTTAAAACGGACGGCGCAGCAGTCTTTACTGCGCATTTGGAAACCCGCAACAAGGAAATTCCGAAACTGATGAAAAAGCGCAAAGACTCTCGCCGTGCAAGACGCACCAATGGCAGACGATGCCGCCGTCAACGGAGAGCCAAAGCAAATGGCACCATTTCTAAAAAGTGCGTAAAACAAACAACTGCTCAAAACGGCAGCGTCAGCAAACGTGCAAAGGAGATTGGTGTCATCAAACGCCACCTTCCCGGCTGTGAGAAAGAAGTTCTTTGCATCGGCATCAAAAACAAAGAAGCAAAGTTTAATAATCGCACAAGACCGGAAGGCTGGCTCACACCTACCGCAAATCAGTTGCTGCAGACACACATTAACTTGGTAAAGAAAATTCAAAAGTTTCTTCCTATCAGTGATGTTGTGCTTGAAGTCAACAAATTTGCGTTCATGCAGTTGGATAATCCTAATATTCAGAAATGGCAGTATCAGCAAGGTCCGCTTTATCAAAAAGCAAACCTTGAAGAAGCCGTCTCTGAAATGCAGGAGCACCATTGCCTGTTTTGCAAAAAGCCGATTGACCATTACCACCATGTAGTGCCTCAGCACAAAAATGGCAGCAATACAATCAGCAATATCGTTGGTCTATGTACAAAGCACCACGACCTTGTACATAAAGAAGCCGTATGGCAAGAAAAACTTGCCAAAAAGAAAACAGGACTCAACAAAAAATACGGTGCTTTGAGTGCGTTGAATCAAATCATTCCGGCACTGACGAAAGAGTTGAGTTCTCTTTTCCCGAAGCATTTCTTCGCGACCAATGGCAAAAGTACCTACGACTATCGTACAGCGCACGGCGTAAGCAAAGACCACTGGCTCTATGCCTATTGTATTGCTTGCTCTGTTTTGGCTAACGATGTTTGCGACAGCAATATAAACAGCCATGTGCCACACGAATTAAAGCAGTTCCGCCGTCATGATAGAAGAGCACTGCACAAAGAAAATATGAGCCGCGTGTACACGCTCAACGGCAAAAAGATTGCCACAAATAGGCATAAGGCTACTGAGCAAACGGCTGACAGCTTGGAAGAGTTTCGTCAAAACCACCCAGATGATGTATGTAAGCTCAAAGTGAAAGAACATCATCCAGAATATCGAAATCCGAAACGAAACTTTCCCGGCTGTGTATTTCTTGTTGGTAAACAAGCTCATGTGATGCAAGGAATCAGCGGCTCACACAACGGTAAAGCAGATGGATATTACGACACAAATGGTAACTCGTATCCATCTAGCAAATGTAAATTTGTTGCCAAAAACGAAGGAATTGTATTTGCGTAAATTAGTAGACCACCTATTTTCAAATAAAAAATCACCTAATTTTGCAAATACCCACTTCTAACAAAGAAAGGATGTATCCACAATGGCAAAGAGTGCCTATTTGTCCCGCAAACTGCTCAATCAGCTCGCCGCTATTGAAGCAGACAGTGATGACATGATGCTGACTCACGACCTTCACAACATTGCCATCAATGGCAAGAAAGTGGGGTGTTCTGGTCATATTGCAAACCTTTTGAATGAAAAATGCGTCTATGTCAATACCGAAAAAGCCATTTATCAGCCTCTGTCCGACAAGAACTTGGTTCGCTATGCTGCCGACATGAAGGATTACTCCTCCATTGGTCTTGGCGCCATGGGACGCAACCAGTTTGTGACGGACGATGCTCTCGTACAAAAAATCATTGATATGCTCCACTAAGGGGCAGAAGGGAAAAATACCATGAATAAGATAATCATCAACATCGTTAAGTTCCTCGCCACGTTTTTCGTTCTGGGCATCCTTATGAGCATCAGTGCTCTGGCACAGGATTTCAATGTCACTAATGTTGTGACGCTTTTCCTGAGCATCTACGCTCTGAACAAATGCTGTGGCATCCTGCTCAAGATGGTCAAGCCTTCTAAGCACAAGGAGGTCGAGCGTCGTGTATAAGAACTTTACACACGCGGAGGATTATACTATCGAGCACATTTCCTTCTTGGTTGCTGATATTTTCGAGGTCTATCTTGAAAATATTAAGATTTCCATTCCTTGTGATGATTACCAAGAAGAAAGGACCAGAAAAGCCGATAAAAACTCTGCTTACCTCTACGGCATGGAATACTGGCATCTGATTGATAGTATCGAGAACTGGATTCGTACATCCCCGCTTAACGCAGCCGTTTTTCCCTCTATCTTCCTTTCGGAATTCGATAAGCTGTTGGACTCTAAAAAGCTTTCCAAATACAAGCCTGCCGGAGAACAACGTGCGAAGCTGAAAAACGAAATCGAGAGACTGATGAAAGAAGAGGAAAAAGCAGAATGAAAGGCTGGAACAGTTCTAAACACCCCATATTCACCGCAAACCAGATGCCTGCCCCTATCCACTGGAATCCCATGAGCGAAGACTGGAAGGCTTGGCTCAGCGAGAATCAGGTCTACCACGGCGCATCCGGCTTTTCCAAAGAAGTCTTAGAGACAATGAAGAAACTGCATGACCACATCCTCACCTTCGGCGGAGATGAAGTCTGCATGACCACTTATGATGAGGATGCGCAGAAAATTCTCGACCGTGGTCAGTTCTTCTATGGAAGCAGCTACATGCGAAAAGGGGAACCGTGTCAGTGCCATTGCAACTCTGCAAACCTTTGGGATGCAAACAGAGGCCGCTGCTTTATTGCAACGGGCTATGCTCTTTCCGAAGATGGGCTTTGGCGCTCTCATTCATGGGTCGTCCAGCCCATGGCACGCACTCTTCGCATATGGGAAACCACTGTCAAGCGCGTCGCATATTTTGGCGTAGTTCTGACTGAGGAAGAGTGTGACCGATTCTATCGAGACAACGGCTAAAAATCAAAAAACGAGGTAACCCATAATAAAAGATATCAGTATTTCTGCTATTGCAGATACATTGGACCACTTTCGTCTGATGGACGACCCCTATGAGTGGCACGATAACGAAGGCGTGGAAAGCACTAAGGATATTGCCGAACATCTGTTCGATAACGAATATCACAGCGCCGTCGTTCGTGAGCTGGAAGAAAAGCTAATGTTCTACTCCTCGAATCCTGACCTGAATGGTCCAGACGAAACCGGTAAAACCATGACAGAACAGTGCAAATTCATTTTGGACGGTCTTTCTACCGTTTTTAGCGAAAAAACATAAACAAGGAGAAATCTAAATGAGTGAACGGCTTAATTTTTCCATAGACGGTGAGTTTCTCACCAATGTTGCCCGCGACTGGTTCTGGAACATGAACAAGCCGTATAAAAAGTGTGAAGAATTGTTATTCTCCTGCATGGAAGGCGGCGACGAAGAAGAAAAGCGCCGTGTCTGTCAAGACATCATTGAAGGGCGTAAGAAGCTCGTTGGTGTCAATGAATTCGAGCTTGTCGATGACAACGCAAAGGTTCGTCCTTTAGGTCAAAAAGTCGAAGAACTTCAGCGCAAGATGCTGGTCAGTCAGATTCGTGAGGATATGCTTGTGCATCCACTCAAGTACATCGACCGTTTCGCTATGTCGTCCGATTATGATACGCTTTGTAAGAATGTAGAGCGTCATTATATCGATTATAGCTATGACAGCATCAAGGACTATGTTATTGGCGATGCGGGTTACACTGATGCCTTTAACAATGGTGCGTGGCTGCTCAACCGTCCTGACCTTGTGGCAGAATTCAACGGCGAACCGCTATCTGAACAGGAGTCTGCCCCTGATTTCTATAAGACCGGTTTTTGGGCAAAACTCTCGAACTGGATTGATGAGAATATGAAGGGGCCTTCTGTTGAGCGCCGTCAGCATCTTTACAGCCGTTATATCAATGATATGCCCATCAAACATAGCCTGACCGAATACGGTCTGATTGCTCCGGATGGCACTTGGTACGCCTGCGAGTTTGGTGAACACGCGGCGCTTGCCGGTCGTATCATTATGCGCAATCGAGAAACATTTGGTCTTTCCAACAGCGAAGTTCTCGATATGGCGTATGACTGGAGCGGCAAAGGTCTCGACTTTCTGTACAAGCGCGGCTGGATTGCGATTCGGAATCCTTCGATGGGCAATACGTTCCTCGATATGGATGAGACTCGCACAGCAACCAAAGCGCAGGTCAATACTATTTTCGATTACATCAACAAATATCATCGCTATGACATGAATGTTTCTAAGGTCATGGCGGACTAACAGGGAGGAACCCCATGAAAAACGAAAATAACAATGTCGCGATTTGCGATTGCCTCAAGGCAGTCGTGAAGGATACCGTTAAGCACTACGCGCGAGATTACAAAATCGATGAAGCGCGTCTCAAACAAACGGCAAAAGAAGTCGCAAAAACTGGTCGCCCTCAGACTTTCCTCTGGTTTGCCCGCGAATGCGGAACCTACATGGGTCTTGAGTCTGAGGTTATCAAAAGGAACACCCCGGCATACATGGCTTACAAATACTATGACGAGCAGGAAACTTCCGAGTCGAAAACCATCAAGGCATACCTCGTGACTGTCACGGGTATTGATGGCAAAACCCCCATCGGGACTGCCTGCCCGTTGAACTACGCCAAGGAATGCGACCGCATCCGCCGTCTGGCTGTTCCTGCCAACAATATGGCTATCGACTATGGCAAAGGCACAGTGACGCAGCCTGTCGGCACCTATGTCCTGTCGGAATACCCGAAGCTCGGTCTTCTTCAGAAGGTCCGCTATCTGGCTGACGATGATGCCTCTTTGGAGCGTGCCATTGACATGCTCCATACCGCACGGGAAAAGAGAGGTGCTCGCTGATGGATGTCATGGTCGAAATGACACACGATGAAGTGCAGAACAATTTGTGCTACGCACTGATTTGTGAGACGATGGAAGGCTCTCGCTGGAATAGTGGTCGCCGTCGCAGACTGTATAGTCAGATGTTTACCCGCAGCGAACAACAGCGTATTTCTCACATCAAATCTACCGCTCACAAGTGGTATCTGGTATCCGGCGTACCTGACAAGGTTCGTATGAGCTACGACAACTACTTGCTTTGGCAGCGCCTTGCTGCGTTCTGCGCCGAAATCTAATCTTATTTGCCGTCATCCTTTGGGTGGCGGCATTTTTTTGTTGCACGAGTGTGCGAATCGCGTAAAATTGAAAATGTACGATAGATAACAGTTATCGAAAAGGCATCCTGCCCTTCGCACATTTAACATTACGCTTAGGCGGACTTCCCAATGTGGGTGGTTCGCCTTTTTGCGTATAAAAAGAAAGGAAGTATCCCTTATGAACGAGAACGAAGCAACAATCAAGGTTAACCCCATGGATGACATTCAGTTCGTGCTGGAAGATTCCGGCTGCTACAATGAAGAAATCGAAGCTATGAAAACTGCCGGAACTTACGACGCTTTCATCCATAAAGTCTACAATGCCATCGACTGGTCCAACCTGTTTGAGCGTATGACCCAGATGGAAAACGAAACAATTGCCAGCGCCATTGATGAGGTTCGCAGTGCGCTTGCCGAGAGAGAGGATGTCGAGTGATGTTCAAAGAGTAT
>OIYY01000595.1_pt1 | contig 24301 bp, 23 predicted proteins | sample 1588341 | NCBI WGS metagenome assembly OIYY01 (sample SAMN03283287) | human gut metagenome | biome: human-associated habitat; material: feces | host: Homo sapiens | place: Peru | collected 2012 | reverse complement strand
CATATTTTTGTAGTCCCTCTTTTTTATTAATGTCTACTTTAAGGGATGCATTTCAGTAAAGTCCTTCTTTTAATTAATAATATAAGCAAACAAATGTATGAAAACATATTGACATTAATAATTCTATATGATATATTAAATTAGCAGTAAGAAATAAGTCTACATATTAAATTAATTTTAGGTATATAGTATCTGCTTATATATAATAGACTCTATATTAAGACTTAGAATAAGGCTTAATATAGCAGCGCGAGACTTAATTTATTAAGGCTCAAACTGAATAAAAATAATATATTGTTTAATATTAATATTTATGATAAAATACATAAAGAAGTGAGTGATAACTATGTTTGAACTAATATCAAAATATAAACCAGCTGGAGATCAGCCTGAAGCTATTAAAGAATTAGTAGAGGGTATAAAAGAGGGCAAAAGAGATCAAGTATTACTAGGAGCTACTGGTACAGGTAAAACATTTACTATAGCTAATGTTATAGCAAGTGTAAACAAACCAACCTTAGTACTTGCCCATAATAAGACACTAGCAGGTCAACTTTATGCTGAATTCAAAGAATTATTTCCAAATAATAAAGTAGAACTATTCATTTCTTACTACGACTATTATCAGCCTGAAGCCTATGTACCAAGTTCCGATACCTATATAGAAAAAGATTCATCAATAAATGATGAAATAGATGAATTAAGACATAGAGCTACATCAAGTTTAATATCTAGAAATGATGTCATAGTGGTAGCCTCAGTATCATGTATATATGGAATAGGTGAAGTAGAAGAATACAAGAAAAAGATGTTAACTCTTAATGTTGGTGATACCATTCCAAGAGATGATGTATTAAAGAAACTAGTAGAAATGTTATATGAAAGAAATGACTTTGATTTAAAAAGAGGTACCTTCAGAGTAAGAGGAGACTCTCTTGAAATAATACCTGCGAATGAAAGAACTAATGGTTTATTAATAGAATGGTTTGGTGACGAAATAGATCGTATTAGTGAAGTAGATACTGTAACAGGACATATTCTAAAAGATAAAAAGACAGTCTCTATCTTCGCAGCATCACACTTTGTTACTGATGAAGAAAAGCTAAAGATAAGTATTGATAGAATACTAAAAGAAAAAGACGAAAGAGTAAAATACTTTAAAGAAAATAATAAATTAATTGAAGCTCAAAGAATAGAAGAAAGAGTTAACTACGATATGGAAATGCTTTCTGAGACAGGTTTCTGTAGAGGTATTGAAAACTATTCTAGACATATTGCTCTAAAAGAAGAAGGAGTACCACCATGTACCCTAATAGATTTCTTTCCTAAAGATTTCTTACTTGTAATAGATGAATCCCATGTAAGTATTCCTCAGGTAAGAGCTATGTATAATGGTGATAGAGCAAGAAAAATGAACCTCGTAGACTATGGTTTTAGACTACCTAGTGCTCTAGATAATAGACCTCTTAAATTTGAAGAATTTGAAAGTAAACTAAATAATGTCATATATGTTAGTGCTACTCCTGGTGACTATGAACTAGGAAGAACAGGTAATCACTATATCCAGCAGATTATTCGTCCAACAGGACTACTAGATCCAAAAATTGAAGTAAAACCTACGAAAAACCAAATAGATAATTTACTTGAAGAAATAGAAAAGAATAATAGTGCTAACGAAAGAACAATTATTACTACCCTTACTATTCGTATGGCGGAAGAATTAACTAACTATTTAAAGAGTCTAGATATCAAAGTAGCTTATCTACATAATGAAGTAAAATCATTAGAAAGATTAAAAATAATAAGAGACTTAAGACTTGGTAAGTATGATGTTCTTGTGGGTATCAATTTGTTAAGAGAGGGCCTAGATATACCTGAAGTATCTCTAATAGCCATTATGGATGCTGATAAACAAGGCTTCCTACGTAGTACTAGAAGTTTAATTCAAACTATCGGAAGAGCCGCGAGAAACGCTAAAGGTAGGGTAATAATGTATGCAGATACTATATCTGATAGTATGAATGAAGCCATTACTGAGACCGAAAGAAGAAGAACTATACAGGAAGAATATAATAGAGTACATAACATTATACCAAAGACTATTATTAAAGAGATACCTGAAGTAGTATCAAATGAAATAGAAGTAAAACCAAAGAAAGAAAAGAAACTAACTAAAGAAGAAAAACTATCTATGATTGAAGACTTAACTAAAGAAATGAAAGAAGCCGCAGGTAACTTAGACTTTGAAAGAGCAATGCAGCTTAGAGATATAATATTTGAATTAGAAAGTGAATAATACTTTCTTTTCTTTCTTTTAGCAGCCAAATATTAACCAAAATCCCAAACATATAAGCGCAGCATACTCTATAAGAAGTATAAATACATTACCAAAACAAGGTGCAAATAAAGTAATTAACATTTGATAAAAAGTAATAATCATAAGAATGATAACCATAACAAGAAAAAATAACTTCCATCCAGCACATAACCTAAAGAAATTAAAAAAGTTATTAAACATTACTATCACCTATAATAGTTTATGAATACATAATAAAAATGCTAATGTAAAGTTTAATAAATACTCTTGTTAAATAATTTAAATTATGGTAGAATAAAATTGTAATAGAGGTGATATAGATGGATAGTAATACTACAATACATTTTGATATATCAGAAGTAAATGATGAAGTTGTTAAAAGTACCCTTCGTGATGTTCTTGAATCCCTTGAAGAAAGAGGCTATAATCCCATTAACCAAATAGTAGGATATATAATATCTGGTGACTTAGGTTATATCTCTTCATATAAAGAAGCACGAAATAAAATAGCCAAGATCGATCGTACTGTACTAGTAGAAGTACTACTTAAGAATTATCTAAAATGAGATATTTAGGAATAGATTTAGGTAGCAAGACAGTAGGTCTTGCTATGTCTGATACAACCTTAACAATTGCATCTACTTACAAAACTATATTCTTTAAAGATGAAGACTATAATAGTACTATTAATGAAATAAAAGATATTATTAAAGAGTATAATATTACCAAAATAATATTAGGCCTTCCCAAGAATATGAATAACACCCTAGGAGAACGTGCCGAGATAACATTAAAATATAAAGAACTACTTGAACAGTCTACTGGTCTTCCTGTCGTAATGTTTGATGAAAGACTAACTTCAGTAATATCGAATAGCATCCTAATTGAGGCCGATATGTCTCGTAAAAAGAGAAAGAAAAAAGTAGATAGTATTGCCGCACAAATAATATTACAAGACTATTTAAATAAGGAGAAAAACAATGGATAAAGAAAATAAATTTAAAGTAATAGACAAAGATGGAAAAGAAATAGAATTCGAAGTCCTATTTACTTTTGAATCAGACGAAACTAAGAAAAACTATATGGTCTATACTGATAACAGTACTGACGAAGAAGGTAATGTTAGAGTATATGCTAGTGTCTTCAAACCTGATGCTGAACCACTAGAACTATTACCAGTAGAAACAGATAGAGAATGGAAAATAATTGAAACAATATTAGATTCCATTCAAGAAGAAAACAAAAAGAATAGTGAAGAAAGTAATTAATTACTTTTTTTCATGGAGGTATTATGAAGAATTTTAGAAATATGGCAATAATATTACTTGTGGTATTTACTACTGTAATACTTGCTCTAGGGGTATATTATAAAGTAAATATGGCTGGTACATCTAGTTCTGATACTAAAAAGATAGTAAATATTGAAGAGGGTACCATAAATGACATAGCGGAAACTTTGAAAGATAATAATCTAATAAAAAATGTATCTATATTTAAAGTATATATAAAACTAACTAATAAAACCAATCTAAAAGCAGGTACTTATGAATTATCTGAGAATATGGGCGTTGAAAAGATTGTAAAGATCCTTGAAGAAGGCACTAAATATAATCCTAATGAGATATCTATTACTTTTAAAGAGGGTATTAATATAAGAAAGATAGCTACATTAATTAGTGAAAATACTAATAATAGCTATGACGATGTTATAAAGAAAGCATCTGACGAAACATTTATAGATACTTTAATAGATAAGTACTGGTTTTTGACTGAAGATATTAAAAATAAGAATATTTATTATAGTTTAGAGGGGTATTTATTTCCTGATACTTATAGATTTAATAATAGGGAAGTAACTACTGAGGAAATATTTACTAAGATGTTAGATGAAATGGATAAGAAATTATCTAAATATAAAGATGAAATTAATAAGAGTGACTTAAGTATTCATGAGATAATTACTTTAGCTTCTATTGTTGAGTTAGAGGGAGCTAAAGCTACTGATAGAAAGGGAGTAGCAGGAGTCTTTTATAACAGACTTGCTAGCAGTGCTTATCCTACTTTAGGTAGTGATGCTACTACTTATTATGCATCAAAGATCGACGATTGGAGTTATAGTTTAACTTATAAAGAACTTAATGACTGCAAGAATAAATATAATACTAGATGTAGTAGTAATACTGGTCTTCCGGTAGGACCGATATGTAATCCTGGTCTTGAATCTATTGAGGCTACGATTAATCCGGATAAACATGAATATTATTACTTTGTTGCAGATTGTAATGGTAAAGTATACTTAACTAAGAATAGTACTGAACATAATAATATAATTAATAAATTAAAGAAAGAGAATAACTGGTGTGCTTAAGTTATTCTTCTTTTATTTTCCCCTTAAGCCTATAGTCTTTCGGGGCATTATGAAGCCTAAGGTCTTCATAATGAAATATTTTGTTTAAATTAGCTATTTATATGATATACTTGTATTAGGGGGAAAATTATGGGTAACGAATTATCAAAAGAGCAATTAGAAATAAAAGAAAAATTAGGACAAATAGTGGATATATTTAATTATAGATATATCAAGGCTAATACTAAATCAAAAAAGAGACTAATAGCTAGTGATTTATTACTTCTATCATCAATATGTGAGAAGTACTTTCCATATTTTGAATTTGATATATCTTGGAGCAATGATGATACTTTATATAAAGATACAATATTATCATATTGTAAATATGTAATGAATATAGTCAGCAATCAAGAAAAATATCTAAGAATATTTAAGTCTTCATCAAAACAAATACTAAGTACCAATCCCAATGTCTATAAGTATTATGGTAAAGACTATCCAATACATGCACTTAATGATTTAGAAGAAGTATTCTATGACTTTTTAAATACATTTAGTCCTAAATTGTGTAATGAATATAAAAATATGGAAGAAAAAGGAAATATCTTTCTAGTGCCCGTTGAAGATTATGATGGTCAAAATTATTCATTTTCAATTCTAAATGATACCATGATATTTTTAGATCAAACATTAAACGATAGTGTAGAATTATATGGAATATTAAGTCATGAGTTAGGTCATAGTTACGAAGCTAGCCTATATTTACATAATCACAAAATAAGAGAATACGATAGAACAATAAATAGTCCCTTTTATGAAGTGTCATCATCATTTCTAGAATATGCCTACATTAACTATCTTGTAGAAAATAATATCTATAAAGAGGAGGGAAGAATGCTTCTACACGATTACATAATGAGTTTATTAATACATAGTATATATTCGGTAGCCATATGTAGAATACCTAATATTACAGTTAATGTAGATGATAAAATGCAAATAAGTATTGAAAGAAGTAAGTATTATCTAGAGTGCCTTCAAAAAGATTATAATATACATGCTATTCCTGGGGATAACAAAGTATCACTAAGAGATTCATTTATCTATGGCTTTGGCCAGCTATTTAGTATCTATATGTATGAAAACTATAAAAAAGATCCTAAATACTTTATAAAAGAATTTGATAAGGCTCTTCTTGACTATTCATTTAGTGAAGATATATCTTCCTTTAAAAGAGTAGGAGCGTCTTATGAAGAACTAGTAAGAGGAGAAGCCTTAAAAAGAGTACTAACTAAAATTAATTAGTACTCTTTTATTTTTAAATATTTATATGTATAATAAATATGGTGAATAGTAACAGTTAATATATTTAATATACTGGATACAATTAAACTCCATAATCCTATCTTTAAATAACTTAGAATAGTTAGACTAAGTAGTTTAATTATACCACCATATAAAGTACCTTTCATAGCCTCTTTAGAGTAGCCCATTCCATTTAAGCTACTGGTAAGAGGAGCCTGGATATAATGAAGTAAAAAGAAGGGAGCAGTTACTTTTATATATTCTAGTCCTAGATTAGTATTATATACTAGTTTTAATGGTATATCTGGTATAAAAATAAATATTAAAGTAGATGGTACTCCGATAAGTAGTGAGAAGATAATGGCTTCCTTTATTTTCTTTTTAGTATGTAATATATTACCTCTACTGTAAGAATTAGATACTACTGGTAAGATTGCAGATGATATGGCCAGGGTAAAGAAACTAGGTAGTAATAATAATGGATATACATAACCATTAATAATACCATATTCTAAGGTAATATAATCACTTGAGTAGCCGACATATTTAAGCATATTAGTAAGTATAATTGGTTCAAAAAAATAAGTAATAGAACCAATCATTCTTGCGGTAGTAGTGGGTATACTAATACCAAGTATCTCTCTAATAATTTTATTATCTTTATGAAAATCATCTTTAACTATTTTCTCTTTTGGTAAAAAGAAGAGAAGAACAATAATAGAAAAACCTTCACTAAATATATTAATTAGTACAACAAAAGTAATAGTCACAGTAAGACCTCGGCTCATCATATTACCAACAATTAATATAGTGAGAATAAGTCTAACTATTTGTTCGATAATATTAGATAAAGTACAGGGAAAAACTCTTTCTTTACCAAAGAAATATCCCTTAATAATACTAGATACGGCGATAAAGGGAAGAGTAATACCAATAGATATTAAGGGATAATATAAATCACTAGCGTGTAATAGATTCTTAGCTAGAATAGGGGATATAATAAATAATATAATGATAAGTAATATATTATATATTAATACTAGGTACATTGTTGGTATAACAATCTTTTTACTACTTTTCTTTCTTTCTGATACCATCTTAGTAATAGCGGTAGGTACGCCAAGATTACATAAAGTAATAAATAAGTTAAAAGTAGGCAGTATTAACATATACTTACTAATACCTTCGGTACCAATAGTTCTAGTAAGAACAATCTTAATAGCCATACCAAGTATTTTCGTAATAAGACCACCAATAATTAATATAATTGTTGATTTAATAAATTTATTTTTCATAATAAATTATATGATATGGTACTAAAAAAAGAAGTGGATAGTTACTTCTTATTTAGTCTTTTACTCCTTCAAGTATTTTTAAGTAAATAGGAGTATTAATAATCAAATTATTAGATTTAATAGCTTCAGTAATAATTTCTATTTTAGTTTGATAATCATTATTTCCATACCAACCTATTGGAAATAAATCTTCTTCATTAATATTCTTAAAATGATCTTTATATGCTAGTTCCGCTAATGTATATAATTCAAATAATTTATCTTCCATATTCTATTTACCTTTCCTTGATTTACCTATTTCTAATTTTTCGGTATCTAGTTTAATTATTTCGTTATAGTAGAACTTACTTATCATGTTATATACATCAGGACCTACAATACTTTTAAGTAAAGATAGATATTCTTCAGCGTCTTTTGACTTAGATATTAAAGCAAAGTTAGCAATCATTTCACAAAAACCATTATCCGTTTCATAGTAGTAGCAGATTCCATGACCAGGAGCCCATTTAATTCTTTTATTTTTGGCATTATATAGAGCGCCGCTATGAAACTTACCATCAAATATAGCATCTAATATATCACATATAGCATATAATTCACCATAGTTACTTCGCATCATTGCATCAACATTTTGACTAATATATATTCTCTTTTGATGGTTAATATATTCTTCTTCGATATACATTTTATTTAAAATTATATCCATTTGATCTTCGGGTATTTTAAGTACTTCAAATTCTCTTTTTTTCTCTTCTTTACTTTTCATAAGCATAGTTCTTATTTCAGACTTTTTCTCTTCATTATAATAGGCATCAAAATAGCTTTCACGTTTCTTTTTAATAAACGCTGCAATTTGTTTATATAATTCCCTGCAGTTATTAGCACATAATTCCGCTCTTGCTATTAGATTTGGATCTTCTTTGGCTTTTCTAATTATTTTATTATAGTCTTCGGGTATTTTATCTTTAGCTATATAGTAGTGTAGGGCATGACCAGTTTCATGTAGCAGTGCACTAACAGATGCACTATTACAAAACACAGACTTATAATTTGCTGAAAAATAACTATTATCATTATCTTCTATATAAAAGAATTTATTTCTATTTTGTTTTTTTATCTCAATTAGAGTTCTTATTTCAGTTACTACGGCCTCATAATTATATCCTGCTACAAGGGCAGTTCTATAGCCATTTACTAAAGCTGCAATTAATTTTGAACTACTCATATTATCGTCAAAGACATCATTAAGTTCTCTAAGTAGTTCTTCACCTTCACTATATAGAGGTCCAATACCTAAATGATTACTAACACTTTCAAGATAATCAGCAGCAAAGTTTTTCTTTTCTTTAGAAACATTAATATTCTTTTGTTCAAACCCTTTAGTCTTTATAATAAAGGCTACCCTAGGAGCGGCTTTTACTTCGTCGGTAATAATTTTACTTAGAGTAAGACTAGAGTTGGCTTCGAGTAGAGATTCTAATAAAGTTTTATTATCATATCTTTTTAATAGTTTATCTTCGGAAAGTCTATCAACATATTCTACCATATCATGCTCTGCTAGTGTGATATAAAACCTAGTGGCTGTATTAATATCATTTAAATGAACTGCTATATCATTAATGTTAACTCTTGCTATTTCATATTTAACATTATCTAAAATATAATCAAAATAAGTATAACTATCATTTTTATTAATAGGCTTTAAGAGTTTTTGAGGGCTTATGACCGCTAATAAATCAGGTCTTTCTTTTTTTAATAATATTTTAATTATTTCTTCCTCACTACATAATAAAAGACATTTCTTTAAATTAAAATTAATATCAATTAAATATTCTAAGAAAGTTTCTTCTTTATCTATTGATCTAATTACTTCTGAGGCACTTCTAAGTAAAATATCATTAGAAATATAGCCTATAAGATCTAGTCTTTGGTAGCGGTATAATATATCTATTGTTTTAATATTACGAATATAAGTAAAACTAATAGTGCAGCCCTTTTCAATAAGAATTTCAAGTAATGTTTTATTTGGTTCTACTTCCATTAATAAGACTGCTTCACTAGCTTTTTCAAGATAATCATAATAATTATTCTTCATAAGAAACTTAATAAATTTAATATCATTGGGAATACTAGTAAAAGCTTTTGGAACGATCTTTTTATCATTGACAAGAAAATCTAAAACAGTACCATTTTCCTTAGCCTTACTCATTAAAATATTTGTATTTGCATATTCCATTAGGTGATAATTATTATACTTAGTACATAATTCATTTAATAGTTCCTTATTATCAATCATAGGGATAATAATATTTAATATACTATCATCATTTAAGTATTTTTCAATTAAATAAGTACCATTACTGTTTCTAGTAGTTAATTTCTTTACTAGTTCAGGATTAATATAATTTAAAGCATATTTCATATTATACTGCAATAGTAAATCAATTATTTCAGTATGTTCTTTGATAGCATAAATAATATTATCAGATACAAGATTATTTCTATTTAAAATATAATCAATAATTCTTTTACCATTGACATAAGAAAATAGTATTTCTTCGTTTAATTTATAAGAGTATAAAGATGCATTGTTTTTACAAAGTAAATAGACGATAAAAGCATCATTAGCTATTATATTTTCTAATGAATATAATGGTATGTTATTTCTTAAAAGATATTCTATAAAATAAGTACCATTACTATCTTTACTTAGAAGTTCTTCTTTTGTTAAATTAAGTCCGTATAGATGCCATCTAGTACCATCATTAATTTCTTTTAAAATATTTAGTAACTTTTCAGACATATATAAATGCACCTTTCTTTCTAATCTATAATAAATATAACATATTTAAAGTATTTAGTAAATAATTTTGTATATTTTTTACCAGCTCGTTTAATACTATTAGTGGTGATTATATGGATAAAAAAAGATATAAAGAAATAGTAGATAAACATACTCCGAAAGAGAATGTTATAGGTAATGCTCTCATAGCCTTTGTAGTAGGAGGACTCCTTGGTAGCTTATCAGAACTACTACTTAGAGGTTATATGATGTGGTTTGATTTACCTAGAAAAGAATCAGGGGTAATGGTAATTCTTACTTTAATAACGATAGCCTCGGTACTTACGGCCTGTGGGGTCTTTGATGTACTGGTAAGTAAAGTAAGAGCGGCCCTTATAATACCAATAACCGGCTTTGCTCATTCAATGACTTCAGCAGCCTTAGAGTATAAACATGAAGGCTTAGTACTTGGAATAGGTTCTAATATATTTAAACTAGCAGGAACTGTAATTCTATATGGTGTAGTAGCAGTATATTTCTTTGGGTTAATAAGACTACTGGTGATGGGAGGATAATATGACAACTAAATATAATAATGTTTTTATTGAGGATGCTTATACAGTATGTGGTAATTACGAGAATGATGGACCATTATCAAAATATTTTGATAAGAAACATAAGAAAGATTTATACTTTGGTGAAAAGTCTTGGGAGAAGGCTGAAGTCCATCTTTTAAAAGAAGCTAATGAGAATATTTTAAAAAAGAATAAGTTAAAAGAACAAGATATTGATCTTTTAATATCAGGAGATTTACAGAATCAGATAGCGGCTTCTGACTATATGGCTAGAGATTTTGATATACCTTTTCTTGGCATATTTGAAGCCTGCTCGACAAGTAGTGAAGGATTAATTATTGGAAGTAATTTTATTGAAGGAAAACTATGCAAAAGAGTACTAGTATCAACATCTAGTCATAATATGGTTAGTGAGAAACAGTTTAGAAATCCTACTGAATATGGTACTCCTAAACCAAAGACTGCTACTTTTACTGCTACTGGAGCTGTAGCGATACTGCTTACTAATAAGAAAAGTAAAATCAAAATAGAATCTTCGACAATAGGAAAGGTAGTAGATATGGGAACTACTGATGCTAATCATATGGGAGCAGTAATGGCTCCGGCAGCAGGAGATGTTATATATAATCATTTGACTGATACTAAAAGAGATACATCATATTATGATCTAATATTAACTGGAGATTTAGGAGTATATGGTAAAGAAATACTAAGAGAATATATGCTTACTAAGTATAATATAGAACTAGGAGATAATTATAATGACTGTGGTACTATGTTATATGATAGAGAGCGTCAGCCTGTCTTCGCCGGAGGTTCTGGACCAGTATGTTCAGGTTTAGTTAATTTTGGTTATATATATAAAGAGATGTTAAAGGGTAAATTTAAGAGGGTATTAATAGTACCAACAGGGGCTATCTTCTCACCAACATTTACTTTTCAAAAGGAATCAATACCTGCGATAGCAAACTGTGTTAGTTTGGAGGTAGTAGAATGATGACTTATATTTATGCTTTTCTATTTTGCGGCTTTGTCTGCATGATAGCTCAGCTTATTCTAGATAATACTAAACTTACTCCAGGTCATGTAACGAGTATCTTTGTTGTAGTAGGAGCCTTGCTTGATGTAGCGGGTATATATGATCGAATAGTCTTGTATGCTGGAGCAGGAGCTTTAATTCCTATTACTTCCTTCGGCCATCTACTAATTCATGGAGCTATGGAAACAGGAACTGCTTTAGGACCATTAGGTTTAGCTTTTGGTATATTTAATTTAACATCTGCGGGTATATCAGTAGCCTTATTTCTATCATTTATCTTAGCTTTAATATTTAAACCTAGACATTAATTAATTTATTATATTCCTCTTAAGCCTGTAGTCTTAAGAGGCAAAAGGAAGCCTTAAAATAAGTCTTCCTTTTGTTCTATTTATTATTTATAACACTATTTAAAAGATTACTAAGATATGTATTACCATCTCTATTCAAATGAATATTATCAGGAGCCAAATAATTAAGATTTTTTATTTCACTATAGATATTAATATATTTAACATTATCATAATCAAATTTAACATTAGTAAGTTTTTTATCAGTAGAAATAATATAAATATTATGACCATTACATAACTTAATCAAACTATCATATTCTTTTTTATTGATATTCATAGTATTATCAAATAAAAATACAACATTATGATTAAGAGTATCATTAGCAATATCTTTTTTAATTTCTTCCTTTAAACTATTATAATTAAAATCTTTATCAGTTATATAATTAGCATTATCAAAGTTACTCTTAATATCATCAAAAGCATTGAGTAGTAAATCATTACCATAGAAGCTAACTTTATTTCTAATTTCTTCTTCGTGTTTATTAATCATACTATTTTTCTTTTCAATATATTTTTCTTTATAAACATTATATATGGCATTATAAATAGTATCTGTATATATCTTTCTACCTTCGCCAGTTAAATGAATACCATCATATGCAAAGTACTCACTATGGCCTCTTGAAATAGAATACCAGTCAATAATATGTAGGTTAGAGTGAGACGAAGCTAAACTATTCAATCTAACATTAACATCAGGTAAATTAACGGTATTAATCCAAAATATATCTCTGTCTTCACAAGTTCTAAGTATTTCTTCTTTACACTTCAAAGAACAATCACCATTAGTTCCCAAATTAAATACTACTGGGCTACCAAGTGTATTCTTATTTTTTAAGTCTAATAAAATATCATTAACATACCAAGCTGTACGTGATACCTTACCATCAAAGTAGCCATTAGGAAATCTATTATATAGATTATTGACCGCTCCAAGGAGTACTGAATCCCCAATTCCTACCACTGGTAAATTAGTAACAATCTCCTCTAATTTGCTTTCGTCTTCTTCAATAGAGGCCAGTTCTTTTTCCCAATTTTCTTTATCTTCCTTTAATTTAAGTGCATAATTATCTTTACTATCCTTAATTAATATTTCATTTTCTTCAAGCTGTCTCTTTAAATCATTTATATCGTTAGTATAATCTTTAGCTATAATAAATTCATATATTCCATACAATAATATCCATAAACACATAAATGATAATAGACATTTCATATTATGTTTCTTTTTATCTTTATTCGTAGTCATAAAGTGTAATAGTATTGATAAAAGTATTGTAATTATAATAATCAAAAATAACTCTAAATATCTATTCCAATCTATATGTTCAAATAAATAAATTATCACATACTCTATTAAATATATTTCATAACTAATACTTGAAATATAACTTATAACATTATCAAGTTTAGTAGTATTAGCCCAATTATTAATCATTAAAGTAGCATATTCAGTAATTCTTACACCGAGTAGGGTAGTAATAATCATACTTAAATAAATATATTTAGAACCAGGACTAATAAAAATACATAATAGTAACAAAATTACTAAGTAAGCATAAAAAATATATTTCTTTAAATTAGAATCTTTAATTTTAGAAGGAACTAAATTCCCATAGTAATGATGTATAAATCCAAGTGTCACACCAGAAAATAAAGCAAACATTCTAGTAAAAGTATTATAATAAGTAAACAAAATATCATTATTTATTCCAGAGTAATAAAAATAAGCTCCTCCTAGCAAAGAAACAACCGAAGTAATTATAATAGGAATATTTTTATTAATTTTACTTCCTATCTTTTTTAGTAGGAGGAAGATAAAAGGAAATACTAAATCAAATTGTATTAATATAGCCATATACCATAGATGTATAAATGGCGTTTCTGAGGCACTCCTGAAATAATCCATATTAGTCATAATTTGCCAAAAATTATTATACCCCAGCACAATTGAAGTTACCTCAGGTTTCAAATTAAACCAGTTAACATTCAGTAAAAGTTTAACAATTCCAACTGAAGTAAATACCACAATTAACATTGGTAAATATAATCTAAATAATTTATTTAAATAATATTCTTTAAAAGATATCTTATCTTTTTTAAAAAGTTTTATCGTAGATAAATATCCACTTAGAACAAAAAAGATCGATACCGCTAAAAAACCGCCCTTTAGTATATTCAAATGATATAAGAATATTGTTATACAAGCAAATATTCTAAGAATATCAAGATATTTAAAATGTTTATTATTACTACTCATATTATTACCTCTAACTATTATAAATAAATTATATCATGAAGAAATATAAAGATAAATATTAAAAAGTAAAATAGTTTATAATTTCTAGTTTAATGTGTAAAATAAATATTTTTAATTGACAAAGTAATAAAAATATACTACAATGAAATAGACATTTGCGAAGTAACTATTTTCATCTTAAGGTAAAACTACAATGAGAATGTAGTTTTTTGTCGTGAAGGAGGGAGATATTATGAAAATTGAAAGAGAAGAATTTGAAAAAGAAAGAAACTATCTTAACAAGACGGTCAGCTTAATTAGAAAGAAAATTTCTAATTTAGGGCAAGAACTATTTGATGACGATTCTAAGGTACTAGAGTTTAAAAAATTTATTTGGGATTCCCATACCGAAATGGATCCAAATGAAATGCGTACAATGATGGCAGAATCCGATCTTCAAGTATCAATTATGCAAGGTAAAGGAAACTATCTTCAGAGATTGTTTAGAATTCAAGATAAACCATATTTTGGCTCTATTAGATTTAAAGACGAAGATGGCGAAGAAAACATCTATATTGGTATAACTCATGTTGAAGATAAACTTAACTATTATGTTCATGACTGGAGAAGTCCAATATGCAGTATGTTCTATGATTATGAAACAGGACCCGCTAGTTACAAGGCTCCTAGTGGAATAATAAAAGGGGAAATAACAAGAAAAAGACAGTATATAATAGAAAATGCCGAATTAAAACATATTTTTGATAATGACTTAAATATTAGTGATAGTCTTCTTCAAGAAGTATTAGCAGAAGAATCTTCAGATAAAATGAAAAATATTGTTAATACTATTCAAGAAGAGCAGAACAAAGTAATAAGAAATACTGAAGACAAAAATCTTATTGTGGAAGGTATTGCTGGTTCAGGTAAAACAAGCGTAGCCTTACATAGAATAGCCTTCTTATTATATAGAATACCAAACTTAACATCCTCAAATGTCGTAGTATTTACTCCTAATAAAGTGTTTTCAGAGTATATATCTAATGTTTTACCAGAACTTGGTGAAGATAATACTTATGATATGACCTTCTACGACTTATTGTGTCAGAATATTAATGAATATAAAGATATTGAAAATTTCACTGATTTTATATCAAGATATTATAAAAAAGAAGTAACAAATTATGATTTAGTTAAGTATAAACAATCAGACGAAATAATTAAAGATCTAGATGATTATGTAAAAGATATATTAAATAATATTAGTTTTACGAAAAATTTAGAGTTTGATGGTTTTATTGATATTAGTACTGAAGAATTAAATAAAATGTTAACTTATAAATATAGTAATTTCCCTTTATTTGAAAGAATAAAAGAAATGAGTGAAAAGATAGCTTATAATAATTATGCTGGAAATACTAAAAATGCTAGAAGTATTGAAAAGATATTAAAAGAAAACTTAAATATTAAATTAGATCTAAAAGTTATATTTAATAATTTCTTTACTAGTAAATATGCTAAGTATAAAGATAAAATTGATGGTAATTATTTATATTATGAAGATGCATGTATATTCTTATATTTAAAGAGTCTACTAGTGGGATTTAACACTAATCATGTAATAAAACAAGTTGTAATAGATGAAGCTCAAGACTATAATAAATTACAATATCTAATTATAAAGAAAACATTTAAAACAGCTAATTATACTATACTAGGAGATTCTAATCAAACAATAAACCCTTATTATAAATATGAATCATTAAAAGAATTAACAAATATGTTTGAAGGATCAAAGTATATTACACTTACTAAGACATATCGTTCTACTGATAAGATAATAGATTATACCAATAAGATATTAGGATTAACTTTATCAGTAGCCATTAGAAATCAAAAATCTAATGATATAATCTTTAGAAACAATGTTAAAAAAGAAGATTTTATTAAAGATATAAATTATTTAAAAGAAATGTCTAAGAGTATAGCTATTATAACTAAAGATGATAAAGAAGCAGAAGAAGTATATAATATGTTAAAAGATGACTTTGATATTATGTTACTTGGCGGTTATGGTCATATAAAGAGAGATTTAGTAGTAGTTCCTTCTTATACCGCTAAAGGATTAGAATTTGATTCAGTAATTATCTATAATGATATAGATAACAAGTATACTAAAGAAGATAAATATTTATATTATGTTGCTTGTACTAGGGCACAACATAACTTAATTATATATAATGGAGAAGAGTAGAATATCTTCTCTTTTTAATAAAATAAAAAGCATTAGCATATTCTATATAGAATTATCGATACTTGCATAAAACTAGATTTTATGCTAGACTAGTAGTCACGCAAAGGAGAAGAATTATATTATGGGGAAAATTCTTAGTAAAATAAATAAAAGAGCAAAGTTAAAAATATATAGAAAAGCTAGGGAAAACCATCTTAAAAGATTCATTTGTGATATTGGTAAGATTACTGAAGAAGAAGATAGGATTATATGTTATGTTAAACAAAAACCGCTAAATAAATACAAAGGAAACGAAGAAACATATAATATAAAACTTAATGGTATGGATTTAATAACTGAAGGTATTAAAGAAATAACTGAAGAGTTTAAATTAAATAAACCAGTATATTATGTTTTTGATGGCATTAAGTTTAATACTGGTTTGGAAATAACTTCTATAGGAGCTAATATAATATTTAGAAATTGTACTTTTGATAAGAATATAGATATTTGTTGTGGTAACGAAATAACTTTTGAAAATAATAAATATGCTAGTAATTGTCAAGTATCTTATCTTGGCGATTGCTATTTTACTACAGGTATGGTAAGCAAAATAACATTTAAAAATGATAAATTTATAAATAAGGGTAATTCAAATGAATATAATGGTTTATCTTTTGGCATGAAAATAGATGCTAAATTAGTTGAATTTATAAATGCTGAAGTAGCTGTTGAAAGTACATCTATGATAAAAATTAAAGCCGAAAAGACAAGAATTGATAGTTCTATACTTAAAGCAAATAAAGTTTTTATAGATTCAAAAAGTATCGACTGTACTGATAGTTCAATAATTGCTCAAGATGTTGTAATTGAAAATGTCAAACATATTTTTGCAAGTACCAAGGGTGATTCACATGCCTTTTATTCAGAACGAAATTTAACCAGTAATATAAATAAAGTATCTAAAGAAAGTAAGAAAGAATTAGCCTTAAAAGAAGCTAGACAAGAGCTAATTAAAAAGTTACAAAGTCTAAGTAATTATTGCCAGCAGATAAATGACGATAGGCTTCAAAAAGATAGAGAAAAATATAATAATCAAACAATTGTTAAAACGTTAAAACTAAGATAAAATATGAAGAAAAAACAATCAAAGTAATGAAGATTAATATATCTTTTGATGTAGTTTATGGTATAATATAAATCAAGGAGACATTAGAATGGGAAAAATAGAAAATCTTTTTATATTAAATAATGGTGCGTTTGATGGCGTATTATTTAGTACTGATAATTATAGTATTGAAAATAACTTAGAAGATTGTTTTTGTGTAGAAAACATGAGAACATGCACTAATCCTAAAATATATGTTACTGAAAAGAAAAATGGTGAGTGGGTTAGAACAATATATATTGATGACTATGAATCACTTATGGATTTTATTGCCAATAATAAATTAAGCATTATGTGTATAAGAGGTTTTGATAGAATAACTATGAGTAAATTTGTATCAGATTTTAATAAAACAAAAGATACAAGTATTGCACAAATCAAATTTTCAAATGATGTAGAGCAAGCAAAATACGAAAGACACTTAGTAACTAAAAAAGGCAGAATGAAAAGGGTACATCAAAAACTAGAAAGTGTAAATGAAATTGCATCAGCAGAAGACTATATGAAAATGTTAAATAGTGCCTTTAACAAAGAAAAACATGAATCACGTAAAAAAATTATAAACCTAAAAAGAGACAAAAAATAAAAATTAACAAGGAAGACCATAGGGCTTCCTTGTTTCTCTTAAGTCTACAGGCTTAAGAGGCAATAAAAAAACTAACTCATTCATGAGTTAGTAGTAAACATTATTGGTAGCGAGAGGGGGATTCGAACCCTCGACCCTTCGGGTATGAAAAATAAGCCCTAAATTAAATTATTACTCATTTTATACCGTTTTCCTTATGAAATAAGGCTTCGCTCCGATATATATTATAAAATAAAATATAAGTAAATTCAAGTAAATTCAAATAAATATAAATAATTTTATATAAAAATTCCCTAAAATTTCCCTGAATATTTTTTAAGCATTAAATTTATTTTCTTTCTTTTTTTATATATTCAATGTTAAACTCATCTAAATCGCTTATTTTAATTGTACCATCTTCTAGTGAAGATTTTAATCCCTCTTGATATTCGTTAGGGGCATAAATTACTTTAATATATTGACTCTTTTGACAAGGTAAGTAATAAATATATTCATCATCTTTATAAATTTCTTCTAAAGCAGAATCACAAGCAAAGTTTTCGTTATTTTTACTACTATCAACAATGACAAATTCTTTTTCAATATCATATTTTGAATTATTAAAAACAGTAATATTAAATATCTTTATTATAACTCCTTTTTTATAACCCATACGAATATCATCTATTGAATAAATACTATTAACTTTTGATATTGAATAAGTTAAAGATTTCCACTCAACTGTACCACCATCTTTTAGTTTAAAAGGTATAGGTATTAACAAAATCAATAATATTATAATAATCACAATTTTAGCAATTTTTTTACTTTTCATTTTTCATATCCTTTCCACAAACTATCTTTGTTAATAATATTATACCATATTATTGATAAAAATAGTAATACAATGGTATTGATATGTCAAATAAGATTAAAATGTATAAAAAAAATAGATATTTCTATCTATTATTACTCATATTGGTAGCGAGAGGGGGATTCGAACCCTCGACCCTTCGGGTATGAACCGAATGCTCTAGCCAACTGAGCTATCTCGCCGTAAAACGTAATATAATTATATTACATTTTTTTTGGTTTGGCAAGTACTTTTTTAATTATTTATACAATTCTTTATTTAAAAGATCCAAATTGTTGTTCATAATAGTTATATAATTCTCATTAGAATTAGTAATTCCACCATCAATAGTTTCCATAGTATTTAAAGTAACTAAATCAATACCATAGTTATCAATAATACTTTTACAAATATCATTAGTTTCATCTTTTGAAGAATATATATATTTAATAGTACCATTATTAACTAATTTTTTAACCTCATTAATAGTACTATCAGTTAAATTATCATTATCTTCAAGAGATATAACTCTTAAATTATATTTTTCCAAAAATTTAAACATATCATCATCTACTACTATTGTTTTATAAGTAGCAAGATTAATATCTTCTTTATAATCAGCATCCAATCTAGATAAATTATATTTTAATTCTTCATATTTATCCTCAATACCAGTACCATCAGTATTAGATATCAAATAAGGATTATCAATATATTCAAGTAAACCATCTTTAGTATTTTGTGCCATCATTAAGTAATTATAAGGATTAAGCCATAGTTCAGTAATATCATTGGCATAAGTAATACCAAGAGACACATCAATAACTTTTAAATTCTTATTCTTATTTATCATTTTAACAGCGTAGTCTCTATCTTTATCCAAACTATTAAATACAAATAAATCAGTCTTAGAATATTCTTCAAGTTTTTTATCAGATAATTCATAATCAGCAGTATCAACTCCTGATGGATAAATACTATTTATCGTAGCATTATCTCCATACAAACTATCCAGTAAATACTTAATAGGGTAGATAGTCGTATAAATAGTTATATCCTCCATAGAGTCTTTAGTTATACTACATCCAGGCATTATAAGTAAAATTGTAAATATTAAAATTAAAAATTTCTTTATTTTCATTATATTATTTCCTTCTTTCTATCACTATAATAATATTACTATATTTTTATTTTTTTGTAAATAGAGTAGAGATAATTTATTTTTATCTTCATAATGTAAATAAAAAGCATAATAATATAAAAAATTGCATAAAATATTGCGTATTTTCCTAAAAAAGTAGATAAAAGGTATTGACTTTAAAAGACAATAATATTATAATTAAATCACTTGCGAGTTTAGGTTTTGTCATGGGCAAAACTTAAATTTAAGGAAGAATATGAAACACCAGGATATGTGTAAGAAAGGAGTGAGATTATGCCTACAATTAATCAGTTAACTAAGAAGCCAAGAACTAAGAAAACTAGAAAGAGTAAATCTCCAGTATTATTAGTTGGTAAAAATAGTATTCAAAAGAAACAAACAATCCAAGTATCACCTCAAAAAAGAGGAGTATGTACTAGGGTTGGTACTATTACCCCTAAGAAGCCAAACTCAGCATTAAGAAAATATGCCAGAGTAAGACTTTCTAATGGTATGGAAGTTACTTGCTATATTCCAGGAATTGGCCACAACTTACAAGAACACAGCGTTGTTTTAATAAGAGGTGGAAGAGTTAAAGACCTAATCGGTGTTAGATATCACATCATTAGAGGTACTTTAGATACTGCTGGAGTTCAAAACAGAAAGCAAGGTAGAAGTAAATACGGTGCTAAAAGAGACAAAAAATAAAAATTAATAATATTGGAAGGAGGATATAAAGATTATGAGAAAAAGAAGAGCTACTAAAAGAGACGTTTTAGCAGATCCTATATATAATTCAAAAGTAGTTACTAAATTAGTTAACCATATCATGCAAGATGGTAAAAAAGGTACTGCTCAAAACATTATATATGATGCTTTTGATATAATCAAAGAAAAAACTGGTGAAGATGCTATGGTAGTATTTAACAAGGCTATGGATAACATCAAACCTGCTCTTGAAGTTAAATCAAGAAGAGTTGGTGGAGCTAACTACCAAGTACCAGTAGAAGTTAAGCCAGATAGAGCACAAGCACTAGCATTCAGATGGCTTGCTCAATATGCAAGATTAAGAAATGGTCATTCTATGGCTGAAAATCTTGCTAACGAAATAATTGATGCATCTAACGGAACAGGTGCTTCAGTTAAGAAGAAAGACGATACACACAAGATGGCAGAAGCTAATAAAGCATTTGCTCATTATAGATGGTAGTTATTACTATAGTTTAGTAATTATTTGAGGAGAAAACCTATGAAGAGAGACTCTGATTGCTTAGCAATAATTAATTTGTTCAGAAAAATAATTGCTTCTCTAGCTTGCATCATTAATGTGTCAAATAATAATGATATAGTTATTGAGGCAAATAAATACATTTTAGATTTTATTAATCAATATAGTCAATATTTGATTAAAACAAACAAAAAAAATATTATCTTTGCATATAGCAAAGACGATATTGTAGATTTCTCCTATAGATGTATAGAAGAAAAAAATGACAATTTAATTTTAATTGCAGAAGATTTACAATTCGGTATAATTGACTTAATGAAGTTAATTAAATAATTCTTGAAAGAAAATTATATGCCAAAAAAGAGTTAGGAAGAAGACTTATTAGGGCAATAAAATAATTACTATAATAATTAAAAATTAAGAAAGGAAAAAGAATTATGGCTCGTGAAATAAGCTTAGATCATACAAGAAACATTGGAATCATGGCCCATATCGATGCAGGTAAAACAACTTGTACTGAGAGAATTCTATTCCATACACATAAGATTCACAAGATTGGTGAAACTCATGATGGTGAATCTCAAATGGACTGGATGGCTCAAGAGCAAGAAAGAGGTATTACAATTACTAGTGCCGCTACTACTGCATTCTGGAAGGGTTATAGATTCAATATTATAGATACTCCAGGACACGTTGACTTCACAATCGAAGTACAAAGAAGTTTAAGAGTATTAGATGGTGCTGTTTTACTTATTGATGCTCAAGCTGGTGTAGAACCACAAAGTGAGACAGTATGGAGACAAGCAAATGAATATGGTGTACCTAGAATTATATTTGCTAATAAAATGGATAAAATGGGAGCAGATTTCTATTTTAGCTTAGGTACAATCAAAGATAGATTAGGAGCAAATACTGCTGCTCTAGAACTTCCTATCGGAGCTGAATCAGATTTTAACGGTGTAATTGACCTAGTTACTATGAAAGCATATCACTTTGATGGTAAACAAGAAGAAAATTATACTGAAATAGAGATTCCTGAAGATATGAAAGCTAAAGCAGAAGAATATAGAAATATATTAATCGAAGCTGCTGCTGATTTTGACGAAGATTTAATGATGAAATATCTTGATGGTGAAGAAGTTACTGTAGAAGAACTTAAGAAAGCCATCAGAAAAGGTGTATTAAAAGCAGAATTCTTCCCAGTTATGTGTGGAACTGCTTTAGGTAATATGGGTGTTAAGTTATTACTTGATGCTGTAGTAGATTACTTACCAGCTCCTACTGATGTTCCATCAATTGAATGTACTGATATGAAAGGTAATGTTGTATTAAGACACCCATCAGATTCAGAACCATTTACAGCATTAGCATTTAAGATTGCTACTGACCCATTCGTAGGAAGATTAACATTCTTCAGAGTATATTCTGGTACTTTAAAGAGTGGTTCTTATGTACTTAACTCTACTAAAGATGTTAAGGAAAGAATTGGTAGAATATTGTTAATGCATGCTAATCACAGAGAAGAAATTCCAGAAATATATGCTGGTGAAATCGGTGCTGCAGTAGGACTTAAGAATACTACAACTGCTGATACTCTATGTGATGAAAAGAAACCAGTAATAATGAAAGGTATGGAATTCCCAGAACCAGTTATTACTCAGGCTGTTGAACCAAAAACAAAAGCAGACCAAGAGAAGATGGCAATTGCCCTTCAAAAACTTGCTGAAGAAGATCCAACATTTAGAATGCATACAGATCCAGAAACTGGTCAAACAACTATCTCTGGTATGGGTGAATTACACCTTGATATCATCGTAGATAGAATGAGAAGAGAATTTAATGTTGAAGCTACAGTTGGTGCACCAATGGTTGCATACAGAGAAACAATCACTCAAATGGGTGAATGTGAAGGTAAACACATTAAACAATCAGGTGGACGTGGACAATACGGACATGTTTGGGTTAGATTTGAACCAAATCCTGAAAAAGGTTATGAATTCGTTGATAACATCGTTGGTGGTGTAGTTCCTAGAGAATACATTTCAGTTATCGATAAAGGACTTCAAGAAGCAATGCAAACTGGTATTTTAGCAGGTTACCCTATGGTAGATGTTAAGGCTACATTATTTGATGGATCATACCACGATGTAGACTCATCAGAAATGGCATTTAAGATAGCTGCTTCACTTGCAGTAAAAGAAATGAGAAATAAATGTAAACCAGTATTACTTGAACCAATAATGAAAGTAGTAGTTACTGCTCCAGACGAATACACTGGTGCTGTAATTGGTGACTTAACTGCAAGACGTGGTAAACCACAAGGACAAGAATCTAGAGGAAATGCTATTGCATTCACTGCAATGGTACCACTAGCAGAAATGTTCGGTTATGCAACTAGTTTAAGAAGTTCTACTCAAGGTAGAGGAAACTATGTAATGGAACTAGATCATTACGAAGAAGTTCCAAAATCAATCGCTGATGAAATCATTAAAAAAAATGGTGGAAATTAGTAAAAATACTTGAAAAATAATAATAATATGATAAAATAGAATATGTAAATTAAGAAAGAGAGGAAATTATTATGGCAAAAGCTAAATTTGATCGTTCAAAACCACACGTTAACATTGGTACTATCGGCCACGTTGACCATGGTAAAACAACATTAACAGCTGCTATTACAAAAGTATTATCAGCTAAAGGTGGAGCAGAATTCATGGATTATGCAAACATTGATAAAGCTCCAGAAGAAAGAGAAAGAGGTATTACAATCAACACTGCACACGTTGAATACCAAACTGAAAAGAGACACTATGCTCACGTTGACTGTCCAGGACACGCTGACTATGTTAAAAACATGA
>OIYY01000594.1_pt1 | contig 24313 bp, 18 predicted proteins | sample 1588341 | NCBI WGS metagenome assembly OIYY01 (sample SAMN03283287) | human gut metagenome | biome: human-associated habitat; material: feces | host: Homo sapiens | place: Peru | collected 2012 | reverse complement strand
ATAAATAGAAAGGGATCTAATATAGGTCATTTAGACCATAATTAGATTATACGTGTAAAAGATGAAAGATATTTATATATTAGGAATAGAAAGTAGTTGTGATGAAACTAGTTGTTCTATTGTAAAAAATGGAAGAGAAGAAATAGCAACTTCAACATCAACACAAATTTCTATTCATGAAAACTTTGGTGGAGTAGTACCAGAAATAGCAAGTCGTGAACATGTAAAGAACATAACCTTTGTAATAGAAGATTGTCTTAAAAAAGCAAAGATGCAAATAGAAGATGTTGATGCTATAGCAGTTACTTTTGGACCAGGCTTAATAGGAAGTTTATTAGTAGGATTAGAAGCTGCAAAAACATTAAGCTTTGTTTATAATAAACCACTAATACCTGTTCACCATATAGCAGGTCATATTTATGCCAATAGTTTAGTAGAAGAATTTAAATTTCCTCTGATAGCCTTAGTTGTAAGTGGTGGTCATACAGAACTAATTAAGATGAATGAACACTTAAACTTTGAAAAATTAGGAGGAACACTAGATGATGCAATAGGTGAATGTTATGACAAAGTAGCTAGAGTAATTGGTTTGCCATATCCAGGAGGACCTAAACTTGATAAATTAGCTCATACTGGTAAGAATACCTATCAATTACCAATGCCATTAAATGACGATAGTTATAATTTTTCATTCAGTGGTTTAAAAAGTGCTGTTATCAACTTAGCCCATAAGGAAAAACAAAATAATAGAGAAATAAATCAAGCAGATTTAGCTTGTTCCTTTCAAATAGTAGCCATTGGTAGTATTGTAAATAAAACAAAAAAAGCATTAGTAAGTGAAAACATTAATAATCTAATAGTAGCTGGTGGAGTAGCAGCTAATCAACAACTAAGAGAAGAAGTAGATAAGCTAGCTAAAGAATTAAATATTAATTACTCAATCCCACCACTTAGCTTTTGTACTGATAATGCAGCTATGATAGCAGCAGCCGGTTATTATCTTTATCAAAAAGGAGTAAGAGCAGACTATAATCTAAACGCTATTTCTAGTGTAAACTTGTAAAGAAACATATTTAAAATATGTTTTTTTCATGGAAAACATTTCTTTTTTTTAAAACTGTGCTATAATCAATAATAGGGAAGAGTAGATTAATAAGTAGTAATTATTAATCAAAAATTCAACAACTCATACTTGATATGAGGAAAAGAATAGAAGGAGAGAAGTTTATGTTGAAAACAAAAGTAGGGTATAGTACTCAAAAAGACAGTTTTACTAAAGGTGTAGAAACTGCCAAAAAAGCAAAACTGGGAATGAAACCAAAACTAGGATTACTTTATACTTCATGTCAAGATGATGTAGAAGAAGTAGTAAAAGGAGTTCGTTCTACAATGAGAGGAGTTCCAGTAGTTGGTTGTACATCAAGTGGAATGGTTATGACTAATGACGGAATAATTGCTAGTGAAGATGGTTTTGCTGCAATGATGAGTTTTGATGATAAAAACTTATCAGTTGGAGTTGCTTGCCACGAAGCTGGAAAGAATGCTAGAGAAATAGGAAGAAAAGTAGCAAGAGAAGCAGTATTAAATGCTGGAGCAACTTATTCACCAGATTATTTCTACATGGTAGCAAGTCCAAAAGAAGAAGAAGATTACTTAATGGGAATCCAAGATATTATTGGACGAGTTCCAATGTTTGGAGGAAGTGCAGCTGATGATACAGTAGAAGGTAATTGGAAAATCTATTGTAATGATAAAGTATTTTCTGATGGAGTAGCTGTAGTATTTTTCTATACAGACAACGAAATAGCAACATCTTATACAGGAGCATATCGTGAATCTGATAATGTTGGATTAATTACAGAAGTTAAAAATAACCGTACATTAGCAAAAATTGATGGTGTTTCTGCACTTAAAAAATATGCTGAATGGACTGGTACAACTGTAGATAAATTACATGGTCAAAACTTGTTAGTGGCATCAATTACTAAACCATTAGGAGTAAAAGATCCACTAGGAAACTTAACTGTTGTACGTCATCCAATGTTTGGTGATGATCAAGGAACTAAGACTCCAAATGATGATACTATTAACTTAGGAAATAAAGTAGTAGAAAAAACAGCTATTATTCAATTAGAAGCAACAGTAGATGAATTAATTGATTCTACAAAAGCTACATTAAAAGATTTAAAAAGTCAATTATCATGTGATCCAGCCGGATATGTATTAGTACACTGTGGAGGAAGAAAACTAGGAATTGGTAATAGAATAGACGAAGTTTATAATAATCTAGTAGAAGAAGCACATGGCGTTCCATTTATTACAATCTTCACTTTTGGTGAATATGGATATGATGAACATTCATGCAACATCTGTGGTGGACTAATGTTATCATTCACTGGATTTGGAAAAGAATAGGAGGATAAATGAAAAATTTAATTGGAGGAAAATTTGTAGATGCTAGTAATGGAGAAAAAGCAGATGTAATTAATCCAGCAACTAATGAATTAATTGATACTGTTCCATTAGCAACTGAAGAAGATGTAGACCTTTGTGTAAAAGAAGCTGCAAAAGCTCAAAAAGGTTGGGCTAAAATGCCACTTCATGAAAGAGGAGATATACTTTATAAATTTGCTGATTTAGTAGAAGCTAATCATGAAGAACTTGCTCAATTATTATCTAAAGAAACAGGAAAACCAATAAAAGAAGCAAGAGCAGAAATTAGTAATACAAAACATTTTGTTCATGGATATGTAGAAAAAGCAAAACATGATTATGGAAATGTTATTCCAGCAGGTAGTGAAGTTGGACAAGAAAAAACTATGCAAATAACAGTTCAACAACCATTAGGAGTAGTAGCTTGTATAATTCCATTTAACTTTCCATGTGACTTATTTGGTCAAAAAGTACCTAGTGCTTTAATAATGGGAAATAGTGTAATTGTAAAACCATCTACTGATAATCCACTAACATTACACAGGTACTGTGAGTTACTAAAAGATGCTGGAGTACCAGATGGTGTTATTAACTGTATATCAGGACGTGGTTCTGTAACAGGTAATGCCCTAGCAAAACATCCGCAAGTAGCTTTAATTAGTGTAACAGGAAGTACAGAAGTAGGAGCTGAAGTAATGGCTAATGCAGCTGCTAATATCACTCATGTTATGCTAGAACTTGGTGGAAATGATGCTTTCATCGTAATGGATGATGCTGATATGGAATTAACTATGAAAGAATTAGTTTGGGGACGTCTTTATAATACTGGACAAGTTTGTTGTGCTAGTAAAAGATTCTTATTACAAAAGGGTATTAAAGATGAATTCATTAAAAAAGCAGTAGAAACACTACAATCTCTAAAAGTAGCTATGCCTCAACAAGAAGATGCTGATATTGGTTGTTTAATTAATGAAAAAGCAGCAATAAATGCCGAAGAACAAGTAAGAAAGACACTTGATCAAGGAGCTACTTTAGTATATGGTGGTAGAAGAAATGGAGCTTTCTTTGAACCAACAATTATAGATAATGTAACAAAAGATATGGATGTAATGAAAGATATGGAAATCTTTGCACCAGTTATTCCTGTTTGTACTTTTGATACGTTAGATGAAGCATTAGAAATAGCTAATCAAAGTAAATTTGGTTTATGTGGAAACATTATGACTAGTGATATGAAAACTGCTTTCAAAGCTGCTATGGAAATGGAAGTAGGAGGAGCAGTTATCAATGGTGCAAGTTTCTATCGTGCTATTGAAATGCCATTTGGTGGTTGGAAGCACTCTGGAATTGGTAATGAAGGAGTTTCAACTACTCTAAAAGAAATGAGTCGTACAAAGACTATTGTTCTTAAAAATATTTTAGATTAAAAATATAAATTAAGCATGCTGAGTAGAAAGTAATATTTTACTCGGCTTTTTTTGTTTAATACAACATAATTAAAATCATGTAAAATACTGTAAGATATATGTAAATTGTTCAATATCTATGTTACTATTTAAATAACTGTGAGGTGTATTATGAATACAATTAATTTAGATGACTTAAATCAAAAGATATTAGATACTGATATGTTTGGACTTTTTTATACTTCTACTTATACTCCGTCAATCAATTCATTAAAAGTAGTTTCAGATAGTGTCTACTTGGATAGAATAAAAAGATTAATATTTAGTTCACAAAAATCAGATGATTTTAGGATTAGTGAAGATTTATATTTTGATATATATCAGTATATGAAAAGCTCTCATATTTCAGAAGAAGATAAAGAAACTGTCAGTAAGTATATGAGTTAAAGTTTAAAAGAAAAAGTTTTTGCTGAATATTTAAATGACGAGTTTAAAAACAAGAACTTTAAAGTAGACCCTGATGATTATGAAAACTCATATTGGTTTACTCCTAAAATATATGGCGTACCATTAAAATCATGTTTTGAGTCTTATGGTTCAATTTGCATAACAGATAATGAGCTTAAATATGATGAAACTATTAGTTTTTTAGAGCAAGCATCTAATAAAACAAATGATTATAATTTTTTTATAAAACTAAAATGTCTATTACAACAAGATGATTACTTTTCTAAATCATGGTGTCCAAATAGAGTAAAGAATATGGCTGAAATTTTGTTGAATAATCAAGATTTAAAAAAGTATCAAGATTGTGTATGTAAATACAATAATGAAATGCTAAAGAAGTCTGTTTTAGAATCTTCAATGGTTGAACATGAATTTCATCTTGATAACAATATAAAATCAAAAATTATAAACTCAATTCCAAAAGATTTTTCTAATTTGGAAAGAGTAATTTATGTGTATACTAAATTATGTCAGATATTTTCATATGATCCAGTCTATTACTTTAAAGAAGAAGCAGGAAACCATTCATCTATTGCTAATATTGAAAACTATAATGAAGAGAATAATGAAGTGGTTTGCTATGAATTTGCATATATTTTATCAGATGTCCTTAAAGATATGGGGATTTCTCATATAAAAGAAAGAAATAATGAAAAACAAAAATTTCAAAACAGTCATACAAACATATCATTCTTAGTAGATGACTTTGTAATTTTTGCTGATTCAACAACTACAGTAGAGGCTGGCGATTTATCTAGTTCAAAATATTCACTTGATTTAAAAGGAATTAGATGCATGCAATACGATGATGAGATACAGCAACGGTTTATACAAGCAAAGGATAAAGTAAAGTCTTATATAGTAGAGCAAGATGAGAAATATAATATGATGATTCCTAATAAAGATTATATAGAGGAATTAAATGAAAATCAAAAAGTAGTTTTGTTTAATAATTGCTTAGTAAATTGTGATTTAGAAAATATTGATTTCTTGTCATACGCTAATAAATTAATCTCAGTTTTAGATTTAAACATTAATACCTCTGTTTATTGTGATACTGAAACTAAAAGTAAAATTTTATTAAATGTTTCACTTGATAATTATACGGATTTTGAAAATGATAGAATAGCTTATTTTATTGATTCAACTAATAAAACTATTTATGATTCTAGTAATGAGTTAACTTTAAAAGGAAAAAATAGTTCTAAAAAATAAATACTATTATATATAAAAATAGAAACCAATAATTGATTTCTATTCCTTTACCACAATTCTTTCTACCAGACAAATAACATGGTAGAATAAAAAGGCAAACACTCCTAATAAAAATACAGAAGTAATAACTAAATTAATATTGAACACTTGACTACCATACATGATTAGATAACCTAATCCCTTTTTAGAAACAAGTAATTCACCCATGATAACACCTATATAAGCCATACTTGTATTAATCTTTAGATTATTAATTATGTTAGAAAAATTACTAGGTAAGACAACTTTAAAGAATAAATCTTTCTTACTAGCACCTAGACTCTTTAGTAAAGTTAGATAGTTTTTATCAGTTTCACTAAAGTCATGGTAAATATTGATAATAGATAAGAATAGACAGATTAATAAAGCCATAAAGATTATTGACTTAGTACTAGCTCCTACCCAAATGATAATTAAAGGACCAAGAGCTACTTTAGGAAGAGCATTAATAACTGTGAGATAAGGATCAAAAATCTTAGCAAGGCGTTTATTCCACCAAAGAATAGATGCAATTACTATTCCTCCAATTGATGCTAAAGAAAAACTTATAATAGTTTCTAATAAAGTAACTTTAATATGGGTAAATAAATCATTACTAGCTACTAATTTACCTAATGTCTTAAAAATAAGTGAAGGACTACTAGCAAGAAAAGTATTTATTATTTTAAATTTAGCAAGTACTTCCCAAATAACTAGAAAAGAGATAAGTATTATAATTTGAAAGAAGATAATAAATATTTTTTCTTTTTTAATATTCTTTAAATACTTCTTTCTTTCATCAGATATGAACATCTAAATCCCTCCATATCTTATCATAGTAAATACTAAACTCTTTTTTCTTTCTATTCTCAAAAGGTGTACCTCTTTCTTCAAAGTTTATCTCATATATAGACTTTAAAGTAGCAGGCCTTTTTGTTAAGACAATAACTATATCACTTAAACTAACAGCTTCTGCTATATCATGAGTTACCATCAAAACAGTTTTACCTTCCTTCTTAATCATTTTATATAAATCATCAGCAAGAGCCACTCTAGTCATAGCATCAAGGGCAGAAAACGGCTCATCTAATAATAATATATCAGGATGAATTGCTAGTGTCCTAATAAGAGCAACCCTTTGTCTCATACCTCCAGATAAGCTACTAGGATACTTATTCTTAAATTCTGCTAAGCCATAACTATCTAAGAGATGATTAACATAACTAATATTATCTTCTGTCTTAATATTTTTAATTTCTAATCCTAAAAGACAATTATCTAAAATAGTTAACCAAGGAAATAAACTATCCTTTTGTAACATATATCCTAGAATAATATTATCTTTATTAAACTTAATAATTCCACTAGACTTATCTTCAAGATTAGCAAGAATAGAAAGTAGGGTACTTTTTCCACAACCAGAAGGACCAACTATGGAAATAAATTTACCTTCACTAACATTATAGGAAAAATCATCAATTGCCTTAATTTCATCTTTAGTATCTTGATAATTTTTAACTAGATGTGTTATTTCTAAGATATTATTTGATTTCATATTTTAATTTATCATATGAAACTTTCTTATCAAGTTCATTAGCGTTTTCCATAATCTCTTGTAAGTGATCAAAAGATTCCTTTTTATACTCAGTTGTCTTTGGCCAAGCATCTATTTTTCTATATCTTTTAACAACATTAGTTATATCTTTTAAAGAAGTATCAGGAAATTGGTTAATTATCGCTTTAGCAACCTCTTCATCTGTAGAATTATGTACAAAATCTAATCCCTTTTGAATAGCATCTCTAAAACTTTTAATTAAATCATTATTCTTAGTTAGATAACTATTTCTAGCAAAATAAGTAGTATATGGAACAACCCCACCAAGTTCACCTACAGATGCTACGACATAACCATATCCTTGTTTCTCCACTTGCAAAGCATTAGGTTCACATAGTGTTATAAAAAGAAAGCACTTATTGGTTAAGATTTTTTTAACTCTGTTATATTCTATACATTTATAATATAAGGATACATAAAAAGCAGGTGTGTTTCAACCTAATTAATGATAGTTTTAGACAAGTTATCGGAAGAAACAGTAATTAATACTTCTTTTTTTTTAACATATAATTAAGTATGACTAAAGAAATATTAATTCTTAAACTAGTCCTTGCTTTTAATCAGAAGTTATATAATCAGAATAAAATAACTTATCAAACATATAAGAACACTTTAGATAATTTATTAAAAGAATTAGGTGATTATTATTAACTTGCTTAATATTAGAAATATGTTAAATAGTGGTATGAGTATAAATGATATTAATTTAAGAGTAGTCATTTATGCTAGAGTATCAACTGATCATAAAGAACAGAAAAACTCCTTAATAAACCAGGTAGAGCACTTTAAAAAAGTAATAGATAATAACTTAAACTGGATTTATATAACATCATATATAGATGAAGGTATAACAGGTACTACTGATACTAAAAGAGAACAGTTTATGAAAATGATAAATGATTCAAAAAGTGATAAATTTGACTTAATAATTACTAAAGAAATATCAAGGTTTTCAAGAAATACTCTAGATAGTATTAAATATACAAGAGAATTATTAAATAATGGAGTAGCTGTTTTTTTTGTGAATGATAATATTAATACTATATTACCTGACTCTGAATTAAGACTTACAATAATGGCTTCCCTTGCTCAAGATGAGGTAAGACGCCTATCAGAGAGAGTAAGATTCGGTATGAATAGGGCTATAGAAAAAAAGATAATTCTTGGAAATAATTTATTATATGGATATAAAAAAGATAAGGAAAGTAAAAAGTTAGTTATAGTAGAAGATGAAGCTAGAGTAGTAGAAAGTATTTATAGAAAGTATGCTGTAGATAAATTATCTATTTCTAAAATAGTAAAAGAACTAAATGGTAAGAATATAAAAACAAGTATGGGGAATAACTTTTCTATATCAACAGTCTCTAGAATGATTGCAAATCCTAAATACAAAGGTTATTATTGTGGGAGAAAAACAAGAGTAGTTGATTATATGACTAAAAAAGTAGAGTACCTAAAAGAAGATAAATGGTATCTTTGTAAAGATATAGATTCTATTCCACCAATAGTAACAGAACAACTTTGGTTACTTGCCAATAATAGACTATCTAAAAGAAGAAAGCAATATAAGAAAACAACTAATAATAAAGAGTTATATCTATATAGTAATAAAATATATTGCTTTAATGATAAATACTTATTCTATAGAAGATATTTTAAAAAAGATAAAAGTGATGCTACTTGGGTATGTTCTAACTACTTAAAAAATGGTAAAAAAACATGTGATTCCGCTAATACTAGAGAGAGCGAATTAAACTACATATTTGATAAAATAATAGAAAAATTAGATATTAGTAAAAAAAGTATTATTGATGTATTAATAAATTATTATAAGAAAAACAATAAAGAGAAAGATAATAATTTGGAAATATTAAAACTAACTGATAAAAAGAATAAGTTATTAGATTTATATTTAGATAAACTAATAACTAAAGAAGAATATTTAGTAAGAATAAATGATTATAATGAAAGGATAAAAACTATAGAAAACAATAATACTATCTATAACACTTTAGATGATATTATAAGTCTATTAAATAATATGATTACAACTACTGAAATACGTAAGATTATTGTTCCAATTATTCTAGATAAAGTATTAATTACAAAAAGAAAAGATATTATTTTGTTAAATATGTATCTTTTTATCAAAAATAATGGTTTTTTAAATAGAATAGAGTTTAAAAGAGAAAAAAGTAATATTACATATCTAATTAGATATTATTATACAACTTGAGTAAATGATAAATTAACTTTTAGTTTGGCATTGTTGCCATCAATTGAAGCTTTAGTATCAGCTTTATTATCCATAACTCCAGTATCGTCATCAATCCACTTAAAATAGACACGCATAACAATATTCTTCTTAGTAGCTGTATAGTTAATAGTATTAGAAATAGTACTAACTCCTTCTACAGGAACTTGTTCTTTTCCATCAATACTATAACTAGTTACCTTCAAATCAGAAACAGCTGAATCTTCAGAAGTAGAAACAGAAATATCATACTTAAAAGAAACTTCTGTTTTTGAAGCATCAATATTTAAATCAAAGTATCCTTCACTAGAAGGGGCAATAACACCACTTGCAATATTTTGATTAGCAACATAAACTGGTGTTATCAAAGAAGACATAGTACTACCTTCAGATATATCTTTATCATTAACTACTATTTTCCAATTAGCAATAGTAAAATCAGTGTTACCTTCTTTAGCTTCTAAATACTTAGCATAAGTATCCTTTAATTGACTAATACAAATGAATAAAGCTAAAAAGGCAATAAATAATTTAAATTTCTTATCTTTAAACATCTATATCCCATCCTTTATTAAATTATATCATTTGTAAGAAGATAATTAAAAATGTTTAAAAGACTTTAAAAAGGGAAAGTGTAAATAAATGTAAAAGAATAATCGACAAATTTAGACATCACTTTTTAAAAAGTATAACATGTGTTATTATATATATAATAAAGAAGGTGATAAAGATGGGATTAATTATTTTCTTTTTAATAATATTTTGTTTAGGATTAATACTTATTACGTATTCTTATGATGTAAATGAAATGGTATTATTATTTAATAAAAATAAACCAGCTAAAAAGGTTAAGGAAAAAACAATTGTGGAAAAGAAATTAGAAGAAGTTACTACTAGTAGTAATCCATCTTTAAAGCCTGAAAGAATAGATGATACTTTAAATCTAGATGACTTATTTAAAACAATATCTTTTGAAGCAATTAAAGATAGTAAAGAATTCAATTTTGACTTAAGGGGGAGAAATAAAAAATAATTCTCTTTTCTTTTGTATTACTTTAGTATGATTTACAAAATATGTCTAATTATGTTAGAATTATAATAAGATAAGGGTTGTGGTAGAAATGGCTATAAGTACAGTTAAAGTTACAGCAGAAAAATTAGAAAAGAAAAAGAAAAGATTAAAATATACTAAGTATGCAGTATCAATTTTATTTATTTTATTACTATCTTTATTTTTTGTATTATTAGTTATTTATAAAGGAGGTAATTTTACAGTTACCTTAGACCCTAACTTTGCTTTAAAAAATAGTATAACACTTTATGAAACATTAGATGATAAGACTCCTAGAAATAAATTATATGCAACAGAAATACCATTTATGGACAATATAACAGAAAGTTGGTTACCACAAGATATTGATACTTCTAAAGAAGGAACACATAATGGTGATAATTATATCGCTTATACCTTTTATATAGCCAATGAAGGAAAAGAAACAACAAATTATTGGTATCAAATAAACATTTTAGATGTTATAAAGAATGTAGATGATGCTGTTAGAATAAAAGTATATGAAAATGGTATTCCAACACTATATGCCAAAGCAAGCAGTGAAACGGGAAAAGCAGAACCAAATACTGTTCCTTTTAAATCTAAAAATGTGGCAGTTTTAAAAGAAAGAAAAGAAATGAAACCAGGAGATATAGATCGTTATACAGTTGTAATCTATTTAGAAGGGGAAGATCCTGAATGCGTAGATGCAATTATTGGTGGAGAAATAAAACTTAATATGGAGTTTAGAGAGGAGCATAAAGATAATGGAAAATAAAAAGAAAAGAAGAAGATTATTTTTCTTTCCCTTATGTTTTAGTTTCATCTTACTTATAACTACTACTTATGCTTGGTTCTCTGCTAATAGAGTAGTTAGTATTAATTCTTTAGATGTGCATATTCAAGCAGATGGGGGAATTGAAGTGAGTACAGATGCTGTTAACTGGAAACAAGTTATAACAGTCGATGATATAAAAAATGCTAATAAAAGCTATCCTAGTAGTGTAAACCAAATCCCTTATAGAATTTATCCTGTATCAACTGGTGGTGATATTACTAATGGATTTTTAAATATGTATAAAGGAGAAGCTACTAATACATCATCTACTGATTTTATCTTAGTAGCTAATAAATCAGAAGAAACAGAAAGCTTTGGTGAAGAAAGTAATGGAACTTTTATTGCCTTTGACTTGTTCTTTAAAATACAAGCTCCAAAAGAATTATATTTATCTAGTTCCTCTAAAGTATCTTATATAGGTGATAAAGAAGCTGGAATAGAAAATGCTACTAGAGTAGCAATTCTTAATGAAGGTTCTGCTGATAATGAAGCTAGTGCTAGAAGTTTAAAAAATGCTAGGGAAGCAGTTATTTGGGAACCAAATTATGATACACATACTGAATATGGAGTTAGTAATGCCTTAAAAACTTATGGAATTGCTACTAGTCAAACAGGTGGAAGTTTAATCCCTTATGATGGTGTAACTAGTGATATAACTAGTAATGATAATGTTTTAATTCAAAATGCTAATAGTAATAATTATCCTAACTTGTTTAAAAGAATAAATGTAACTACTAGTACTCCTAAGAATAATATGACTAATAATAAACTATTAACATTGAATCCAGCTATTACTAAGTTACGTATTTACATGTGGGTAGAAGGACAAGATGTAGATTGTGAAAATAATGCATCATATGGAGATATAAGTTTCAATTTAGAGTTTACAACTAATCCATCATAGAAGGAGGGGATAATATGGTAAAAAAAATACTTAAGAACAAAGAACTATCTTTGCTTATTCTTTTTGCTACCATAATTCCTATCACTTCCATTGCTCTTACTTATGGAGCTTTTAAAACATCAAGAAAAGTAGAAACATTATCAAAAGGTATTGTTGGTGATACTGTCTATATAGACGATAGTGATAGTGACTATTATTATTATACAGGTCAAAATTATACATCTAATAATGGAACTATTCCAACAGCAATTGATAAAAACATTTATAATGATAGTAATCTTGTTAGAACAACAATTACTTATAATGGTAGTAATAAAGATGGAACAAAAACAGGATATGTATCACTAGATGAATTACAAAGTAAATATATTTATTATAAATATTATCCAGTAGTTGATAACTATATAGAAATACCTCTAATAGACAATCCTTTTTCTTATAGACCAGATGATATGGTTTTTAATGGATGGATAAGTGATTATAAAGGAGCAGTTATTAGCTATGATGATGAGACTTATCAAAGAACTATTAAAGTACCAGTTACTAGTAATCAAATAGAAATTAATCTTTATGCTAATTGGACAGAAGGAAAAGTAGTTAATGTTAATGATAGTAACTCTATCAATAATGCTATGTCTAGTATAAATGATAAAACTATGAACAAAGTAGAAACTGTTGTTAATATTTATGAGTATCCTAATATTGTTGGGTATTATAAACAATTAGATTTAGTAACAACTACCGTAGTTAGTAATTGGGGTAGTGATAAAAAAACTACAAAGGGTACTTGTACTAATTGCTATACATCACAAGGAAGATATTATCAAAACTATAACTGTCCTGCTCCTAATCTTGGTTGGTGGGCTAATGATGGCACGTATACTAATAATTGTACAATGTATGAAAAACAAGATGCAAATAGTTCTTTTGATCTTAATGCTAAATACTTTACTTATAAAAACGGAAGTATGCAAAATGCTAATTTACAGGCAACTATAGTTGGAACTAAGGAAAATGATAATTATAAAGAAACTACTAATATGTCTGGTTATTATCGAAAAAAGGATATTAACTATGGAGAGAGTCTAGCTGGTTATTATAACGAACAAGGAGAAAGACAAAGTGGTACATGTAGAACAGGAACTATTTGTTCGGTATATGAATTAATTCAGTACTATAAAGAAAATGGGGATGAGGAATTATTTAATAAAGATGAAACTTACTATTACTTAACTACAAGAGATACTAATGTTTTAGTAATGACAGGTAATTATAGTGGTTCTTGGAGTAGTAGTAGTACTAAGCCATTTACTCTAACTGGTATTAATAATGGAAAAGATTATAATCCTACCTGGTCAGTATCAAGTACTAGTGTTATAGCTTATAGTGATATTAGAATAGAAAATTTAACAATTGTAACTAGGAATGGTTACAGTGATAGTACTCCAACTTATAGTAATAATACGCAAGGAGCATTCTATGGAAACTATCATAATGTTAAGATAGGAAGAAATATTAAAAAAAGTGGTAATTATGTAAACTTTCTTTATATCTTTGGAGCAATGAATCCTAGAAGTAGTTGGGATAATAGTACAGTAGGTAGTGCTAGTAGTCCCAAAAAATATCATTTAATAGTAGAAAGTGGTAGTTATAATGCTACTAGTTCCACATATGGTGGTAACACAGGAACGGGTGGTACTGTTTTATATACAGAAATGACTACTACTTATGGTAATGATTATGATAGAGCTAAAGAAGATAATTCAAACCTTACTGTTTATTTCTGTGCAGCCGGAAGTTGGGGAGGAGTAATTCATTCTTCCAATGATGATTTAGTACCAGCTTTAAATACAATAGTAAAGAGTGGTTCATTTGGAACTAGTAAATATGATATATCAACAGGAATTTATATAGGAGCTCGTTATGGAGGAACCCATTATGCTCCAAGAAGTGGAAAAATAGAAGGAGGATATATCTATAATTTAATAGGAGGACCAATAACTAGTAGTAATAGAGGCAGTAAGAATGATACCTTTATTTATATGACTGGTGGAGAGGTTGACTTTTTAACTGGAGGAGCAGGAACATCAACTACTTATGGAAATAGAATAATTCAAGTAACAGGTGGAGTAGTTAATTATAGTGTCTTTGGTGGAAGTAATGGCTATAATGGAAGTAGTGAAGATGGAACCTTAACCGGTAGTAGTTATGTTTATATAGGTGGTAATGCTACTATTGGAAATGATACATATATAGCTAATAATAGAACCTTATTTGGAGCAGAATCTGGATCTGTTTTTGGAGCAGGTAATGGTAATACTAGTTATGCTACTATTGGTTCTGTTAATAATTCCACTGTTATAGTTAATGATAATGCTATTATTAAGAAAAGTGTCTATGGTAGTGGTAATTATGGAACAGTAGGTTACAGTTCTTCAAGTAATGGGAATGTTTTAATTAAAATAAATGGTGGTACAATAGGTAATGTTTTTGGTTCTGGTAATAATAGTGGATCAGGTAGAGAATGGAATGTAAATATTGATACTTCTATTGAAATGACAAATGGTACTATAACTGGTGGTATCTATGGTGGAAGTAATCAAAAAGGAAGCCTTTACGGAAGTGTAACTTTAAACATCTTAGGAGGAGAAGTTAATGAAGTATATGGTGGTGGACTTGGTAGTGAGACTTATGTTACTAATAATGTCTTAGTAAATCTAGGAGATGAAACTAATACTTTAAACTTAGTAGGAAAAGCTTATGGAGGAAGTGCCTTTGGTACAGTAAATAGTAAACAAAAGACTAATAATATTAGTAACTATAAAACAGAAGTAAATGTTAATGGGGGAAATATAAACAATGTCTTTGGTGGAGGAAAAGGTGATAATAATAATACCCCTTATGTAGCAGGTAATGTCACCTTAACTATTAATAATGGAACAGTTACTAATGCCTTTGGAGGAAATGATGCTAAAGGTAAACCAAATGGTGAAGTTAAAGTCTATTTAAATGGAGGAGTAATAACTAAAGCCTTTGGTGGAGGAAATAAGACAGCTGTTGATAATACTTATGTTTATCAAATAGGGTCTAAGAGTGAAACTATTTATGGTGGTAGTAATGAACAAGGAGAAGTTTCTACAGCAAATATTGAAGTAACAGGAGGAGAAGCTACAACTATTTATGGTGGTAACAATATAGGTGGAAAAACTAAAACAACTAATATTACTGTATCAGCAGGAAAAGTTGGTACTATCTATGGAGGAGGTGCCCTAACTGATACTACCACCACTAATGTAACTGTATCTAGTGGTGAAATTGATACTATTTATGGTGGTGGTGAACAAGCAAGTATTGAAGATAAAACTTTAATAACCATAGACTCTGGTACTATTAATAATATTTACGGTGGAAGTAATATTAATGGTAGTGTCATAAAATCATATATAGATATTAATGGTGGAGTAGTTGGTGAAGTTTATGGTGGTAACAACCAAGGAGGATTAACTACTACTACCCATGTAAATTTAAATTCTGGTACTATTACAACTACTTATGGAGGTGGTAATAAGACAGAAACTACTACTTCTAATGTTAAACTTAATGGTTCTACAGCATCAAATATCTTTGGTGGGGGCAATAATGCTGGAGTAACTACTACTAATGTTAATTTAATTACTGGAAGTGCTACTAATATATATGGTGGAAGTAACCAAAAAGGAAGTGTTGATACTAGTAAAATAATATCAACTTCACCAGTTAACTTAACTGTTCAAAATATCTATGGAGGTAACAATCAAGGAGGTAATACCAAAACAACTAATATAAACTTAACAGGAGGAGTATATCAAAACCTATTCGGTGGTGGTAATATGGCTCAAACTGATAATACAAATGTTACTGTTAATGGTATTACAATGACTGGTAAATTCTATGGAGGAGGTAATCAAGCTGATGTAAATTATAGTACTAAAGTAGATTTTATTTCCTCATCAATAGAAGAAGACTTATTTGGTGGTGGTAATCTTGGAAGAGTTGAAGGTAATACCGAAGTATATATATCAGCATCAACTATTAAAGGAAGTGCTTATGCTGGAGGAAATGGAACTACTGCCGTAGTAAGTGGTAATACTACATTATCGATAGATAAGGCCTCTTTAATTAATAAACATGTTTTTGGAGGAGGAAATGCTGCTAATACCGGAGAGAAAGATAATACTAGATCAATAAGTACTCTAAATATAGCTGGAGCAACCATTAATGGAAACGTCTATGGGGGAGCAAATACTGCTATTCTTTATGGTAAAACTATTGTAAATATTGGTTATAATCAGACAGACTATAATCAAACTGATATAACAATCGGAGGAACAGTCTTTGGTGGAGGAGAAGCCAATGCTAGTGGTAACCCTAACTATGATTATTCATTTATCAGTGTTACCGAAGGAATTACTATTAATATAGATGCCAATAACTATAAAAACTTTAATATTTATGGATCTATCTTTGGTAGTGGTAATGCTTCTAGTACTAAAGGTTATAGTTATATAAATATTAGTAACTATGGAACATTTAATAACTATAAGGAAAATATCTCTATCCAAAGAACTGATAAAGTAACTATCAAAAACTCAAGTATACACTTATCAGGAACTACCGATCGTACTAATGAGTATTCTACTACTAAGTTTAGTATTAGTCGTGTTAAAGAATTAAAACTAGCAAATGATTCAACCCTATTCTTAGATAATGGAACAAACTTATTAGAAAAATTTACAAGTCTTAAAATAACTGGTAGTCAAGAAGAAGTAGCAACTGTAAGTATTAATGATAAAAAAGTAACTAGAAACGTAAATAATAGAGTCTATATGCTAGAAAATAAAAACCTAAACATTGCTACTAATGAAGCAGTAACTAGCTATGGTACGGTAAGTGGAATGACTTTCTTTGGAATGTATCAATTAGATCGTAATAATAAAGTAAGTACCGCTTTTTATAATAATAAATATAATAGTGGTGATACCGTAGCATCAGGTGAATTTTATTCATTTACTGCTGGTAGTTATGTCTTAGGTTCACACAATACTAATCATGATATAACTAAAGATGGTTTTTATAGTAATTATGAAGATAAAGAAAAAGAAGGTACTATTGAAGTAAAATATATAGAACCAACTCCAAGTGATGCTAGTTACTATATGTGGGTAATAGGAGAGAAAGTAACTACTTATGAATTTAGTTTAACTGCCTCAAAGTATTCAACTTTAGGTACTTATGAACTACCATTAGTCGCATCTAATGGAGCTAATACTACTTTTGAAATAATAGGTTTCAATTATCAAAATCTAGAAGAAGGTTTTACTCTAGTAGATCCTAGTAAAGTAGAAAGAGTAAATAAAAATGGAACAGCCGATGATAAAATGGCTCTATCGATGGAAGCATCTAATACTGGTTTTGTTACTAAAGGAACAACTAGTTTTCAAACTAATGCTACAACACCTATCGTTGGAACTAAAGATTATGAAACAGAAAACTCCTCAATCGTTCCTTCCTTAATCTTCTATCTATATCACTCTAAAAATATTACTAAGAAAAGAGAAATGGGAACAGTTATAATATCTTTACTGGCTATTAAACCAATAGATGATTTAAATAATGAAGTAACACGTATTAATATAAATGTTACTCTAAACTCAGCTTTATATAGTGACAACGATTATGAAGGAGCTATGACAGCTGGTGAAGAATATAGTCTTTTTGCTTCCACTGCTACTAATATAACAACTAAATCAACCCTTAGTGCTTACTATTCACTTTATATGAAATCTAATAAAAACTACTATCAAGATGGTTATCATCATGCTTTAGTATCGAACTATGTCTTACCAGTTAATACTAAATTAACAATGATAGACTTAGCAACTAATACCTATTACTACTATGTAGTAACTACTACTGATTTAGCTAAGAAGGAAGAGGAGTATAATAGATATGGAGAATGTTCTTATGAATTAAGTGATTTTGTTAAGATGGGTTCAACTAGTAAAGATAATAACTTTGATGAAACAAAAAGTAGTACTAATTATTATAAAAGTGATTTAAAAGTGGTAGATGAAGAATTTATCTTTAATGTTGATTTTGAAGATACTGATATAACAACAGATCAAACCAATAAAACCCTTTTAATGGAACTAAGAGATAAAAATAATCAAACTTTAATTGGTGTCTTAGGAATACAACATTCATCCCTAACTTATAATCTATATAATAAACAAAAAGCTACTATAGATTTATCAGGAGAATTAAGTGCAAATAATATCTACTTAAAAGATAAAGTTAATTTAAGTTTAACAGCAAACTTTACACAACCAATTGTAAATTCATTACCAGTAACAGATACAACTTATTTCAATAAGAAGATGGGAGTAAAAATTACTATCTATGACAGTGAACATAAGAAATTAAATAACAGTAGTTTATTTGGACTATCCTATCAGTATAATGGAAAAACATATTATCCTCGAATGGATGGAAGTGTTAGAATTCCTCTAAAAGATAAAGTAGCAAACATCTTTAGTAAAATCAAAATAGATACTTCAAACCTAAATCTATCAAGTGGTGATTACACTTTAAAAGTAGAATCATTCGGTTCTTATGATGGTATTTACTATGGACCTGAATCATCTAGTAGTATAGAATTACCATTTAAAATAGTAGATAGTGTTTATGGTTTAAATGTTAAACTAGATGATAATCAAGTAATAATAAATAAAGCTACTGGATTAACTTCAAAAGATGATAATTCACTAGACTTTACTACTAATTATTCTTCTAATTTAGCAAACCCTAATATTAGAGTAACTTTATATCGAAGAACCTATAATGATGTTTATGATACAACTTATGAGAAAGTAGACCTTGCCAAACTAGTAACAAATAAGTTAGACTTAATAAAAGAGCAAGAATATATGTTTATAGATGATCCGAATACTGTAGCTACTAAAACACTATATTTAAGAACAAGTCTTAGAAGTGGTACTTATCGATTTGAATTTTCTTTATATGATAATGACAACTATATTGGTAATTCTTATACATATATAATAGTTAAATAGGAGGGTATTATATGGATACAATTGATACAAAAGAATTAATAGAATCTATTAAAGAAATAGAATTATACTTAAAGAAACTAGAAAAATTAGAAAGTGAAAATAAGTGATATTATGAAAGATGAATTACAAAAAGAAATAAGCTTAGATGAAGAAGTCTTAGAGAGTATGCCACTAACTAATGAAAGAAATAAAGCTAAGTATGTAAAAGCTGTTAATGGTTTACAAGATAAATATCAATTAAAACTAGATACACTTTTAAAAGAATTAACTAAGAGATTAGAACCCTATAAAAAGTTAGTACCTAATAATTATACCTATTTAGATGATAACTTAGAAGAGTATACTAAAGCTTTAGGATATACAACTGATTTAATAACTCCTTATGAAAAGTTAGGACTAGATAAAATAGTTTATAATCTAGCTACTTATCAGGAAGTAGATGATAGTTTTACTTATTTAAATATAAATATTCTTAAAGCTTTAGATATCTTTAATCTAATAGGAGTTAATCTAACTGAAAAAGATTTTAGTTATACAACTTATACTAAAGAATATATTAAGAATCTTTTAATCTATCAAAGTGATTTATCTAATCAAAAACTAAAAAATAGTTTTAATACTATCTACTGGCAATGTCCTAATCTAATTATGCAAATAGAACTAAATATAAGATATCTTTATCTAAAGTATCAAAAGAAATTTGAAAAATATATTAAATTATATATAAGTAAGATTAGTAGTGAAAAAGAACTTATTAAAGACTATACTATTATTCGTAATAATATGGATACTATTATAAAAGATGATAAGAATAATCTAATTTATAGTTTCTATCAAGATAAGTTAAATATTGATGATTATATACCTAGTAAGATAGATAGTATAATTAGTAAGATTTATACTGATAGCAGTATGATTAATCTATATGATGTTAATACTAAACTAACTAATTCTTTAATTGAATATAAAAACTATTTAAAGTATATTAATCTAATTAAGAAGATAAAAACTCTTTATAAAGAAGAGATAGAAAAAGACTTTCTAAATAAAAGACTAAAGCAAATAGCAAAGTTAGAAGCTAAGTTATTTAAACTAACTAAGAAATCTAGTAAAAGACTATCTTTTGCTAAAGTAGATAAGTATACTCCGGAAATAGATGCAACTATTAAAGAAATTAGTGATATTTATAAAGAGATAGATGATAATATCTTAAAGGTAAAGATAAAAGAACAATTAAAGCCAAATTCAACTCTTTTTAAAGCTTTATTGTTAGTAGGAAGAAATTATTCTATAGCAGCTAGATTCTTTATGGAGGAAGATAGTGAACTAACTACTATTCAGGTAGATAAAGAAATAGATGAGTTAATATATTTTACACTTAATCCTAGTAATACTATAATAACTAATTTAACTATTATGGATGATAATGATATTAAAGAAATAATAATATCTAATTATAGATTATTTAATGTTAATCTAGATAGTAGTACTCTAGAGTCTGATATAGATAATTTAATAAATGATTTAGAAAAGATAAATATATATCATATATTAAATAATTTTAAAATAGATATATTAAACTTACAGAGTATAAAAGAGGGTAAAAAGCTATTAGAAAAATATAATACTCAAAAAGATATTGAATAGTAATCACTTCCATGATAGAATTTAATTAAAGATAAGGAAGAGGTGATTAACTGTGTATTTGTCAACCAATATATCAAGTTTACAACTAGTTAACAAGGGACAATTAGACAGCAATACTACTCTTTTTTATCATGCATTAATAACAGGATAGGACTAGTCTTATCTTGTTTTTTGATGTAAATAAAATAAAAGGAGATTGTATATGTCTAGGAAAAAGATAAATCAGAACAATTCGGATATATATGGTGAGCTTGTCGATTTTCAGGACAGGCTTCATGCACAGAATCTGAAACGTATTCATATAGGCATGTTGTGTGTGCTCATCATCCCGATGATATTCCTTGCACTCATGTTCATAACGGACAGCAACAAGGTTATATGGCTTATTCTATGGATTGTATCGCTTTTTGCAATATCCTCCTATTTGATAGTTGTCGAATACGGAGATTATAATCTGCAGCACCGCATTAACTCTATCACAGGAAATGATGCCGAACCGGTTCCTCTCCTTGAATCCGGAATGAATGATATGAGCGGAAAGCTTGCCTCCGTCAAAGCTGAGGCGCGTGATATTATAGCTTCTGCCAAGGCATCGATGAATATTGACGAGGATTCCGATAATCCCGATGACAGCGTGGATGAATATACCTGCGATATCGACACGGACATGATAAAGGAAAGCCTGAATGAGCCGCAGGATGACATCGGAGATGGATTATCCGAAAAAATAAAAAATAAGGATAAGAAAAAGAAAGACAAATCCAAAAAGGGCGATAAAAAGAAAGACAAGAACAAAAAGAAAAAGGATAAGAAATCCGATAAAAAAGACGGTTCAAAAAAGAAAAAGAAGAAAAAAGATAAATCCAAAAAAGCTGATAAAGACAAGCTTTCAAAAAATATAGCAAAGGAGGAAGCATTCGATGAATAAAATACTCAAAGTATTCACCAACGATATGAAAAAAATATCCACCAACGTAATCGCTGTTGTGATTATTCTTGGTCTTTCAATTCTTCCTTCACTGTATGCATGGTTTAACATTTTTTCCAACTGGGATCCATATGGTCCAGGCTCAACCGGAAATATTAAGGTAGCTGTCATTTCCAACGATGAGGGCGCAGAAATCTCGGGACTTGAGATTAACATAGGAACCACAGTTGTCGATGCCCTCAAGTCCAACAACACTATCGGGTGGGTATTTACCGATAACACCGAAGCTACCATTGAAGGCGTCAAGGCAGGAGATTACTACGCCGCACTTGTTATCCCGGCAACATTTTCCGAGGATATGGTGAGCTTTCTCGGCGGTGACCTCGAGCATCCGCAGATTATATACTATGAGAACGGAAAGAAGAACGCAATCGCTCCTAAGATTACCCAGAAGGCACAGAAATCCGTCCGTCAGCAGGTCAATGCCACATTCATAAGCACACTTGCGGAATCGGCAATGAAGGCAGGCAATGTCATATCCTCAACAGACAGTGATGGTGTAAGCATAGCCGATACCATGACAGAGAAGCTCACCGCTCTCTCCGATGACATGGACACATATATAAGCATACTCTCATCCTTTAAGGGTATTATGGATTCCGCACAGAGCATAATTGCGACAACTAAGATTATGCTTCCAAGCCTTGAGACTGTACTTGACAGCAGCAAAACCTCCCTTTCAAGCATGCAGACAATGGTCAACAGCTCCACAAGCACTGTAAACACCGTATCCGATATGATGCTTACAAGCCTTGACATGATTGACAATACCCTTACCATGATATCCAATGTGGTAAACAGCGACCTTTCATCTGCCCAGGCAATATCCAAGGCAGTATTAAATGGAATAGGTGCTGTGAATAATATGCTTCCTTACGCAAAGGATATATTCAACAGCTCAGTATCCGGAATAGAGTCCAAGGGCGATGAAAAAATAAATGCACAGATAAACGTCATCCGTGCACAGTTCGACACAATCAAATCAGATGCAGACCGTGTAGGCTCATCGGCAGCAGTCGCTGTCGCTAACTCCAATGACCTGATTGCCAAGGTTCAGGCAGAGATTAAAGTCTGCTCCGATGACATAGCAGCATTGAAGAGCACATACAGCAATTCGGTCAAGCCCCAGCTCAGCTCCACAATAACAAATGCACAGGCAGCGCTTAACACTACCGTAAACGCACTTTCCGGCTTCAACTTAAATCTTAACAGCACGGACAACGTACTCACCAATTACTCGGACACACTCGCGGACGGCAATACCAACCTTGACACAACTCTTGAACTTGCGCAGGAGCTGTCAGATTATATTAAGACACTCACTGACAATATGAATGAGCTGTCAGACAACGAGAACTATAACAAGCTTGTGGATATCATTGATACCAACCCTGAGCTTCTCGGAGAATTCGCCGCCTCCCCTGTCGCACTCGATACGGTGCATGTCTACCCTATTGAAAACTACGGTTCGGCGATGGCTCCATTCTATACCGTGCTTGCCCTGTGGGTAGGAGCGCTCATACTAGTTGCCATCGTACATGTAAATGTTCATCCGATACCGGGTGTAACAGGAATCGCCCCACGCCATGCCTACTTTGGAAGATATATTCTCTTCTTCCTCGTTGGACAGCTGCAGACGCTTATAACCGTCCTCGGCGACCTTCATTTCATAGGAATACAGTGTGAACACCCTGTGATGTTCTGGTTCGCCGGTGCAATGTGCAGCTTCGTATTCACATTGTTCATATACTCACTGACAGTCGCTCTCGGCAACATAGGAGAGGCTCTCGCGGTAGTTGTAATGGTTGTCCAGGTTGCGGGTGCCGGATGTACCTTCCCTATAGAGACGCTCCCTAAGGTCTTCCATTCGCTGTACAATTACCTTCCCTTCCAGTTCGGCATGAACGCCATGAAGGAAGCAATCGCGGGACTGTATGAGGATGACTATTGGAGATATATCGCAAAGCTTTCGGTATATATTCTCGTCTCACTCTTTATCGGACTTGTCGGTGCAATACCATTCCGCAGACTCAATAAGATTATCGACAAGAATAAGGAAAAATCGGGGATTATGATATAATCGGAAAAAACCACAAGAAATGCGTATTTTCCCCAAAACAATAAGTACAATTGCTTATTGTTTTGGGGAATAATTTGTTTTATAATAATTATAAATCAGGATTGGACATGGAGGAAATATATGGATTACAAGGTAATAGACAGGTACATTGATGAGCTTCTCACCAAGAGCACACCGGACAGACCTATCTGGAATATAGAAAAGATATTGCAGGGACTTAAGTCCACATGGAATTACATAGACGG
>OIYY01000589.1_pt1 | contig 24462 bp, 24 predicted proteins | sample 1588341 | NCBI WGS metagenome assembly OIYY01 (sample SAMN03283287) | human gut metagenome | biome: human-associated habitat; material: feces | host: Homo sapiens | place: Peru | collected 2012 | reverse complement strand
TGACTCGTGCACGCGGAGGGTGTTTTTTAAGAGGGAGGAAAGCCCTCTTAAATGACTTTTGGTACTTTTGGTCATGCAAAAGTACGATAAAGAAAAAGTATCTTTAAAGAATGTAGAAAAGCTCAAGGAAGAGAAGAAGACAAGCTTAGAAAAGGCAAGGGAACTGATTAAGGATTATACAGATTTAGCAGAAGCGAAGAAGAGTCTAGCTGAGCTAAATAACCAAAAAGAAGAGGTAGAAAACAACTATCAGCTCTCTTTGAAAATTGAACATGCTTATAATATCTTGCAGGCATATACTTCTTATACAAAAGATCAAAAACAGTATACAGAAACTCAAAATAAGTTAGATATGGAAAAAGAATATATGATGCTTGGACTAAGAAAATTAGATGGTGTTAGCATTTCTAAATTTGAGCAAAAATTTGGAGAAAATCCAATTTATTTATTTAGAAACGAGTTGCAAAAATTAGTTGAAGAAGATTTACTTGAAGTTGATTTAGATGATATTAAATTAACAAATAATGGACTTGATTTGGCTAATTTGGTTTGGGAAGAATTTGTGTGAAAAATGTCGTTTTGGGGACGGTTCTGTTTGAGACATCGTGGTAAAAAAGGACATAAAAATATGGAGAAGTGATAGAAAATGAAAAATATAAAAGATTATGATTTAGAAGATTTAAAAAAAGAATTAGTAGAAATAGGAGAAAAACCATTTAGAGCAGAACAAATATTTAAATGGTTATATCAAGAAAAGGTAAAAGAATTTGACGAAATGACAAATCTATCTTTAGCATTAAGAGAAAAATTAAAACAAAATTATACAATTTGCAATTACAAAATTTTAAGAAAACAGGAATCAAAAGATGGAACAATCAAATATCTATTTGATGTGTTAGATGGTAATGCAATAGAAACAGTATTAATGAGTTATCATCATGGATACAGTATTTGTGTATCTTCACAAATTGGATGTAAAATGGGATGCAAATTCTGTGCATCAACAGGAATTAATTTTATAAGAAGTTTAACATCTGGTGAAATTGTTGAACAAATTTTAGCTGTTGAACAAGATACAGGTGTTAGAATTTCTAATGTTGTCTTTATGGGAATAGGTGAGCCTTTAAACAATTATACTAATGTTGTAAATGCAATTAGAATTATAAACAATCCAAAGGGACTGAATATTGGAGCAAGACATATAAGTGTTTCTACAAGTGGATTGGTACCTGGTATTTATAGATTAGCAGAGGAAAATATTCAATGTACTTTATCTATTTCTTTACATGCAACAAATAATGAAAAAAGAAGTAGTATGATGCCTGTAAATAATGCTTTTCCAATTGAAGAATTGATGCAAGCATGTAAGGATTATATTGCCAAAACTAATAGAAGAATATCTTTTGAGTATGCATTGGCAAAAGATAATAATGATAATCTTGAGGATGCTAAAGAATTGGTTAAACTGTTGCATGGTATGTTATGCCATGTTAATTTGATTCCTATTAATAAAATTGAAAATGGTGCTTATTCTAAGTCTTCTAATGATAATATTATGAAGTTTAGGGATTATTTGAATGATCATGGAATTGTTGCTACTATTAGAAGAGAACTTGGTTCTGATATTGATGCGGCATGTGGACAGTTGAGAAGAAAAAATTTGAAAGAAAATTAAAATGAAATATAAAAAGAACTAAATAAGAATAATAGAAAAGTAGGATTTATAAAAGGAGAAAAATATATGAAAACAGGAATTATAATATCTGCTTTTGCTACATGTGGAAAAACATATTTAGGAAAAAAATATAAGAATGTTATTGACTTAGAATCAAGTAATTATAAGCATGATAATACAGAAATTATTAATATTCCACCAGAAGAAAGAAAAGGAACAACAAGAAGACCAAATCCCAATTGGCCTAATAATTATTATAATGCAATAATAGAAGCACAAAAAAAATATGATATTGTATTAGTTCAATTAAAACCAGAACATTTTGATTATTTTGATAAACATAATATCAAATATAGTATTGCATACCCAAATTTAAATAATTGGGATGAAATTGAAAAAAGATGTATTTCTAGAAATAATAATGCAAGTTTTATTTCTAGACTTAAAGAAGTATTTGTACCATATTATGAAGATGCAATTAATAGAAATTATGAAAATTTTTATATTTTAGATGATAATATGACATTAGAAGATTGCTTGTTAAAAAATAATTATACGTTATTAAAAAATATATGAAAAAAAGTAGGTTATCGTAAAATACATATAATATTGAAATTACTATTAGAAGAGAACTTGGTTCTGATATTGATGCGGCATGTGGACAGTTGAGAAGAAAAAATTTGAAAGAAGAAAAATAAAATTTTGGGATTAGAGACCCGTCCCCCAATCCCGAAATTCTATAGTATAATACAAATTAATCCACCTGAACCCTCATTAACAATACGTTCCAAAGTCTCTTGAAGTTTCATTTGAGCGTCTTCTGGCATCTTAGAAAGTTTAGTTTGCAAACCTTCATTAACAAGTTCATGCAAACTCTTTCCAAAAATATTGGATTCCCAAATTTGTTTAGGGTCATTTTCAAAACCAGAAAGTAGATAATTTACCAATTCTTCAGACTGTTTTTCAGAACCAACAATAGGTGAAACTTCAGTAGTTACATTGGTCTTTATCATATGGATGCTAGGAGCAGTTGCTTTTAATTTCACACCAAAGCGTGAGCCCTGTTTAACCATTTCAGGTTCTGCTAAAACCAAATCATCAATTGATGGTGTAACAATTCCATAGCCTTTTGCATTGACTTCTTCGAGAGCATATGCAATTTTATCATATTTTTTCTTAGCAGAAGAAAGGTCTGTAATAATTCCAAACAAATCGCCTTCATTTTCAACATTGACACCAGTAATCTCTGATAATACTTTGTAAAATAAATTTTCTTTTACATCAATTTGAATTTTTACATTCCCAGAGCCAAGTTCAATATTTGTAATTGTAGTTCTAGATATTATTTCAGTTTGACTGATTTTTTGTGTACAATTTGAAATATCTTTTAAAACATTTGCATCTGCAAATGCATCTTTAATTTCATTAAATAATTCAGTTTTTATAGGATGGTTAAAGCTTAATCCATCAACCCAACGAGGTAGTTTAATAGCAATTTTTTGTGCAGGAAATTCGTATAAAATCTTAGAGAACATTGTGTTTATGTCGCTTATACTTAAGTTTGCACAGTTTATAGGCATTACGCTTGTATTATATTTATCAGTTAATTTTTGAGCCAATTCTTGAGTGTAATCAGATGACGGAGTTTCAGAGTTTAGTAAGATTATGAATGGTTTATTTAAAGCCTTTAATTCAGAAACCACACGCTCTTCTGCTTTTATATAATCTTCTCTTGGTATATCTGTAACAGTTCCGTCAGTTGTAACTAAAATGCCAATTGTTGAATGTTCTTCAATTACTTTTTTAGTACCAATTTCGGCTGCTGTTTCAAATGGAATTTCCTCATCAGACCAAGGTGTCTTAACCATTCTAGGCATATCATCTTCTAGGTATCCAATGGCATTATCAACTAAATAGCCAACACAGTCAACTAAACGGGTTTTGAATTTTAAGTTATCATCTAAAGTAATTTCAATAGCCTCATTTGGAACAAATTTAGGTTCAGTTGTCATTATAGTTCTGCCACCAGCACTTTGAGGCAATTCATCTTTTGCTCTTTCTTTTTTGTATTCATTATCAATATTTGGAATTACAAGTAAATCCATAAAATTCTTAATAAATGTTGATTTACCAGTACGAACAGGACCTACAACTCCAACATAAATGTCACCATCAGTTCTTTTTGCTATGTCCTGATATAAATTTGAACTTTCCATCTATATACCTCCCTTAAAAATGCGGACTTTAATATGAAATATAAAAAAATGATATTATTGTCTGCACTGTTCAAAACAATTTAAATGTTTGTACCACATAACTTTAATTAATGTATATTGTGAATTTTCAAATGATATGACAAGTTTTAGAAAAAAGTTTGCAAAAATCAGTGCATTGTGATAAAATGGCGAAAGTAATTACAATAGTAATTGAAATGAACAAAAAAATTAAAATAGAATAAAATATACTAAAAATGCAACTTGATTATCAAAAGATAATTAAGAAAAGGAGAAGACTATGGATAAAAACGAAGAAATAATAAAATTATTAAAAGAATATAATCAAGAACATATAATAGAATTATTAAATAAATTAGATGAAAATAAAAAAGAAGAATTATTAGAACAACTAAAAAAAATCGATTTTCACCAAATTGCAGAATTATATGAAAATACAAAAAAAGAAATTGAACTTAAAGAAAATAAAATTGAATCTATACCATATTTAGATAAAGAAAAATTAACAAAAAATGAAAAAGATATATTTGATAATTTAGGAGAAAAAGTTATTGTTAGTGGACATTATGCGGTTGTTACAATGGCTGGAGGTCAAGGAACAAGACTTGGTCACACAGGCCCAAAAGGTACTTTTAAACTAGATGTTTATGGTAAAGGGAAATATTTATTTGAAATCTTAGCAGAAAATTTAAAAGAAGCAAATAAAAAGTACAACACAATTATTCCTTGGTACATAATGACAAGTAGAGAAAATAATGATCAAACACAAGAATTTTTAGAGAAAAATAATTATTTTGGATATGATAAAAATAGTGTTAAGCTATTTGAACAAGGTGAGTTGCCATTAGTTGATACAAATGGAAAAATGCTTATTGGAAAAGATATGAAAGTAAGAGAGGCTTCAGATGGAAATGGTGGGGTTTTTGCATCATTAAGAAAAACAGGTATGCTTTCTGATATGAAAGAACGCGGTGTTGAGTGGGTATTTATTGGTGGTGTTGATAATGCTCTTTTGAAAATGGCTGATGTCACATTACTTGGAATGGCAATCGATAAAAATGTTCAAATTGCTTCAAAATCAGTTGTTAAGGCAAATCCACATGAAAGAGTTGGAGTATTTTGCAAAATGAATGGCCATCCAAAGGTTATTGAATATTCAGAGTTACCAGAAAAAATGGCAGAAGAAGTTGATAATAATGGAGAATTGAGATTTGGTGAATCTCACATAATGTGCAATTTGTTTACAATTGATGCTATTGAAAAAATAAGCAAAGAGCCATTGATTTATCATAGTGCTTTTAAGAAAAATGCTTATATTGATGAAAATGGTAAAGAAGTTATACCAACTGAACCAAATTCTTATAAGTTTGAAGCGTTTATTTTTGATAGTTTTGAGTTGTTTGATGATATTGCAATTCTTAGAGGTAAGAGAGAGGATGATTTCGCCCCTGTTAAGAATAAAGAGGGTGTTGATAGTCCAAAGACTGCTAAGGAATTGTATGAAAAATATTGGGAAAGAAATTAAATGTCAATATAATTGTCAATTTTTTGATAGTGCAGGAGGTAAAAAATGAATCAAATTGTTGAAAGCATAAAGGCAGAATTAATAGAAAGATGCAATAATTATAAGTTAAAATACGGTTTTGATTATTGGAATGATCATATAAAATATGTTGTGAAAAATGCTGTTCAGTTGGCAAATAAATATAATGCTGATGTAGAAATTGTGGAATTAGGTGCATTATTACATGATATAGCAATGCCATCAGAGTTTGGTCCAAAGGAAGAACATAATGTATACGGGGTTGAGATTGCAGAAGAATTATTGTCAAAATTAAATTATTCAGAGGATAGGAAACAAAGAGTGAAAGAATGTGTATTAAGACATAGAGGAAGTAAAGATTTGCCAAGAAATACAATAGAAGAACAATGCGTGGCGGATGCTGATGTTATGGCTCATTTTGATGCTATTCCTTCATTATTTCATTTGGCTTTTGGTGGAGATGAAAAAAATATGACATTAGAAGATGGAACTGAGTTTGTTAGAAAAAAACTTGAACGTGATTTTAATAAATTGAGTGATAAAACAAGAGAAGATTTAAGAGAAAGATATGAAAATATTGTTAAAATTTTATTTGTAGAAAAATAAATTATGATAAGTTTTATTTTAATGTTGATACTTATGAATTCATACATAAAAAGTGACCAAATATATTGGTCACTTTTAAACATTGCTACATAGTTTGATTTCCTGGCAAGAAATAATCAATAACACCATAAATCAAAGCTCCAATTATAGCAGCCATCCATGAAATAGAGTAACCTGCTACAAAGAATTGAGTAACATATAAAGTAATAGCGGCTAATGCAAAACCTACGAAGCCTTTACCAAATGGGCTTGCATGTAAACCTGTAAACTTTGTAACTAAGTAATCTATTACTGTTAAAACAACAGCGGCTATAATTAAAGTCCAAATATTATTAATTGAAAAACCAGGTGTAAAAAATGCAGTAATACCTAGAACAACAGCAGCAGCAATTAATCTACCAACTATTTGCCACACTGTGGAAGTACTATTTTCGCTTCTTGTTTGTGAATTTGACATATAGAAAACCTCCTTAAATTTTTAAAAACTTATGCAAATTAAATTTGCAATTTCAAGGCTCTAATTTTATTATTCACGAATTTTTAAATAATATTCAAAAATATAAGTATAAAAAAGTTAATTTTTGTAAAAAATAAAATAAAAAATATTATATTTAAAAAATATAAATACTAAAAATAAATAAATTAGTAATTTCAAATATTTAAAATTATATTTTTAATGTAAATAATGATTGAGGTGAAAAAATGTTAATTATTTTTTTTAGAGCAATAATATTATACATATTTGTATTAATTGTAATGAGGTTAATGGGAAAAAGGGAAATAGGGCAACTGCAACCATTTGAACTTGCAATTTCAATAATGATAGCAGACTTGGCTACTATTCCTATGAGTGATATAGGTGTTCCGATATTCAACGGATTAATTCCAATTTTGGGACTTTTAGTTATGCATTTGTTAATTTCATTAGTAAATTTAAAAAGTATAAAAGCAAGGGAGATTATTTGTGGAAAGCCAACAATTTTAATATATAGAGGAAAAATTGATGAAAAGGCTTTAAAAAAAGAAAGATTTACAGTAAATGAATTGGAAGAAAGACTTAGAGGAAACAACATTGTTAATTTAGGTGATGTGGAATATGCAATTTTGGAAACAAGTGGACAAGTTACGGTAATTCAAAAGCCTGAAAAGAGAACAACTACTCCAGAGGATTTCAACATTACACCGGAATATGAGGGAATTCCATATGATTTGGTTGTTGACGGAAAAGTTATGAACCAGAATCTGCAATTAATTGGGAAGAATTATAATTGGTTAAAAAAACAGGTTGAAAAATTTGATATGAAGCCAGAAGAAGCATTGGTTGTTACTTATGATGGTAAAGGACAAATTTTCTGCCAAAAAAAAGAAAAGAAGAGTTCGTAGAGCGAAGAGCATAATGTATAATAAACAAATGTTATATGATTTTTATGTAATTAAAAGGAGATATGGGCATGACGAAGGAATTAGTTATTTCTGTAATTATTGTTGTAGTAATAATTGCGGGAGATATTTTTACTACAAAATATACAAACAAATCAATTGAAATAGCTACACAGAGTTTATCTGAAATTAGAAAAGAAATGGAAAAAGAGAATGAAGAGGACATAAATAAGGATAAATTAAAAGAGCAGATTAGAGAGATTAGAGATGATTGGAACGAAAGACATAAAAAACTTGCTATTTATATTGAACATGATGAGTTAGAAAAAATTGAAACTAATTTGGCAAGTCTTAATGGTTATTTGGATATGGAGGAGTATGGAGATTCTATGGCTCAACTTGAGGCTAGTGTGTATGTGTTGGAACATATTAAAAATAAGACTATATTGAGTTTGATAAATATTTTCTAGTATAAAAATGCAAAATAAATTAGAAAGTTTTGCATTTTTTGGGTTATATAAAGATAGTATGAGTCAAAAAAATTAAAAACGTGTTTTAATTTTAAATTTTACAAAATGAAAGTAAAAATTGCAAAATTATGTAAATAATGGTATAATATAGATGATACATTGTTTTTTGCCAAGTGCAAATTATATAAAAATTCCAAAATAATTATTTAGAGGAGGAACAAATTTATGTTAAAATTTTTAATGCGTTATTACTATGGCAATCAAATTCATACTGATGAACCAGAATTGTTTTATAAGATATATAAGTGGGATTGTGGATTATTCACTTTGATTTCATTACGGAGGAGAATTTGCGCAATTATTTTAGGGATAGTGGGAATTATCGGACTTATTTTTATTAAAACTAGAATTTATGCGCTACTTCTTTTGAATGTAGGAATGATAATACTTATATTAGAAACTAGAGAGTTGAGTAGACAGATTGAACTTTGTGTAATGGGGTGTAAGACACCAGCGCAAATAAGAACGACTCATATTATAAACTTTATAAGAAAATATGTCAGTATAACTGGAAAGGCATTGGGACTTAGAGAATGGAAAGAAATAAAAAAACATGATATGTGGTTATATAAAGACTTATTATCAGATAATTGTGATCATTGCTGCTATTACTATTCTTTAGAAATTGCTAGAATTATAAAAGATTCTTTACTTATATGGGGTGCAGTAGAAGAACCCTTTGAAGAGGGACATAAATATTATGCACATGCTATTATTCTAAGAAATGGTTATATTTATGATAGTAATATGCGTCAATCTGAAAAATATGAAGACTTTCTAAAGTTGTACAAGTTTAAGATCTATAAGCAGTGGGCTTATGATGAATATTCACAGGAAGGCTTTAGAGAAGGAAAACGGAAAAACTTTAGAGAATGGTGTAAAAAAAACAATGTGTTAGAGTATGACAGGTTTTAACAGTCAAAAGCAGTTCCATTGGAACTGCTTTTGATATGGATCTATTTATTCTCATCAATTTTTGCATACTTTTTAAGTTTTTCATAAACAAGATAATTAACAGTACCAGCAGGGAAATGACCATTTTTATCCTTCTTACCAGCAGGAACACCAGTCAAAACCTCAATACCCTCCTCAATTGTAGAAACTGCATAAACATGGAACAAACCATCTTTAACAGCAGAAACAATTTCATCAGAAAGTTGCAAATTATCAATATTTTGAACAGGAATCATAACACCATGTTCACCAGTCAAACCACGCATTTTACAAATTTGGAAATAGCCCTCAATTTTTTCATTAACACCACCAATAGGTTGGATTTGACCTTTTTGATTAACTGAACCAGTAACAGCAATGGCTTGATTTATAGGTATTCCAGAAAGACTAGAAAGCAAACCATAAAGTTCAGTACTAGAAGCACTATCGCCATCAACACCATTATACAATTGTTCAAAACAAATACTTGCAGTTAAGCACAAAGGAATATCTTGTGCAAACATTTCGCCCAAATATCCAGATAAAATTAGAACACCCTTAGAATGAGTAGAACCAGAAAGTTCAACTTCTCTTTCTATATTTACAATTCCATTTTTACCAGTATATGTGTTAACTGTTATTTTTGCAGGTTTACCAAATGAGTAATCACCAATTGTTAAAATTGTTAAACCATTTATAGTTCCAACCTCAAAACCAGTTGTGTCAATTAATAAAGAATGGTCTTTTATCATTTCCATATATTTTGTATCAAACTTTTTAACTCTTTCAATTCTTTCTGCTAAAGCCTTATCAACAAACTCTGCAGTTACAACTTTTGACTTTGACATTTTAGCCCATGTTGCGGCCTCACCAGCAACTTTTATTAAATCATCAAATCTTGTTGATAATTTCTTATGGCTTCCGGCAAGTTTTGAAGCATATTCAATTAATCTAGCCATAGCATCTTTGTCAAGGTGTGGAAGTTGTTCGGCTTCACAGAAACCGTGAATTATTTGAGCCAATTTATTTGCATTTTCATTATTTAAAGGTGCATCATCTTCAAATTCAACTTTTATTTTAAACAATTTTCTAAAATCTGAGTCCATTGCTAAAAGTGTTTGATAAATGGTGGCATTTCCAATTAAAATAACTTTTAAGTCTAATGGAATAGGTTCAGGTTTTAAAGAAACCATAACCATAGATGCACGTTGGTCTGTTGTATTTTCTATACTTATTTCTTTAACTCTTAATGCTTTTTTTAATGCTTCATAGCAGAAATTATTTTGTAATAAATCTTTTGCTTGGAAAATGATGTAACCACCATTTGCTTGTTGTAAAAGACCTGGTTTTAACATTGTATGGTCTGTTTTTAATGAACCATAGTAATTTTCGTATTCAAGTGTACCGAAAATGTTATGATAAGAGTAGTTTGAATCCATTATAACAGGTGCACCCTCTGTGTTAGAGTTATCAACAAATAGGTTAACTCTATAATTTAAAGATGGGTCTTGCTTTCTTTGTGCAGGATTCATTTGTTGTTGTTTCTCTTTTTCTTTATCTTCGTCAACAAAATATGAAACATTTTTTAGAACATCTTGTTTAACATCATTTAAGAATTTTGTTATTTTTTTATTTCTCTTAAATTGTGATTTTAAGTAATTAATGTGAACATTAATTGTAAGTAAGGCAATATTTGATTGCCATTCTGAAATCTTTTTATCTGACTGTCTTTCTATAATTTTAATTTGTTCAATTGCATCCATAATTTGTGCTTGAACAATTGAAGATTTTTCTTCATATACTTGTTTTATCTCATTATCTAATTTATCAAATTCTTCTTCATCTATGGCCTTTCCATTTACAATTGGCATCATATAAATACCATTTTGAGAAGATTTAACTTGGAAATTATGTTTTGATGCATCTACATTTAATTTGTCTAAAATGCTAGAACGTTTTTCTTCAAATTCTTGTTTAAGTAGTGCTTTTTCTTTTTCAAAATCGTCTGCATTAAATGTTTTTTTGATATCTTTTTTTACTTCTAAAATGAAGCCATCCATTGCATTTTTAAATTCTTTTCCTTGTCCTGCAGGAAGTGAAACTGCAATTGGTTCGTTTGGGTTATCAAAATTGTAGATATAGCACCAGTCATTAGGTGTTTTTTGTTTTTTTGATATTTTATTTAAATAGTTTTTTGTGTACATTGTTTTTCCAACGCCACTTGGTCCTTCAATATAAAGGTTGTAGCCCTTTACATCTACTTGTAGGCCAAATTCAAGTGCTTTGATTCCACGTTCTTGACCTATTCCTGTAGTAATGTCTTCCAATTCTTGTGTTGATTCAAAATTGAAAATATTTGAATTACAAGTCATTTTTAGGTCTTTGAAATTTAATTCGTTTTTATTTTTCATTAGTTTTCCTCCAAAATTTTTTTCTTTTATTGTGTCCATTTTTTTTAGTATTATTTACTACTGATATTGTATATTAGTTGTTGAAATTTGTAAAGATTTGTAACAAAAATTTAATATAAAAATAATGACCAAGTATTCAAATTTTTTAAAAAATTTTCAAAAATATTGCAATATTTCATTATAAAATATATAATAAGGAACGAAAAGATAGGGGGAGGGCAAAATTAAAATTTTGTTTATATCTTAAAGAAGGAATGTGATAAATATGAATAAAACAAAAAGAAAAATATTTGAAACATCAATGAAATTATTTGCAGAAAAAGGATATGATGCTACAAGCATAGAAGAAATAACAGCAACAGTAGGAGTTGCAAAAGGAACACTTTATTACCATTTTTCAAGCAAAGAAGAAATATTTAATTTCTTAATAGAAGAGGGAATAAAATTATTACAAAACAGTATTGATATAAAAACAGAAAAATTAGATAACTATATAGATAAAATAAAAGCAATAGTATTAATAGAAATAAAAATAGTAAATAAGTATGAAGACTTTATAACAATTTTATTGAGTCAATTTTATGGTAAAGAGGCTAGAAATAAAATGTGCCAAAAACATGTTTTTGAATATATTGGAAAAATTGAAAAAATTGTAAAAGATGGAATGGATAAAGGACAGATAAAACAAGGCGACCCAAATGTAATAGCTTCAGAAATATATGCTTTAATAGCGTCAACATTAGTTTATAAAATGAAAGATGGGCATGATATGGAAATTGCGGAAGTTATAAAAATTTATAAGGAATTTGAGAGCACACTTGTTGAGGGACTTAAAGTCAAATAAACTAAATTTACATTATTGTTAAATTTATAAATGCTTAGGGATTTAAGAAAAAGAATAAAAAAATTAAAAAATGTGTTTGTAACAAAAATGTAATATTTCTGTAACCAAAATGTAAACTAAAAAAACTGCAATTCTATTGTAGTTTTTTGTTTAATATTGTATAATTATAAAAGAAACAGTAAAAGCAATAAAGCGTAAGATAAAGGAGGTTGTTTACAATGTCAAAATCAGGCATAGTAAACGTGAGAATGGTAATCACGGAAGAGAAAATCTTATCAAATATAGAAAAAATTCAAAAAATGATAAATCCTAACAGCAAGAAGCAAATTGTACAATTAGAAGAGGATGCTTACTTTAAGGATTTAATAGAATCAATAAAAACGTATTTAATTGAATATCCTAAAAAGAAGAATTTCCCTAGTAGCGTATATAAAGCTGCTTATGGATTAGTTGAATTTGCAACAAATCAATTTGAGGAAAATACAAAAAGAATAGAAGAATTAATTAGACAAAGAGAACAAAATATAGCATTAGCTGGACAATTAAAAGAATTAATTGAAACTGTAGAAAATAAAGAGGAAAATTGGAAAAGTAGAGTAAAAGAAGCTGAACAAGATTTTTCAGAGGATATAATAGATACATTAAATATATTAGGAAAATGTAAAAGTCAAAAATCACAAAATTATATTGATGCAATGAAACTTTTAAATGCTAGAGTTAACAATTTGGAATCAAATTTACATATTGAAATAGATATGGAAAGAATAGAAGATAGATCAAAAGCATTAAGTTATATAGGAATAGAAATAGCAGATGCATTAAAGGCTATTCCAACACCAATAGAAGAACCTGAAAAAGTAGAGCAAGTTGAAGAACAACAAGAAACTGCAAATGTTCAAAATATACAAGAAGTTTCAAATGTCCAAGAAGAACAAGCTCAACAAGAATATGTTCAAGAAACTACTTTTGAGAAAAAACCATCTTTATGGCAAAGAATTAAAAATAGTAAAGTTGTTAGAGCTATTAGATATATTTCTAAAATTAGAATTGTTGTTCAATATCCAGAGGCACTTCCAGAGGGAAGAGGAGAAAATTCTTAAAAATAAAAAGGAATTAAGGTTAAATACTTTAATTCCTTTGAAATTTCAATTTTTTGAGTGTGATAAAAAGTTGATTTAAGGAAGAAGATTGAAAATTTTCAGAAATTGTTCTTAAAAAAATTAAAAAAAGTATTGACAATAAAAAAAAAATAGGTTATACTTTATCTTGCGTTAAGCAAGAAACATTTTAATATTTATGCTCCCTTAGCTCAGTTGGTCAGAGCAACCGGCTCATAACCGGTGGGTCCAAGGTTCGAATCCTTGAGGGAGCACCAAAAAGATTATACTTAGGTATAATCTTTTTTTATTGCTTTTTATTTTTTTAAATATATATTTACAATGTTCATATTATAACATTTAAGACAAGTATTATAAAATAAGGTTTTTAAGTATAATTGTGTTAAATAATGTACAAATATATTTGAAAGGTGATAATATGAACATTAGAGATAAGTTGTATAAAAGAGATATTAAGACAATTCCAAAGTCAATAAATATTGATGATTCATTATATGAGAAAATTAGAAATGCTACAGAAAAAATATATGATGCAAAATTAAGTGATGTAATAAATGTGGCAATGGAAGAATATATTGAAAGAAACAAACCAACATATTATGCAAAATCGAAAGCAGAATCTATAACATATAGAAACTTAATGTTAAGAAAAAGTAATATAAAAAAATTTAATGAATATCATCAAAAAACAGGAATTTCATTTACAAGATTAATAAATGGAGCTATAAAAGAATTTTTTAAATAATAAATATATTTAATAGAAAGAATAATATGTCTTTCTGTTTTTTTTTGTAATATTTTTGTAACAAAAATGTAACAAAAATTTAATGTTTACACATGGTCTGTATTGTTGTATTTTTTTGCTGTTTATGATAAGCTATTATAGACAGATTATGGTTAAAAAAATTAGTTTAATATTTATATATACTGAATTATAAGAAATAGGGGGACAATAAAGTGAAAATTGTTTTTTGTGGACCACCTCATTCAGGAAAAAGTGTATTTATAGCAAATTTGATAGATAAAATGCCGACAGATGCTTATACGATTATTAGAGCTTGTCCTGATGGAGAAGGAACTTGGAGTAATAATAAAAATCAAAATGAAACAACAATTGTAAGAAAAAAAGGAAAATTTACTAAGAGTTTTATAGATGATGCTTGTCAAGCAATAGATAATCAATCCAATAAGATAGTGCTAGTAGATGTTGGACGGAGTAATGTCAAAAGAAAATGAACAAGTTTTTCAGCATTGTGATAGCTTTGTTGTTTTAAGTAGTGATGAACAGAAAAAACAAGAATGGTTAGAGTTTGGACAAGGTCTTGGATTAGAATGTGTTGGCTGTTTAGACTCAAGTCTTGAAGGACAAGAAGAAATATATTCAAGAACACCTTTTTTTCAAGGTAAAATAGTAGGATTAGAAAGAGGAGAAATTTTAGAAGATTCTCCTGTAATAAAGGCAATAGTATCTGATATTGTACAAAAAAGTAAATATGGAGAAAAAACAGAAGAACAAGGCCAAACTATTGAAGGCACAATGATTGATGATACAGAATTAGGTTTTGAGTTAGGATATGGAAAAGAAATATTTACAGAAGATGGAACACCAATAAAAAAAGTAAGATGGCCTGAAAATGCACTTCCAAAAATATATCAGGCAGTTAGTGAAAAGGTGAATTCAGATCAACCTGTAAAAATAAATGGAATTAGAGCAAACTTTGTTTTATGTGGAATTTGTAAGGCTGCAAAACAAAATGGAACAAAAGATATAAGTGCCTATGATATAAGAACAAAATCATATATTCCAATAAGAGATTTACCAAAGAAAAAAGGATTAAAGCAGACAGAGGGATTATCTTATAATATTCTTGAAAACAAAGAAAATGTTTTTATGGATATTGATATTACTAAAGAACAATATTCTTTAGAGGATTATGAACAATGTGTTTTACCTCAAATTAAAGAAGGAAAAAATCTATATCTTTCTGGGAGAATGCCATTGTGGTTATTAGCATCAATAAGTAACAGTTATGCTTCAAGTAAAATTTTCACATTTCAACCAGGAAAAGGATTTACTTGTATTTCATCGATAGATGAAAAAGATTTAGGAACTATTGTTGATGGTGTAGATGGAATAGATATAAATCAATATTTTGAAGATAAAAAAGATAAAAGCAAGGCAAAATTACCAGCAGTTGTAGAAAAACAAGGATTTTTATCAAAAATAAAAGGTTGGTTTGCTAATTTTAGAGAAAATAGAGAAAAAGCTAAATATTTTGATGACACTATTAAATCTACTGTAGTAGTACAATTTGAACAAAACTCTACTACAAAAAAATCTTTCCAAGCTGATTTACAACGAGGAATTTCTGAACCTTCAAAAGCAGTTGAACAATATTTATCTGCAAAAATACCAGATCGAGAAATGTCAAAAACTGATATTGGAGGTTAATAATGAATACAGATTTAGAATTATACAGAGTATTTTGTGAGGTAGTGAAATATAAAAACATTTCAAAAACTGCTGAAAGTATGTATGTCTCACAATCTGCAATTACTCAATCAATACAAAAATTAGAAAGTATGCTAGGTGGTAAAGTTTTTTATAGAAATAAAAATGGTGTTGAACTAACGGAAGAAGGGAAGAATCTTTACGAATATATAAAAGATAGCATTGAAACTATGAACAATGCAGAAAATATATTTTCAAAATATATTACTTTAGAAAAAGGAAAAATAAGAATAGGTGGAGGTAATTCTTTACTATCATCATTAATTTTTGAACCATTTTTGAAATTTACAAAGAAATATCCTAATGTTGATATTTCTATTAGTAGTGGAATAACTGATGTCTTAATGCAGAAATTAGCAAATGGAGAATTAGATATAGTAGTTTTAAACTTACCATTTAAATATAAAAAATATTCAAATATTGAAATAATTCCTTTGAAAAAATCTACTTTTTGCTTTTTCGCAAGTAAAAATTATATAAAAAAACATCCAGTTAAGAATTTTAAGGAATTTGAAAATAATACTCTTATATTACCAAAATCTCCATCATCTAAAAAGAAAATCCTAGACGATTTTTGTAATAAAGAAAATATAGATTTAATTGCTAATTACGAAGTTTCAAGTTCTTCAATAATGAAAAGATTAGTTTTAAATGATATTGGAATAGGATTTACTAATGTAGAAAACTTAAAAGATATTAAGGACAAGATAATAATTATAAATAAAATTGAAATAGAAGATACAAAAGAGGGAATAGCAACATTAAAGAAAAATATGTCTAATAAGGCAACTATTGAATTAGTTAAAGAAATAAAACAATATTATAAGCAAAACTAATAATTTGGATTAGAAATATTAATTTTACATATTGTTAAAAATATTGTATAATTTATTCAGATGCTTGAATAAGGAAAGGATAAATAAATGATTCAATCATATCAAAAAATATTAGAAATGGAGTCTGTTACTACATTAAAATTAGAACAAGATAGACGAGCACTAGATAAAATAAGAAAAATATTATATCAAGAAAAAGACTTTATAATAGGCAGACTAATAACATATTTAAAGAGAGAATTAGATATAGATTATTTTAAATATAAAATAATTGATATTGATGATAATATTGCTGATATTTTAGTAAAAAAGGATAGTAAAATTTTTAAAAACAGTATAGACGGAAAAGACTTTTTGAACTTTAATGCAGAAGAGTTAATTGATAGTAGAATGTTTAACAATGAAGATGAAATAATTATAACAGATTTGAATTTTGATGAAAATTTACTAAATCTAGGATACTTATGTGACTCTTTAAATTATAATTATTTGTCATATTCTGATGAGATAAAAGACAAGCTTTCTACATTTGTTAATTATGTTATAAATAAAAATATTTATAAAAAGTAAAAACATAAGATGAAAAGAATAAAAATTAATTATATGGAGGTATAAAAATGGAAGAGAAAGAAGTAAACACAATTGACATTGCACAATTAGGTGCAGAAATTGGTATGGAGGCAAAAGAACAAACATTACCAAATGGTAAAGTTGTAAAATCTCTAGTATGGGATCAAGAAAATTTATTGAAGGCTGTAAATGCGGTAAAACATTTATCAGAAGAAGGAAAACCGGTTAGAATTACAGGTGCAGCTCCTGCTTGGCTTGTATCAGCATTAACACATACTGTTCATCCTTGCCCAGTTGGTGTGTATATGCCACAAATAGGAAAAGATGTTGATATACCACAATTAGCTCATGGAGAGGCTAATCCAGAGGGAGAAGTTGCATTTAAAACTACAGAAAAAGGAGATGCAGTTTTAGTAGAATTTAATATGGATTTACCTGAAGGAATTACAACATATGATGAAAATAACTTATCAAAAGTTGTAGTACCTGAAATTGCTCAGGGAAAAGCAGTTTATCTTTCAGGTAGAGGACCAAACTATTTAACAGTTGCAATTGCAGAAGCATATGCACATACAAATAGTAGTGTATCATTATTCCAACCAGGTGTAGGATATACTTGTTCAATTACTCATTCAAGAAGTAAAAGATTAGGAGATTTGACTAAAGATCCATTAGGAAAAGAAGAAATTAAAGAACAATTAGTAGCATCAAAAGAAGCTCCAGCACAAGAACAAGCTCAAAATAAAGAGGTTGAAACAAAAGAAGGCCCAGCAATAGACTAATATAAATAAATATATAGACATGCTTTAAATGAGTATGTCTATTTTTTATAAAATTATATTTAAATAATTGAAATTGATTAAATAAAAAAAATCATGGCAGGAATAAATCCTGTCATGATGTCCGTACTTCAGAAACAAATATTACTCTTCCTCGGTACTCCAGTCGAATTCTCCAGTAACTTTTTCATTGAACAGGTCGAAAGGCCAGTTATGCAGATATTCCTTCGTTACTTCTTCAGATTCTCTGTCATAAACATAGCGCTGTTTCAACAGCTTGTCGTCCAAATCATAAGCCTCGAGGACGACTTTTTTTGCAGATGCAATCAGTTCAGCAGAGATACTATCATTGTCAGAATTTTTGAACATTCCTAACCAATAAGAACTTTCTCTAACTTCTGTTGCAAGCTTTGGATTCGGCATAAGGTAAGCAGTGTATTCATGCCAACCCTGGGAATAAATCTTCTTAAGTCTGCTATGTTTTCTCGGATCGAGATGTCCTGCAGACAAACCAGAAAGATATTCAATTCCCGTTTCAGGAGCAGTACACAGTACCTTTGCGACATTGCAACAACCACTAGGCCAAATCAGATTCGTGTTCCCATCTTGGAACATAACAGAAAATTCTGAATCATCATCTGCAACCAGAGTGATTTTCTTGAATTCTCCTTCCAAGCACTGACCGCCTGAATACCAAAGTTTATCACCAATGCGATTGGCAATGCACTTGGGATCGTGTGCCTGACGATATGCTTCAGCCGCAGCTTCAGCTTCTCTTCTTGCAACATCTTCTGCACGAGCTTTACCAGCATCATCTAAAGGCAACTTATCAAGATATGTGCCAATATCAGAACGCTTAATGATAAAGTAGTGTGCTCCAGACATTGAATAGTCAGGAATTACGATTTCATCACGATAGTGAATCGGATAATCTCCTCCAGGAATGTTAACCGGTTTCAATCCTGCCTCATGCAGTGCTCTACGAAGGCGAGGCCAGAACTTAACATTGTTTCCAAGCTTCTTGCCCGGAATAACTTCTCTGGCTTGACGCAGATGGAAGAAACCACCTTTGCAATACTCACCAACGACATAAGCATCGCAGTTGAACTGATACTTGCCATTGTCTAACCGAGTTACAAGGACCTCAGCTGTCTCGCCAAGGATGTGCTTAACCGTTACCTGCGTGTTCTTCTTGATAGTCTTCATATTGAAGTCCTCCTTAAAAATAGTATTTTATTTGCCCAATGAAGTAACATTAAACTTAATCAAAGTTGTTAATAAACAAAATTTAATCAATGATAAGCTTAATTTTACAACACTTTGCATACTTTTATTATACCAGATTTTATGTAAAATTTCAACTATCTTATACATTTATATTTTTAATGTAACATATAAGAAATACTTATATTAAATTCCGTGTAAATTGTTGCGCAAAATTTAATAAAACGATATAATAATATCGAATAATTGTAAATTTTGAATTAAGATAAGTTTCAAAGAAATGAGGGAAAAAACATGGGTAATAATAAACAATTAAAAGGTTTTCAAGGAATATTTTTAGAGAAAGAAATAGAGCAACAGCTAATAGCTTTACAAAAAAAAGGATTAGATAGTAATATTGAAAATATGCATATAACTTTTAAATTTGGAGATACAGAAAAATACCCAGAAGAGCTTATTGGAAGAGAATTTGAAATTAAGATTACAGGTTATGGTTCTGATGGAAAAAATAGTGGATTCTCTGTAGAATTACCTGAAGAATTAAGAAGGTATTATAAAAGCAGTAGTATTCCTCATATTACAGTTTCAATTGGAGAAGTAGATGGAGTAAAAGGAAAACCTGTAGATACTGCAAAATTAGATTTTAAACCACTTGATAAACCAGTACAAATTAAAGGAAAATTAGGATACTTTATTTTTGGAAAAGGAATGAGTATGAATAATGAAATTATTAATGAATTTCAAAGAGAAAATATACCACAAAATTTAAGAGTATTACTTGTTCCTAGATATATGAGTGAAGATGAATTAGCAGATGCTCAAATTGTACCTACTGCAACCGTAGAGGCTGAATATGGCGAAAAGGTTATTAAGGGAGAACAAGTTACATTAGCCCACCATATAAAGGAATATGAAAATAATCCTGCACCATGTAATACTCCTAATGTTCCAGTATTAGCAGATGATAGTACAATAGTAGTTAGTCATCTAGATTTAGATACATTAGGTGGTATTGCAGCTTTAATGGGAAGAAAAAAAGAAGATGCTGAATTTTGGAAAACAGCAGAATTTATAGATTTAAATGGACCTCATAACTTGTTTCAAGTTGAAGAGGAAACAAGAAAAAAATATATTGCGTACCAAGCATATCAAGCAAATCATAGAAACCCAAGATTTACTGAAATTACAAATGTTACAGATATTGTATTAGAACATTTAGGAATAATAGATAGAGTAATAGATGGGGATAAAATATTAATTCAAGAAGGAATTAAATGGAATGAAGAAACAAAGAAAAAAATTGAAGAATGTTTAGTATTTGAAAATGACAATGTTAGAGTATTTAATTCTCCTGAAGGTGTATTTTGTTCAGCATCATATTATTCAGAAAAACAGGGCAAAGTAATACCAAGTACAGTAACTAGAAATGGAAAATTTAAATCTGTAACTGTTGCTATGGCAGATGGAGGTAAAAAAGTTTCTGCAAAAGAATTAGTGCAAGAACTATGGGGAAATGAAGCAGGAGGACACCCAGGAATAGCAGGAAGTCCTAGAGGTCAGGAAATGACAGAAAAAGATATGCAACAATTAGCTAATATTGTTAATGAAAGATATAATAAAATCAACGAAATGAATGAACCTATATATTTTGAACCTGATGAAGTGTCATTAGATGATTAAAATACAGAGGAGATTGAATTAATATGAGAATTTTAAAAGCCAAAGATATTTTTCCAAAAGCATACTCTATTGTTAATGGAGAAATAATAAAAAGTAATAAAGGAGATTATTACACCAAACAAGTTGCAGAACATGTTTTAAAAAAATCATCATCTATAGATGATGATGAAATGAAAAAAATAATAAGATTTGATGAAGAACAATTAAATGCAAGTTCAGTAAAGTATTTTAGAAATAGATATGCTATGCTTTTATCATCAAAGAGCAATAATATAAATTTATTATTTCAACCCAATAAAGAATTTGAAATATTTACATTAGATGTTTTTGGTGGAAAGATTTGTTTAGCAGAGTCAAGTAGCTTACCAGATGGAGATAATAGAGATTTATATTATAACTTTGAAATTGCTAATCAAGTATATCAAAAATTTATAGATATTCAAGATAGCACTTTTAATGATTATGAAGATGTTAAATATATATATGAAAGAGAAATATCACAAATTGAAAATGAAATTTCTGATTTAAAAATAAAAGATAATGAAGAATTTGAAAGGGATATGAATGCTTATAATTTAATAAGCCAGACACCATTATATGATGATTATCAATTATTGAATAGAGATAAAGAAAAACTTGCAGAAGAAAATGAAAATTTAAACAGAACAATTTCAGACTATAATGAAAAAATAAGAGATTTAAGTCAAAAATTAAAAGTTTCATTAGAAAGAGTTGAGTTTTTACAAAGACCAAAGACTATTATGGAGAAATTAAAAGATTTATTTAAAAATGATAAAAAACAACTTTTAATCGCTGATGGGAAAGGAGATGAATAATATAAATGAAAATTACAACTGCTAAAAAATTAAATCCCTCTCTTTTAGGAGAAAGAGTTTTAAGGGAATATTCTTACACCGATTCTACAGGCGAGAGCAATGATGGAATGAGAAGGGGATATACTTATACAGTACATTGTAAGGTTTGGGGTACAATAGAAAATGAAACTAGAAACCCAGATGGTTCTTATACCTATGATTATTCATCACGAGTAACCAATGACTATTATGGTGGAGGTCCAAGAAAACCAAGTGAATCAAAATATGATTTAAAAGAGATGGTTCAAGAATTGCTATTTACTTATAATATACACGAATTTTCAACAGACTTACAAGAAGAACCTAACAACATAAAAGATTATTATGCTAGTATTAATGCAACTTCTACATACCAAAAAGAAAATGAACCATCCATTTCATATTCTTGGTCAATTGGAAGTAAAGACAGCAAAGAATATATTGAGCAAGACAACACACAGACTAATGTAAATCTAGGAGATTCTTGGTCATCATATTGGACAATTGAACAAAAAATAAAATCAGAATCGGTGGAAGATGTTAATAAAAAATTAAATGCAGCTTTTTCAAAAGATGATTATATACTATATCTAATGGGAAATAAGGTAAAAAAAGCTTATCAAATTAAATTTGGATTTGATGATATTGGAGAAGATGAAACAGTTAGAGATTTTTTGGGAAGAATGCAATTAGAATCTCCTGAATATCCAACTTTTGAAAGTGCTTTAAAAGAAAATGTAATATCTATGGAAGATATTAAAAACTTAATTTTAAAATATAATAATTTAAGTGCAAAGGAAATTCCTGTTGATATATTAGAACAAATATTCAGCGAAGATCCAGAACTAATTTCTCGTTTTAGTGAAAGAGAAATGCCAATAGATATTTTACGAAAATATAGTCCTAGTTTTGATATTACAAAAGTTAGTCCAAGTGATTTAATGCCAAGTGATTTAGATAATGTTTTACAAAATGTTATTCAAAGTCATTGTATTTTAGGAATATATAATGGACCATCAGAAAAAGAATTAAAGCAAGGATATTGGGAATATTTACAAAGTTTTTATGATAATCCTGATGCATTAAGAAAAATTATACCAGTTATAAATACTTCAAGAGAACATTTTTTTACTAGTCAAGCAAAAGATTTTATTAGCCAAATTTCTCCAGAAATTATGGATGCTACTGAAATAAGAGATACATTGTTAGATACAGAAAATATTGGTTTAAGTCAATTATTAAAATATGAATTAGATTATGATACAGATTCTGCAAAGAAATTGATGGGAATTTTAAGTAATGCAACATCAAGGACATCATTAAAAGATGTAAATTCTGTTTTAAGTATATTACAACAAAATGGTATTAATAGTGATGAAATGTTACAAGCATTAAGAGAAAATGGATTTAATATATATATAAGTGATTGGAAAGAAGATCAAGCTCAAATACCAACATTCAAAAGTTTTGGCATAGAAGGAATTACTTTAGATGATTTGAGAGATAGTATATTAAAAGATAAAAATTTTAATTTTCTTAAATTAGCTGATGATATTAGTCCTGAAGATATGACTAGAGAATATAATAGCTTATTAAATGAATTGGCAAGTAAAAAAGGTAAAAGAGATGGTAAAGATGCTAAAAGATATGAAGAAATATTTGAATTAATGTGTAATTATTCAAATGCTAGTGAATTGTTCTTAAGATTAATTCCAGAAGTGAAGGAATTAACTAAAAAACTAATGATAGATAATTTAGATGTAATTGAAGCATTACAAAAAAATCCAATAGGATATTCTAGTGAATTCTCAAAAATAATGGGTGTTATGAGTAAATCATTTGAAATATCAGAAGAAGATATGACTAATATATACATGAAATGTTTAAATAATGGTGCATCTAAAGAAGGAATTATAAGTGCATTACAACAATATATGCCTGAAGAAGAAAGAAAAGGTTTTGAAGAAAGAATAGATAGTGCTAATATATATCCTAATCCAAAATATTTCTGGTTAACTGATAAAAATTTAAGAAGAATAAGAGTAAATAGAGGAGAAAATAGAGGTACAATAAAAGGTAAAATACAAGCTGATGGAAGATGTTTCTCTACGAGAGTTAAAACAGATATGGTTGGAGAAAGTAAAGAAGGAAAGAAAATTGCAGTAAACAATTTATCTAAATGGTTATTTGGTGTTCCAGGAACAAGAGGAAATTTAACAATTACAAGAGCAGGTGATTATATTCAATTACCTGGTAACACACCAGATGAGGCAGTAGAGTTAATAGAAACAATTTTAATGGAAAGAGGAAAGGAAGGACCTTCCAAAGATTAGAGAAAGAAAATTTTTCTTCTTTTAATTAAATAAAGTAATATTATATAAGAATATAATTAATTATTGATTATATTCTTTTTTTTTATATTATAGGAAGTTCAGAGAATTTTCTTATAATATAAATACTTTGCACAGAAATTTGCATAAAGAAAATTTCGCGCGCGAACAAAGATGAGGACTTAAAAATATCTTAATAAGTGATAATGTCATTAATGTCTGCTTTTGTTTTATATTAGGAAAGTTATGACCTTTTTTGATATAGAAAACTACATTCTAGAGAAAATTTATTGAAATAATTGAAAAAATATATATTGTATGATAAATTAAAAATATAAAATAAAAAAGGAGATATATTCAATGAATAAAAATTTAAAAATTGGACTTATTTCTGATATACATG
>OIYY01000588.1_pt1 | contig 24469 bp, 16 predicted proteins | sample 1588341 | NCBI WGS metagenome assembly OIYY01 (sample SAMN03283287) | human gut metagenome | biome: human-associated habitat; material: feces | host: Homo sapiens | place: Peru | collected 2012 | reverse complement strand
CGCCTATGTCAGACGTTATGACCCTGTTGCTTACCTTCTTCATGCTCACCTCTACATTCGTAAAGAATGAGCCAGTGAAGGTAAATACACCAGGTTCTGTGTCTGAGATTAAGGTGCCTGAGAACGGTGTCTTGACCATCTTGGTAAGTCCCGAAAAGGACAAGGCCGGAAAACCAACCGGCGAGGGCCAAGTATTTATGAGTATTGATAATACCGATCAGTTGGGAGCAGCACTGAGCACAATGACAAGCAACTTCGGCGTGTCTTTGACCCCTAAGCAGATTGAGACATTCAAGAGCGAGGGTACATTCGGTGTTTCTATGAGTGACATGAGCACTTATCTGTCTATGAACGCAGCAAAGCGTCCACAGTATCTCCAGACTAAGGGTATTCCTCTCGACAGTATCAAGGGTGGCATGAGCGAGTTCCAGCAGTGGGTTGACGCTGCTCGTAACGCTAACGAAGAAATCAAGATTGCCCTCAAGGCAGATGCTTCTACACCTTACAAGACAGTGAAGAGAGTGATGAACGAACTCCAGGACATGGATGAGAGTCATTACTATATGATTACACAGTTAAAACAACAGGGGGACGAATAAATGGCAAAGAAAGAAAGCAAACAAAAGAAAATGAATGTCCGCGTAGACTTTACGCCTATGGTGGATATGCTCATGCTTCTTATCACGTTCTTCATGCTGTGTACATCTTTGAGCAAACCTCAGACTATGGAGCTGACTATGCCAAGTAATGATGAGAATACTCAAGAAAATCAGAAGAACGAAGCTAAGGCTTCTGAAACTGTGACACTCTACGTAACAGCAGACAACAAGATTTATTATGGTGCTGGTATTCCTAAGTACGATGACCCTACATGGATCAAGGAGACTACATGGGGAAGCCAGGGTATCCGTAAGGTCTTGAGAGAGCACGCTACAGAAAACGGTACACGTCCTGTAGAGAGAATCGCACTTGCTGTAAAGGAGTTGAACATGGATCGTCAGAAGAATCCTAAGCAGTATCCTGATAGCATCTATCAGAAGAAGTTGAGCGATTTGAAGGCTGGTAACTTGAAGGACGGAAAGATTCCTACTCTTACTATCGTCATCAAGCCTACAGATAATGCTTCATATAAGAATATGGTTGATGCACTCGATGAAATGCAGATTTTGAACATTGGTACGTATGTCATCGATAAGATTAACGGGGACGACGAGAAGCTTCTCAAGTCTAGAAACGTTAAGATGTAAGATGTGTACTAACAATTAAAACAAGAAAGAAATGGCAAAAATTGATCTTTACGATCCTAAATGGGTCGATATGGTTTTCGCCGGAAAGAACAAGGAGTATGGTGCATACCAGCTCCGTAAGGGTACTTCTGGCCGAAACATCAAGGCTCTGCTTATCTTGGTCATTGCTGCAGCTCTCGTGGGTGGTTTTTTAGCTTGGAAGGTTATTGAACAGAAACAGGCTGAAGAGCAGCAAGCATATATGGAAGCTATGGAGTTGGCTAAACTCCAGCAGCAGGCTAAGAAGGAAGAAAAGAAGAAGGAGCCAGTGAAGCCTAAGGTTGAAATGAAAAAGGAGATTCCTGTGGCTCGCGAAACTCAGAAGTTTACCGCACCTGTCATTAAGAAGGATGAACTCGTAAAAGAGGAAAACCAGGTTAAGCAGATGGATAAACTGGATGACAAAGTTGCAGTCGGTACTGAAAACAAGGAAGGTGTGAAGGACCGTACAGTTGAAGCTGTAAGAAATGATATTGCAGTTGCAGCTCCACCTCCACCACCAGCACCAAAACCTGAGGTTGCTACTAAGGTCTTCGACGTTGTAGAGGAGATGCCTTCATTCCCTGGTGGACAGGGCGCCCTCATGTCTTACCTTGCAAGCAACATCAAGTATCCTGTCGTTGCACAGGAGAATGGTGTACAGGGTCGTGTTATCGTATCATTCGTGGTAGAGCGTGATGGTTCTATCTCTGATGTAAGAGTAGCACGTTCCGTAGACCCTTCACTTGACCGTGAAGCACAGCGTGTCGTTAAGAGCATGCCTAGGTGGAAACCAGGTAAGCAAAACGGTTCTGCTGTACGTGTTAAGTATACTGTACCAGTTGTATTTAGATTGCAGTAATAGAATGAAAAGAATATCTTATATTTATATAGGATTAACAGTACTATCAATGGCTTTCTTCTCGTCTTGTGGCGAGAAGAAAGCCAAAGATGGTAGAACTGATACTCCTACTTCAGGCACAATTGAATTTGTGGCTGACGAGAGTTTGAGTCCTATCATTGACGAAGAAAGAAGTCAGTTTGAGTATGAGTTCCCGAAAGCTAAACTCAAACCGAAGTATACAGATGAAGTCACCGGACTTCAGATGATTAAAGATTTCAAAACAGCACTCTTGTTCACTACACGTAATTTGAAAGATAGTGAAATAGCTTACTTGAAATCGAAAAGCAATGTTATTCCTTCTGTATTCCCTATCGGTTACGATGGATTGGCATTTATTGTAAACAAGCAGAACAATGATACTTGTATTACGGTAAAAGATATCAAACGTATCCTTACAGGTAAGGCAACAAAATGGAGTGATATTGTGAAAGGTTCAAAGAGAGGCGACATCGAAGTTATTTTCGATAATACCCGCTCTGCAACAACCAATTATGTAGTAGACTCTGTACTGCACGGAGCTAAAATGGGTGCAAAAATCATGGCCGCAAAAACTAGTAAAGAGGTTATCGACTATGTGGATCAGAACCCAGGCTCAATCGGTGTAATTGGATCTAACTGGCTCAACGACCGCCGTGATTCAACCAACACTACATTTAAGAAGAATATTCATGTCATGCGAGTATCTATCAAAGATGTGGCAACACCATATAACAGCTGGCAACCATATCAGGCATACTTGCTGGATGGAAGATATCCGTTCGTCAGAACATTATATGCTATTGTAGTTGACCCTCACAGGGCATTGCCTTGGAGCTTCGCAAACTACATTTCAGGCCCAAGAGGTCAGCTCATACTGTTCAAAACCGGTTTACTTCCATACAGAGGTGACATCACTATAAAGACCGTTAATGTAAAACGCTAAAGAAAACGCTGAGAAAGAGACGCATATAAAAAAGTAGAATTATGAAAGCAATTAAATATTTAGTAGCAGGTTTGCTCGTCATGGGTTTGGCAGCACCTGCAATGGCACAGGATGTCAACTATAAGGACATGCTGAAACCTATAGAGACTACATTGAAGGCTGGTAATGCAGATCCTAAGGCTTTTGCCAAGGAAATCAAGGAATACCAGAAGGAGTTCAAAAAGGATCCTAAGGCATTAGTAGCTTTGGGTAACCTTCTTGCAATGAACAAGAGCTATGATCAAGCTAATGCCGTTGCTGATGCTGTCATCGCTAAGTTCAAGAACTATGGTGACGCTTACATTCTGAAAGGCGACATCTATGCAATGCAGGACAATGGTGGTGAGGCTGCTACATGGTATGGTCAGTGTATGACAATGGATCCTAAGAATCCTCAGGGATACATCAGCTATTCTAACGTTTACCGTAAGATTGACCCACAGGCTAGTGCTGAAGCTTTGAACAAACTGAGAGAAATCAACCCTAACTACCCTATCGAGGCAGAAGCTGGTCATAACTTCTTCAGCGCAGGCAACTACGAGAAGGCTTATGAGTATTTCTCAAAGGCTAAGCCAAACACACTTGAAGAGTATACTCAGTACGAATATGCTTTCACAGCTTATATCGTTGGAAAGAAGGAAGAAAGTTTGAGCCTTTGCGAAAGTGGTATCCAGAAGTTCCCTAAGGATGCAGCTATGCAAGTTTTGGCTATGCGCGCTGCTGTTGACGTAAAGAACTTTGAATCTGCTCTAAAGCATTCAAACATCGTAATGAACACAGATTCTATCAAGAAAAATGCTAGTATCGTTGCTTATTATGGTTTGGCTTTGGCTGGCAACAAGCAGTATAATGAGGCTATTGCTCAGTACCAGAAGGCATTGGAGATGAAGGCTGACGATCCTAAGCCATTGCAGTATATCTCTGAGGCTTACAAGGAGTTGGGCGATGAAGACAAGGCTTTGGAGTACAACCAGCAGTACATGGATAAGAATCCAAATGCAGCTCCTACAGACTTCATGAAGCTTGCTGAAATCTATGTAAACAAGGCTAAGAAAGATCCAGCCAAGAAGGTTGAGAACATCGATAAGGCTATCGGCGTATACGCTAAGTTGGCAGAGAAGTATCCTACATTGAAGCCATTCGCTAAGCTCCAGGAGGGTAACACAGCTTTCCAGAACGAGTTGGACGACAAGGCTATTGCTGCTTATACAGAAGTAATCAATGAATTGGAAGCTAAGCAGCAGTGTGATGAGGATGAGCTCAGCTACCTGAAGACATCTTACCAGTATATGGGCTTCATCTATACCTACGACAAGCAGGACTTCGACACAGCTAAGCCATACTGGGATAAGCTTCTGAAGCTTGATCCACAGAACAAGTTGGCTAACGATGCTTACGAGAAGGCTGGTCTCAAGCCAGGTGAATAAGCATAACATTAACAACAACATATTGGGGATTGCATCAGTTATTGATGCAATCCTCTTTTCGTTTCTATGATTTATACTATGAGCAAATAAAAGGATATAAGGAAGAACTAATCTTCAAACAATAGAAAACGAAAAGAGCGATTCCAAAGGAACCGCTCTCAATGTTTTATGTAACTAAAAGTATCTATCCTTATAGATTAAGGAAGACTGATTGCCTCGTTAGGGCAAACATCAGCACAAGTACCACACTCTGTGCAGACGTCTGGGTTGATAGAATACTTCTCGCCCTCAGAGATTGCACCTGATGGACACTCATCAATACATGTACCGCAAGCGATACAATCGTCACCAATTACGTATGCCATAATTATTAATGTTTAAATGTTTATAATGTTTTTGTATAATATGCTTTTAATTTGTCTTACTTCATAACATCAGGTATATTACCTAATAATTATGGTGCAAAGATAATAATAATTTCTGAAATACCTACAATTAGGTATAAGAATTTTCAAGAATTAGATTAATTTATACATTATCGAAATAAAACAGAAAGCAATATGAAGAGGAAAATTCCGTTATAAATATATGAAACAGAAACTATTGACATTCATCATAAGCCTTGCCATCACAATCCAGGCAGGTGCACAGGAAAGAACGGTAGAAAATCGTCCTTATACCGACTTGCGCCCATTCCACTTCGGTGTATTAGTAGGCACCCACTTCCAGGATATAGAATTCCAGAATGCAGGACCGGTGACTTATCTTGATGCTGACGGCATTGAGCAGCAAAGCTGTGTAACAGTAGACCAGGACAGATGGGATACTGGATTTACAGTAGGTGTACTAGGAGAATTCCGCCTCAACACCCACTTCCAGCTACGCATAGCACCAGCCATGTATTTCGGTACCCGACATCTCTCCTTCTACAACATGCTGGAAAAAGATGGGGCAGGTAATCCGATACAACAGAAACAGGAGATGAAGACTGCTTACATTTCAAGTGCTTTCGACCTGATATTTGCTGCACAGAGATTCAATAATCACCGCCCATACATCATGGCAGGAATCAATCCGATGATGAATCTGAACAGCAAAAACGAAGATTATATCAAACTGAAGAAAGCAGATCTGTTCCTAGAGTTGGGATTGGGGTGTGATTTCTATCTGCCATTCTTCAAACTCCGCCCAGAACTGAAGTTTATGTATGGAATAACAGACACATACGATAAGAATCACATCAAAAACATAAAGGACAAGAGTTCACTCCCATATACACTATCTGCCAAGTCAGCACATAGCAAGATGATAGCTCTCACATTCTATTTCGAATAATCGAACAATATCACATAAGAAAAAGAGGCAGACTCCCCACAGCGAGAGTCTGCCTCTTCTAATTTATAAAGAATAGATATCTTTACTCAACAACTTCCCATGTAAAAACACAGCCGTTCTTCATGCCGGCATCAGCACCTTGAAAATCAGCAGAATAAGGACTCCCGTCTGTAGGATGCTTACCCACATAGCGCTGCGTCTTCAGAGAAAGCAGCATGCAGCGGTTATAAAGCATGTCTTGCCATACAAACTCCTCTGCCTTGGAAGAGTCGGAAGTCAGGCGAACATCACCAGACAGACCAGCTCCAGCAATATAAACATATCGTCCGTCAGCAGTCTTCAAGGCAATCTTTCCCTGTCCACGGTCTTCAATGAAAAACTTCACTCCATTCCCCATATCCTTTTTGTTCCAGGAGTCATGTATCAAGCCGTGTCCTGTGGCATTCATCAGGTTGCCATCAGCAAGATTAAAGAGTCGGATTGTTTTGCCTATAGGCAGATTGGCGGTTCTGTCAGCCATCGGCTCTTCTACCTTGAAATCATCAAAATCAGCCACACCGCCATTCACATTTTTCTTATTGAACGCATAAAGTGCCACACGAACACCCTGGAAGGTCTTCAACTGATAAGGAGAAACCATCTGTTCGCCGATATTCTCCCAGTTCTTGCCATTCAAAGAGTAAGAATATTGCAACAGGCTCTTGTCGTAATCGCCCCAAAGACGCAACCACACCAACTTATTCTTGCCCAGCTCCTTAACAACCTCCTTATTGGTATTCTGGTCGAAGCATCTCAGGCTCAATCCATTATCCGTCTTCACTACACCCAACGAAGCATACGGCATATTGATGGCACCCAGACCAGCCTCATCGCCCACCTTCAGTCGGGAAGCATCCAGTTTTACGGATGTATAGGATACCGGTCCGATGGCACGCTGGGTGAGTGTATTCTTTGCCCAGAGCAATTGCTTGGCAGGCATCGAATGCAATCTTAGCCAGCCCTTTCGCTCCTTGTTCAGCGACCACATCTTGTCGTTCGGATTATGATTCCACTGCCAAACTGGCTTGAAGGTCTTGTCTGAGAAATCATCACATCTTTCGTATGGAGCCTGAGGAGTCTTGACCGCATCATTCGGTTTAAACCAGGTACGAGGCGAACGGCCCAGATTCTTCTCCAGTCCGAAGTAAGGCCAGCCATCCACCCAGGTGATAGGCGAAAGACACACCGTTCTTCCCACAGCATTGAAGTCCTGCATTGAAACGCCCCACCATTTACCATCCGGAGCCTGCACGATGCCGCCCTGATGAATAGTAGCACATATCAAACGAGTATCAGCAGGTTTGTTGTTTTTAAAAGCGAAACTATCATCAGGAACAGGTCTTCCTAAACCTACATTTTCAACACTCCATCCTGCAGAGTATCCAAACGATTCTCTCTCGCTGATTACACAGGTTTCGTAAGGTCCCCAGATGCTCTTGCTTCGGGCACACTGCATACGGCCCATCGGCGAATAATCGGCAGAGAGGATGTAGTACATGCCGTTGATTTTATACACATGATGTCCCTCACCCATCGCATTGCCTTCCGGAATCACCACCTTGCTGCTGCCCTCTACCGGACCACTCAAATCGGGCTTCAACTCCGTAACGGTTACGTTGCCATACTTGTGCACGGCATAAATCTTACCATCCTCATCGAAGAGCACAGAGAGGTCGTAGATATCGCCATTAACTTTATGATGCGTCCAAGGACCCTTGGCACTGTCCGAAATATACACCTGTAAGCCATGTCCGTTGATATTAGAGAAGATATAGAACTTTCCGTTGTGATAGCGGATGGCAGGTGCCCAGATACCCTGTCCGTAAGCCTCCTTGCCGTTTCTGAGATTGAAGTCATCTGAATCATCCAATCGGTCGAAGCAATAAGAAGAGAATTCCCAGTTCACCAAATCCTTGGAATGCAGCACTACCAGTCCCGGCACACAGTGCATCGTAGTACCTGCCAGATAGTAATCCTCCCCCACTCTGATGATATCAGGGTCAGAAAATTCATCATAAAACAAGGGGTTGGTAAAGGTACCATTACCGTTATCAGCCGACCATGACTTGCCAGCCAAAGTCTGTGCCGAAACACTTTTCGCAGCAGATTTCTTCTGTGCCGAAACACTCAAGGAGCCGCTCAGCAGAGCGATGCAGCAAGTTGCAATTAATACTTTCTTCATTGTAATTCTCAGGTCTAAAATTTTATAATTAATAATATAGCCGCAAAAGTACCACTTTTTATCCACTTATCGGTGGACAAAACGATACTTTTACGGCTTTTTTTGATATTTACCTATATAAAATACGATTATAAGACTTGAAACACCTATTTTAAACCGGAAAGTTGATAAGTCTTTCCTGGCTCTGTTTCCAAATCATATTCATACACCACTGGGATATTTGCCTTGACACCTTCTTCCACTCTCTGCTGCTCCATTGCTGTTTTTACTACAGCAGGTGCCAGCAAAGCATTCGGACAATCACCTTCAGCCTTCTTCAGATTCTTCGCCTTCAGCGGAACGTAGGAGCGGAGACGCAGCACGCCTCCGATGGTGGAGCGAATCTTCGCCTTCATCAGTCTGCCATTCTTCCAGTCCATATCCACCACAAAGCCGCCACGGGCACGAAGTCCCTTTACGCTTCCCATGTTCCAGGCATCAGGCAATGCCGGCAAGAGATGCACGGCTCCATCATGACTCTGCAGGAGCATCTCTGCGATGCCGGCTGTTACTCCGAAGTTACCATCAATCTGGAATGGCGGATGGGCATCGAAGAGATTCGGATAGGTTCTGCCCTCAGGATACTCCTTTACCTGCGCATCAGATGGCAACAGGCGAAGCATATTGCTGATGATTCTGAATGCATGATTGCCATCAAGCATGCGTGCCCAGAAATTCGTCTTCCAACCCAGACTCCAGCCCGTAGCCTGGTCACCACGATGCTTCAGAGTGGTGGCTGCGGCATGGAACAGTTCCGGATGAGAGAAAGGAGAAATCTGATTGGATGGATACAATCCATAGAGATGCGAGATATGGCGATGCTCATTCTTCGGATCATCCGCATCTACAAGCCACTCCTGCAACTGTCCGTACTTTCCTATCTGCATCGGTGGAATCTGCGAAATCAGCTGCTGCATCTCCTTGCGCTCAGCCTCATCAACACCCAATATTTCTGAAGCCTTCACTGCATTGGTCAGGGCATCGAAGGCTATCTGATTATCCATCGTGCAACCAGCCGTTACGGCAGTTCTCTTACCCTTAGGTCCCTGCTCCGGACTCACCGACGGCACAGTTACTTTCCATTCTGTGCCTGGCAGTTTCTGCATATAGTCGAGATAGAACTCAGCAGCACCTTTTATTACCGGATACCACTGCTTGAGGAAAGCCTTGTCACCCGTATAGAGATAATGCTGCCAGAGATGGGTGGTGAGCCAGGCACCGCCATTCGGAAACATGCCCCACTGCGCTCCATCCACCGGACCTGCTATGCGCCAGATATCGGTGTTATGATGAGCCATCCAGCCACGGCAGCCATACATTTCCCTAGCCGTCTGTGCTCCCGTTACGCTCAAATCCTTAATCAGTGAATACAGAGGCTCCGTGGTGTTACCGAGATTCGTTACCTCGGCAGGCCAGTAGTTCATCTCCGTATTGATGTTGATGGTATATTTGCTGTCCCAAGGCGCATTCTTACTGTCATTCCAAACACCCTGCAGGTTTGCCGCCTGTCCACCAGGCTGGGAAGAGGAAATGAGCAGATAGCGGCCGTAGTTGTACATCAGTGCCACCATCGCCATATCCTTGCTGCCTGCAAATTTCTCCAGACGCTGGTTGGTAGGCAAAGAAGCATTGACATCGGTTGGCAGAATCAGGGAAGAAGTAGCAAACTGCTTCTGATAAGCCTCCACATGGCGTTTCTCCAACTGTGCATAACTCATCAGTTTCACCTTATTGATATAGTCAGCATTGCGCTGGGCAGCATTGCCCGACACATCGTGATAGTTCACAAAGTTGGTGGCAGCGCTCACCAGGATGGTAGCCTCGGTACCATCTGTCTTCACATCCGCCACACATTCGGCAGCAAGAGCCGCCTTGATGCCTTCCTGGTCTTGTCCCTTCACCGTCAACACTACACCATTCGCAGTCTTCTGTGTCTGATGTTCAAAAGGCGAATCCAGGGTAACATCAATATTCAAAGCGCCCTTTCTACTCGCCTTGATATGGCAAACGATGACGCCATCAGCCAACGAAGCAAAGGTGGTACGGGTATATCTTACGCCATCCATCACGAAAGAAGTCATGGCAATCGCCCTCTTCAAGTCCAGGTCGCGCACAAACTGCCCAGCCTTTCCCAGATTCTTCATGCTGATGTGCAGATTTGCCATCGGCAGGAAGCGCATACCATGAGGACCAGGTATGAAGGTCTGGTTGATGAGAGCCGCTGCCTCCTCTTCCCTGCCATTGAAGATGAGTTCCCTCACCTTTGGCAGATTCTCCAGGGATTTCTTGCTATTGTTGTTATGGGGACCGCCACTCCAGAAAGTCTCCTCATTCAACTGGATATTCTCGTCCGTGGTTCCGCCATACACCATACCTCCCAGATGAGAGTTTCCGATAGGCAGAGCCTCCAGCCACTGCTGGGCAGGGGCGTTATACCAAAGCAGAGTACTATTATCTGTGCTACTTGTCTTAGCCATCATCTCTATCGGGAACAATAGTCCCATGACCCAAGCCCCCAAAATCATCTTATTTCTGTTCATAAAATCAGCATTGATTAGTTATTAAATACGGCACAAAGATAAGGAAACTTTTTGATTTTCCATCTCTTTGTGCCGTTAAAATTAAAAAAAGCTCAAACTTTAAACCTATTTTCTTTTAGAATACTCAAAAGAATCAACATCCACATATCCGCCAGCAGCCTTTGTGGCATAGTTATAGATGGCGATACGGGTTCCCATAAAGAAGCGGCGATAATCATATTGCATCTTGAAATCCTTGATGGCAGGAACCCAGGTCTTGCCGTCTATACTATATAATAAGGTGGCGAGATCCTGATGAAGACGGAAATCGCAACTCATCTTCAGATAGATGATGCTTGATTTCGTTGCCTTATCCTGCTTGAGATTCAAAGGCTGGCGATACACCTCCTCACGCTTCACATCGGTTACAGCCTTTTCCTTTTCAGTCAAAGCTACACTCTCCTTGGTACCCACCACAAAGAGTTTCTTGCCTTTCTTTACAATAGAAAGCAAAGCCGCATCACCCTGGAAGGCAGACAAGCCAGCCACATCGCCATCTTTCATCTTGCTCACATCCATCTTGATGATTCCCTCGCAGGTTGGTCCTTCGGTACGGGTACTGATGGTATTGGGAGCCAGGAAGATGTTTGGAACGACGCGGGAAGTCTTCAGGCGGAGCCAGCCCTTGCGCTCTGTGAGCGACCAGGCATTATCCACAGGATTGTGGTTCCACTGCCACTGCAATTCCAGTTTATCCTTCGAGAAATCGTCGCTATACACGAGTCCCTTACCGTCATATCCCAATACAGGCTTCTGCATCTCGGCAGGAATATTGCCCTTCTCATCTGTCAGCATAGGCCATCCGTCCTTCCAGGTACATGGCTCCAGCGTGAGCACTCTACCCACACCACCACGGTCTTGGAATACGATGCCATACCAGTTGCCATCCTTATCATCTACAATCGTACCTTGTCCCACGCCGTTGAATCCGGCAAACTCCGTTTCCAGAATCACCTTCTTTTCGTAAGGACCCGTTATTTTATCAGCACGATAACAAACCTCACGACGAGGATGTCCCTGTGGCCACGAAATCATCAGGAGATAATACTTGCCGTTGTGCTTGATCATACGGGAGCCTTCGAGCAAACCCGTTTCATCAGCATCACGCTCAAAGAGTTTACAATGGCTGCCCGGCACCACATCCGTCAGGTCGGCATTCAGCTGCACCATCTCTCCCGTTCCATAAACCACGTATGCCTTATCGTCGTCATCGAAGAAGAGAGCGGCATCATGGAAATGCTGCAAACGGCTGTGGATAGTCCATTTGCCCTCGATATCATCGGCAGTGCAGATATAAGTCTCTCCACCGGGATTATCATTCGGAGCAAAGAGCGCATAGAACTTGCCACGATGATACTGCAGCGAAGTGGCCCACTGACCACGACCATACACCGTACCCTCCTTCATGTCATACTTAGGTGAATCGGTAAGTTTAGGGAAGATATAGTTCACAGTTTCCCAGTTCACCAGATCCTTCGATTTCATGATAGGCGCACCCGGCATCAGATGCATGGTGGTGCTTACCATATAGAAGCTGTCACCCACCCGGATTACATCCACATCAGGCACATCAGCCCAAACCACAGGATTGGCGAAATTCTTCTCAAACTTCCACCAGTCGAAATTGAAGAGTTTGCTTCCCTTCAATCCCTTGAATACGAAGTAAATATCATGCTTTCCTGTCACTTTCTTTAGCATTTGTGCCGAGAAAGTCTTCCACTTTTCCCAGCCACCCGTCTTGGTAACATCAAGTTTAGCTATCAGTTCGCCATCTTCCTTATCGAGATGAACCTCCAGCGAACCGCCGAGCGATGAGCACGCAGCAGAGATGGCAAATGCATCCGGACTCTCATTTCCGAAATCCACCTCACGTACCTTGATATAATCACCTGTATGGATTTCTGAGATATAAACACCCGTCTCGTCGGTCTGCTCCGACTTCACTCCCTTAGAGAAAGCGATGGTTTCAGCCTCCTGACGCTTGTAAGGATTGAGGGTTGCGATAGGAGCCACTCCTTCCTGAGTATGGTGGATAATTGGGAAAGTGCCGTCGGCATTGTATTTGAATTCTTCCACGGCTACACTGCGTCCGAATCCGCCACCCAGTTTACCCGTATGATAGAAGAAATAAGACTTGCCCTTGAAGTCGGTCACACCGCAATGGTTGGTAAAGGAACCCGTATCTTCCAATGGCATGATTTCGCCCATATACTTCCATGGTCCGAAAGGCTTCTTGCTCATGGAATAAGCGATATGCTCAGGCACTCCACCTGCAGCATAAAGCATATAATAGTTCTTGCCACGCTTCATGAACCAAGGTCCCTCAGTGTAGCAATCTTTATATTTTCGGGTAGAATCACGCTTCTCCACGTCAGGCGAACCGAATCCCTCCTCAGTCATCACGATTCTGCCCACTTCACGCTTTTCATCAACAGCTGCCTTAGCATCTATACCACCCTTGAAGCTGATCATATCTTTATTCAGTTTGGCATAGTAAAGATGCGGATTACCCCAATAGAGATAAGCCTGACCATCCTCATCCATCCAAACCGTTGGGTCGATATTGTCCCAACTTCCATTATCGAAAAGCGGTTTGCCCAGCGCATCCTTGAACGGACCGGTAGGAGAATCTGCCACAGCTACGCCGATAGCCATTCCGCCCGACAGTTTAGAGTGCGCACAGATATACCAGTAATACTTACCATTACGTTCGATAGTCTGTGCTGCCCAGGCACGGTCGTCTGCCCAGGAAAAAGAACTGAGGTCGAGCGGAGAACCATGGTCTGTCCAGTTCACCATATCCTTGGTGGAATACACACGCCATTCGTTCATCCAGAAGAAGTCAGCCTTATCTTCATCATGACCGGCATAGACATAAAGCCGGTCACCGACAGGAAGAGGAGCTGGGTCTGAAGTCAACTGTGTTTGTATGATAGGATTCTGCGCATTCATCGTTGCACTCATACTCATACATAAAGCCGAAGCAATCAAAAACTTATTGTTCATTGTTTATCTAAAATTATTAGTTTCTATTTTTGAGTGCAAAGGTAATAAAAAAGCAGAAGATTCACTTTGCTGTATGTTACAAATACTTTGGCAAGACAATCATGGTGTAAGAAAAAAACGGTGCATTTCAAAAGAAACACACCGTTTTTACATCTTTACCTACAAGTTTTGCCCAAAATAAACGAGGGTACTTCTTGCCGAAGCACCCTCGTTAACAGGATTTTGTATGAATTCTTATTCTTTACTTTTGAATCATCTTCTTACCATTTCTTATCACTACGCCCTTGTAGTTCTTGTCTACACGCTTTCCAGCAACATCATAGGTTGCCGCAGCTGAAGAAGAATGGGCGTTCTGAATCTCATTGATGCCAGTTGTGCCACCGAAATCGATGTCGATAGAACGAGATGCAGCAGTAGAATGAGCTGTAGATGGAACAGAGATATATGCTCTGAAGGCATCAATGCTAGCCTTGTCGCTCGCATGTACAAACTTGCCCTCGTTTGCACTGAATCCATAAACCTCCGTATTTGGTGTCTTGACAGACTTCTTAGCCTGAAGCGTACCTACGAAAGAATAGCTTCCAGATACAGATGTCTTAGCCTCAGCAGGAACAGCAGTGATGTCCTTGGTTGCAACAATATTCTCCAAGAGCTTACCACCATCGGATGGTATCAAGAGGTATGGCGTGTAAGCCTTGATTGCAGTAACTGGGGTAAAGGTTGCCTTAGAATCATTAACTGCAGACAAGGTATAAGCCTTACCTACTTTAGCCAGTTCATCTGCCGTCAAAGCAAAAGGCAAGCAGATGGTGCTTGGCTGGTCCTGAATGAAAGTACGGTCGTAAGAGACTTTAGAGCCTGTGGATGCTGCGATAGCGAAAGGAGACTCTGTGTTGACAGCCTGATACTCACCGATAAAGTCGATAGAGGTGATTTCCTGCTCAACATTCTGCCCATATCCACCACTCTTCAGTGATGTACACTTAGCGACGCTGCAAGGAACCAATGTTTCATTGCCTGTCATTTTTATAACGGCATGAATGTTGTCCGCACTCATCACACGGAATGTATTGTTCTTGGCAGCATCAAAATTGTTAACCTTTACAAGGAGAGCACTATAACCATTCAGTTTGAAATAGCCCTCATCCTCACTGTTATTAGAGCCATATCCCCACAAAACAGCCCCTCCTGTCTTACCAATGTTATTTTCCACGGGTACAGTTCTAAGCTCAGTACCCTTGTACCACTGGAATGGGGTGTTAATATCAGAGTTTGCATCCACTGTGGTGGTAACGGTAAGAGTCTCAATGTCATCTGTCTCAAGGGTAACGTCATCAGGCGTAAGAGTAAGGGTACCATTAATGCCATCACTTGAACCAGAAATACAGATTCTATCTATGTCATTGAAGGTCCAACCTTCCGGCAACTTCAATGTCGTAAGATCCAAGTCAACCTCAGTATCTGTATCTTTCATATTCATGGGTACATTTTTATTGTCCTTATTATAAAAGAGCAAACGATAGCCATGGGTTGCCTCTTTGAGACTGATCTTCAGATGCTTATATTTAGAAGCTTGACCTTTCAAGTTTGTGAACAAATTCATCCAGTTGTTATTTGTCGTTGTCCACTCAAATTTGCCAGTCTCATTATCATATTTTGCCGAAGAAGAACCTATGTCGAAATTGCTCTTCATTGTAGAAACCTTAGCAGATGCCCCCCCACAGAAAAGCATAAGGGCAGCACATACAGAAAGTATAAATTTTTTCATAATCTATTTTATTCCTAATTAATAATTCCAATAAACAAATAATCTATTATCTACTTACCTGACATAAGCCTATCCAAGCTCACCCTCAAAATTATCTTCCTCTAGATGATACTCCTTTGTAGGATCGGAGGAGCCTGCCAACAATGCACCCTGGAGTTGCATTTCATACACCTCCACTACTGGTTTCGTATACTTTTTCTTCATAATCTTTAAGTTTTTAAAAAAATTATATGTTAAATTATACATCTATATTACTAGACATCAGATTCATTCTTATACATTTGTTTCTGTTTCGGCTGCAAATTTACTGCAAAAAGAGAAACAAGGCTTTGGTATATGTTCCCAAAAACTTGTTTCATGTTCCAATACTCTTTCAAAGTCCTCAGAAAAGCATATTTAAGACATTATACCTACAAGTTTTGCCAGAACGACATGAAGCGTATGCTTGACAGCAGATGATAACGTAGCTGCCAACCATTCGTACGACTAAAGGGGTTATAGATTTACGACAACAAGGTGTTCCCACTAGGCTCGACAGAGGTGCTGACTGCAGTCAGCAGACCTGCTGACTAGGCTCAGCAGGTCTGCCGAGCCTAGTGGCAACAATGGAGAAGTTACTTCCTAGCACCCGGAATGATACTTTCTCCAACCCGAGAAGATATTCTTTCCGACATGGAGTATAGAGACACGTAAGGACTCTCTAGCATTCCTAGATGAGTAGGTTTATACCCACCAAGATTGATGAGTATTTTCTCAAATACAATACCAGGCTGCATAGGACGAAGCCTCAAGGTATGTTCAGCCTTCCCCGTGTTTCCTACAGCCATCCTCACCTTCTTCTCGATGATGCGCGATGCGGCTGTAGGATACATCAAGTCGTACTTATGCTCCCAGTTCAGATTCTGATTCAGCCCTACAATCTCTTCCTTGCCACCATCCAGCGACACTGCCACATAATGACCGCCCAGCACAAAGGGCATCACTGCATCGGTAATAAGATGTACATCCACCGAATCCACATCTGCCTTAAATCTCATCTTATAGGTAAGATACGCTCCTGCTGTTGGCTGGGTATATGGGAAGAGAGCTATACCCGACTTCGTCCGTCCTAAACCTGGGATGAGTCTCCACTGCGACTTCTCTGATTCAGCAGGTTTCAGTGAGAAGAGATGCTCTGCCTCCATCACCACCATGCCGCCATCTTGCTCGAACACGTAGCCTGTACTAGGCTGCGTAACGGCAAAAGGGCTACTCTGCTGAATGCGATATACCATAGGCATAACTTGATGCTGTGGAGCATGCCAGTTCTGATAGCCGATATGCACTTGATCCATCATGTGATTCCACTTGCCATTGGCGATATGGTGATTATAATTGTCGCAGAGCAAGGAGTCTCTCTTGTAACATTCCTCCACCCTATCTGCCCATGTATTAGCCTCAATACGTCCCTCACGATAGAGTTGCTTGTTCATCGCCAAAGAGTAATACATATCATAGAGATTAGCCATGCCCTGTATAGGGAAGAGGACCAACTCTTGATAGGCATCTTTCGCAGTCTCATCCAGGGTGATATACTGACGCAGGGCTCGTGCCTCCAAGGCCAGGAATTCATCCCGTACGCCCTTAAACTCTCCCGTCTGCAAATTGTATGTCTTGTCATCCAGCAATTCGGCTTGCACCCTAGACGTATATCTTCCATAGCTCATCAAGAGACGAGCAGCCTCTTTCGCCTCTTTATCACCAAACTGCTGGGCACAGAATCCCTGTGCATATTGCTCCAGGTTGCTGGCATCGAAGGCATCGGGATTCCATGCCATGTTCATAAAAAAGTCGATGGCAAACTCATGGGGCTTGATATCACCGACATTGAGCATCCAGAGTTTATCCACACCATGTTGATAAGTGGCTTGCAACTGCTCCCACATCTCGGCGATATGCGACATGGTGAGCCACTTGCTGGCTCTCGGCGCACCATAATAGCCTACATGATAATACATACCATAGCCGCCCTTGTGGAAATTTTTCTTTCTATCAGGAAGTCGGCGCACATGACCGAAATTGTCATCGCAAAGCATCACGATGACATCATCGGGCACCTTGAGTCCCTGGTCATAATAATCGAGTACCTCACTGTAGAGTGTCCAGACCTGTGGGGTCTCGGAGGCTGGTTTCCTGGTGACATCAGCTATGATTTTTCGCTGTTCCGAAATGATCTGTTCCATCAGCCGGAAGTTAGCCTCTCTACTACCTGCATCGGTCATCGGACGGTCTTCGTCACCTCTCATACCGATGGTCACGAGCTTGTCGTAACCCTTGCTATTCTCGATTCCCTCTCGGAAGAAACGTTTGATGGCATTCTTGTTGGTCAACCAGTTCCATTCACCGTTGCCATAGTTCTTCTTATGTCGAATCCACTCTTGCTGCGAGCGTTGCATCGGCTCATGGTGCGAGGTACCCATTACGATGCCATATTCATCAGCCAGTCGGGCATTCTCCGGATCATCCTCATTGAAGCAGTTGCCCTCATACAATCCGTTCTCATCCTTCAGGATAGGTACCAAAGGCTTGTATTCCTTGAACGAGCCCCACATGGCAGGCCAGAGGCAATTTGCCTTGAGGCGAAGAAGGAGTTCGAAGACATGGGCATACATCTGGCCGTTCATGCCCCCAAACTTATTTCTAGCCCAGGTGGTCATACAAGGGAACTCATCATTGATGAAGAAACCACGATATTTCACCTTCGGCTCTCCACTCTCCACAGAGCATGGCTTGGCAAAGACCTCCTCATGCTTGGCTATCGGCGCATCCGCCCACCAATACCAAGGCGACACCCCCATCTGTCGGGAAATCTCGTAAATGCCATAGATGGTGCCACGCATATCGCTACCAGCCACCACCAAGGCACGCTCCATACCCTTGGCAGGATGATCAATGGTCTTGATGACAAAGCTCTCCCACTTGCCCTTGAGCGAACGCTCTGGCAAGATGCCTTTCTTGGCAAGGCGAGTAATAGCTTCACTCACTCCGTATGTACCAATGAGGATGGGATAACGCACCACATCCTCGCCCTGGCAGCACACTCTGGGTGAACGACCCGACACGGTATAGATATCCTTACGCAGGTCTTCCGCTGCTCTTTTCACACCTTGTTTTTCGTGAGCATCCATACAGATACCAGACATCTGAGAGGCGGTGGAAATAGGGAATGCTCCCCCTTGCTGTCGGAAGCTGATAAAGGAATCAGCCATTGCAGTGAGAGCAAACATCACAAAACAACAGGCTAAGAGAGGCCTTGACCATGGAAAGTTGATCTTCATTTGAAATTTCATACTGTAATATTATTAAAATAGAGAAATTATGAAAAATAGAGAAGAAGGGGATTGCCCCACCTATTCCCTTTTTTATGCAAAGGTACAACTTTGCTCCAAGAACAACTTTTCTCCATGTTCCAAACACTTTGGCGTACATTCCCACATCAACAAAAATATGATAAATACTGCCCAATTAAGTCAACATCTAAGACTAAAGCGCTAACATGATGACCTGCCATCTTACCATTAACATAGATCACCTTTCTATATGTTGCAAAAACATCGCAAATTTAAACTTGTAACAAAACTATATATTTAAGGAACATACGAAACATCAATTATATCATTATTTTTATAACTTTGCAAGCACAAACATATAATAATATATAGCAATATGACAAAAATCAAAAATCAGTGCATGGGATTCATGCTCACAGCCATCCCATTGCTTTCGCTCAGCACTCCTTGCATGGCACAAAATCCATATCTCCCACTTTGGGAGCATGTGCCAGACGGAGAACCTAGAGTATTCGAAGACCCTGACAACCCAGGGAAGTACAGAGCTTACATCATAGGCTCTCACGACACATCCTTCAAGTCTTACTGCGGATCAGACATACGCATGTGGTCTGCCCCAACAGAAGACCTCACCCAGTGGAGAGACGAGGGAGCCATTTTTTCCTATCACATCAACAATCAATGGGACACCATGTTTGCTCCCGATTTGGTAGAGATAAAACGAAAAGATGGAACAAAAGATTACTATCTCTATCCTCACTCCCGAGGATACAAGCGTGTGAGAATGGTCTGCAAAGGCAAGCGACCTGATGGTCCTTTCACTCCCATCAACCTCAATGCAGATGGAACGGAAGAGCTGCCAGGCAGCATCCTCGACTTCGACCCTTCCGTATACATCGAGAATATCACTGACCCAAAGGATCCAGATTACGACACAGGATTCAGAGCATACGGCTACTGGGGATTCCAACATTCATCAGCCGCACAACTCGACCCTAGCACCATGTACTCGCTCAGACCAGGTACTGAGCTCATCAAGTACTCGCTGCCAGCTTGCGACGCACAAGGCAACGTAAGAGACCCTAAGGGAACAACCTACCCTATCATCAAGGGACAGAAGCCTACAGATTTCAACTTCTTCGAGGCATCATCCATCCGAAAAGTAGGCAACAAGTATGTGATGATTTACTCCGGCTATTCCGGAAAGGAATACGGATTAGGCAACACCAACTCCACCTTGCGATATGCCTATGGAGACACCCCATTAGGTCCATGGAAGAATGGTGGTGTATTGGTTGACTCACGTGGAGTGGTTCCTAACGAAGACGGCACCAAGTTAATCACCAGCAATGCCGCCCATAACACCCATGGAAGCCTACAAGAAATCAACGGTCAATGGTATGTGTTCTATCATCGCCCACCACGTGGATTTGGGTTTGCCCGTCAGTCTGTCGTTGCTCCCGTTACCATCCAATGGGATAAGAAATCTGTGGAAGAAGGCGGAAAAGTGGTTATCAGGGCATACGATCCATACAACAAGAAAGGCATCTGGACCGCCAAAGCATCCGACAACACAGAATACACGGGAGCAGAAGTCACTTCGGAAGGATTCCAGATATACGGCTTGAATCCATACCACTACTATTCTGCTGGTATCGCCAGCTATCTGAGCAACAACCAAGCCATGCAGGATGCCTGGGACGTATGGAACAACCACATGCCTGTAAACATGAACGCTGGTGATATCGTTGGATTCAAGTATTTCGGATTCGGCGGTCTCAGCAAAGCACAGAAAGGATTGCAACCTTTTGAGGGAACAAAAAAAGGAAACGGCACCCAACTTAATATCTTTGTGAAGGCAAAAACGCAAAAGAGCTTCAAAATCAAAGTAATGATGGATGGTCCATGGGCAAACAAGACCTGGAACGGAAAACTGCTCGGTGAGCTAACGGTTCCTGCCCAGACTTCAGCACAGGGAATCCAAAAGTTGACACTGGACGTAGCAGACAAGGTAGATGGTATCGGCAAGAAACATGCCATCTATCTCATCGCCGAAGGTGAGGGCAAGCAACTTTGCGAACTGGAGGGCCTCGGATTCACCAAGAAGGGCGAGAACATGGAATGCCCAATATCGCCTACCATCGAAATCAAGATGAACGGCAGAAAACTGGATGTTCCTACCATTCCAACGAGAATGACCAATGAGAATGGCAACTTCGGTTACAATGAGTATGATGTCATCGCCTCTTTGCAAACAGGCGAGAAGAGCGCACCACGCATCACTGCATCATCCGACAACAAGGAGGTGGAGATAGAGATTCTTCAGCCTAAGACCTTGCAAGACAAGGCTTATGTGAAATGCACCTACAAGGGCATCAGCAAGAATTACACCATCCACATCAAATAATACATTCAATACATTCTAAAAAAAACGCTTCGCACTTTGTTTGGTGCGAAGCGTTTTTTGGATTTGATAACCATCACAAAGCCACCACGAGGCTGTGCATTGATATAATCTTTCATACCCCTAACCTTACGGTATGAAATTTTCCAAGGATTTTTTGCCGTTCCGCTATCCTCGAACAAAACAACACGTGAGTTTTGCTTTGTCAGAGAAGATAAATTCAGGGCCAGTTTCTGGGATTCATCCTTGCCATTAATGCCAGCCACATACCAGGTGCTTCCCTTTCTGCGAGCCATCACGACACTTTCGCCCGGATAACCACTGAGCAATCGCGTCTCATCCCATGCAGTCGGCATGTTCGAGATAAAATCCTGCACTTCCTTTGGCTGGGCAAGATAACTCTCCGGCTTATCAGCCCAATGCATCAAAGCCGACTCGAACAAGATTGGCAAAGCCAACTCATGAGCATGGGTAGTGATATGCGGATGCTGAGAATCAGAAAAGGTGCAAGGCGTATAATCCATCGAGCCCACGATGCCGCGGGTAAATGGCAAGGTAGCATTATGGCAAGCAGCCTTTTTTGTCAGCACAGATTCATTATTATACCATTCCGCTCCATACACACCCTCGGTAGAGAGCAGGTTGGGATAAGTGCGCTGCCAGCCTCGGGGAACAGTAGCACCATGAAAGTTAACCGTAAGATGATGGCGTGCCGCACACTCCAAGAGGTCGATGCAATACTCCATCGTTTCCTGTTTATCGCCAGCAAAGAAGTCAATCTTCACTCCTGCTACGCCCATTTTTTCTAACCAGGCAAACTCCTTCTCCCTGTTTTCCGGAGCATTGAGTCTATTGTGAGGTCCTGGTGCCCCCCAAGCCTTAATCCATGCAGTAGAAGAATTATACCAGAGCAAAGGCTTCACACCCCTATCCTTGGCATATTTCAAAGCCTCCTCTATGGTGGCTCCATTCTTCATCTCATCCCATTCTGCATCAATCAATACGTATGGCAGATGCAAGGTCTTCGCCATATCTACATATTTTTTAATGATACTCAAGTCGTTAGAGCCGTGGTTGTAAGCCCAGTAAATCCAGCTTACACTTCCCGGTTTAATCCATGAAGTATCTTTCAGACGACAAGGAGCGCTGACATCAGTTACCAGGGTAGAACTTATCAGTTCCTGCTTCTTACCAATGATAACCACCCGCCAGGGAGATTTCCAATTACCCGAATAATGCTGCGTATTTTCATCAAGAAATACATGATAATCCTCCGGATTCTGCCCGTTTTTCAAGGAAGAAGCGCTGTTGGTTCGTTCTATACCAGCCTCAGTAATAAGAGAGAACACGCCATTCTGCTCAAGCAGACAAGGATAGCCCCAATGTTGTTTCCCGCCTTTACCTGTGGTGGATAGAGGGAAGAAATTCTCATAAGACTCTGTCCATTCCTGAAACCACCGACGCGTGCCTTCACTGATATGAAAAGTAGTTAAATCCTGCTTGATTGCTGTATGCTGCAAGCCCTCCATCTCATAACGGAAGGCTATACCATCATTATAAAGTCGAACCACCATACGCAACAGTCGCTGCAGATCATCCTCAAAGGTATAAACTATTTCATTCGCCTCGTTCTTACATTCACTCTTCTTTCCCATGAGCATCTGATAATGCTCCGAAATATACTTGGGCTTGGAAATATTTTTCAAGATCAGATTCCGTCCTCCACCATCACCGGTAGTCAAACCATAACCAGTGATATGAAGCACCTGGCTTTCCTTATTTCCTTTACTGGCATCGCGATAAACTAAATCAAAAGCCTTCACCTTATTTTCCTCACCCTCAGCCTTCCATTCAATCTTTCCATTGGGAGAAGAGAAAGTTTCCCGCAGATTCTGGGCAAAAGCTGCGCCCTGCATGGCAAGCAGCCATACAATCAACAGTAACGGCTTTCTAAAAACCAAGATTGTCTTTGTATTCATCATTATGATTGTTTTTTCGTTTAACGCTGCAAAGTTACGAAAAAACAATCATAATGACTTTATTTAATGTTTCAAATACTTTACTCAGTATATTTTGCCGCATATTCCGTAGGCGACATACCGAAATATTTCTTAAATGCAGTGGAGAAATGACTGTTATTGGCAAATCCCACCATATACGAAACCTGCGTAATGTTGATTTTACTCTCTCTAATCAATCGGGCAGCCTCATTGAGACGGATGTTTCTCAAGAACTCGCTAGTAGGAACACCGGTCATTTCCTTCAACTTACGATGCAGCTGAGTACGGCTTACGCCCACCTCATCACACATCTTCTCTACATTGAAATCAGAATCGCTCATATTCTCATTCACCACCTTCATGATACGCTCCATCAGCTCCTCATCGTAGCCTTTCACCTCTACCTTCTCCACCTTGTCATCCTGCTTCAGAGCTCCAGTGAACTTACCCTTCAGGCGACGTACATTGTCGATGAGATTGTCTATCGTGAGATGAAGTTCCTCCAGACTGAATGGTTTTGCCAGATAAGCATCAGCTCCTTGCTTAATACCCTCTAGCCTATCGCTGATTTCCGATTTGGAAGTAAGCATAATGACAGGAACGTGGCTGATGTTGGCATTACCCTTGATGTTCTTAAGCAGAGCGATACCATCCATCTCAGGCATCACCACATCGCTTATCACTAAGTCGAAATCACCAGAAAGCAACTGCTTCAGTGCCTCCTTGCCATTGTTGCAGATAACAAAGCGATACCAATCGCTCAGTTCCGACTTGATGTAACGGCAGATCTCAATATCATCATCCACCAGCAGGATTTTACTGTTCCTGCCAGCCGCACTTCTCGGCTGTTTCTTTCTGCTCTCCTCATAGCCCGAACAGATTTGGCTCACCTTGAGATGCTCTTTTCCCAAAGGCAATTCTATGATGAAACAAGCACCGCTCTTCCCGTCTTCACGATTGCGTGCATACACATCGCCACCATGAAGTCTTACTATGGAACGGCACAGATTCAAGCCGATGCCCGAACCGTCCAGGTGCATATCAGTCGAGTTCTTACCCTGATAGAAACGCTCAAACAGGGTCTTGCCATCATCGTTCTTTCCCAATCCCTTGCCACTATCAATCACATACAAGAGCACTTTATTAGCCTGCTTCTCGATGCGGAAGATAATCTCTCCGCCATTAGGCGTATATTTAAAGGCATTAGACAGCAGATTGGCTATCGCCTTAT
>OIYY01000587.1_pt1 | contig 24473 bp, 16 predicted proteins | sample 1588341 | NCBI WGS metagenome assembly OIYY01 (sample SAMN03283287) | human gut metagenome | biome: human-associated habitat; material: feces | host: Homo sapiens | place: Peru | collected 2012 | reverse complement strand
GTTGGAAAGGCTTGCAGCTTTCTGCCCAGTTCAGCTGGATTGGTACACGCTACGTCATCAACAACGACCGCTTCTTCGAGGAGAGTGGTGTAACCTTCGGAACTGCTTACAACCAGTCAAACCGTCTGTTGTACGACCGTTGGAAGCAGCCGGGCGATATTACCGACATCCCACGTTGGGGTGAGGTAACCCAACTCGACGACCGCTTCCTGGAGAACGCATCGTTCCTCCGAATGAAGAATCTCAGTCTGTCGTATTCATTGCCACAGAGCTTGTTGCGCAAGACTAACTTCTTCTCTATGGTTCGTATCTACGGACAGGCACAGAACCTCTTCACCATTACCGGTTTCAACGGCTTGGATCCAGAGGTTTCATCCAATATTTACCAGGCGCAGTATCCAGCTTCACGCCAGTTTACCCTGGGTGTGGAACTGCAATTCTAAGCTAGAAAGGAGAAAATAAAATGAATATCAGAAATATAAAGACATACATCCTGTCGGGTATCCTAACCCTCTCGCTGTCTTCCTGTCTTGACAAATATCCAGAGGATTCCATCCGCATGGATGAGGCTGTCAACAAGGTGGAAGATGTTGATAAGCTGGTGATCGGTATCTACGACAGTTTCAAGAGCAGCGCCTTGTATTCGGGCAATCTGACAATCCTGCCAGATTTGCAGGCAGACTTCGTATTCTGCGTAAAGGGCTACTCTAATGCCTACGGCGACATCTATCGCTGGAAAGACATCAAGGCAACCAACACCGACATCGAATCGGTTTATGCCGACCTTTATGATGTAATCAACCGATGCAATTTCCTGCTCGACAATGTTGATAAGGTAAAGGCTGCAACTACCGATGACAAGCAACTTGACAAGCTGGAGCAGTATGAGGGCGAGGCTTACTTTGCACGTGCCCTGGCTTACTCAGAACTGATCAAGTGTTTCTGCAAGGCTTACGATAGCGATGAGCAGGCAGAGAAGGAACTCGGCGTAGTACTTACAGAGCACTACAAGGGTAATGAGGTTCAGAAGCGAGCTACCCTGAAGGAATCATACGAATTCGTATTGAGTGACCTCGATAAGGCTACTGAATATCTGAAGGTAGGTGATGACTTCACCGGAAGTCTCTACAACGAGATTTACTTCAATGAATATACCTGCCATGCCTTGCGTGCGCGCCTATCCTTATATATGCACAAGTACGACGATGCCATCAAGTATGCATCCAAGGTAATCGGCAGCAAGTTCTATACCCTGGAGAAGGCTTCTTCCAACACCTATTCCAACCAGGTGAAGGATTACAAGTACATCTGGACCTACGGTGATTCACGCGAGACTATCTGGAAGGTTGGCTTCACGGTGAACAGCTATGGTGGTGCCCTGGGTACCATCTTCGATAACTACAACTACGTAAGTTATCGTCCGGACTACGTGCCTGAGACCTGGGTCATCAATTCTTTCGACAGCAACGATCTCCGTGCCGAAGCCATCTTCACCACCCGTACAACAGGTTATGAGCATGGTTTGCAGTGGCCTTTGTTGAGCAAGTATTTCGGTGATGCCACCTTCTTGAACAACAATATCCTTCACGTTCACCAGCCAATGGTGTTCCGTCTTGCCGAGCAGTATCTGATCCGTGCTGAGGCTTATGCGATGAAGAAGGACTACACCAAGGCAGGTAAGGATATCTCAACCCTGCGCACCGCCCGCTACTCTTCTTACGGCGGCAACACCGCGTTGAGCGAGAGCAACGCCTTGAGCGTTATCGAGTCGGAGCGAGTAAAGGAACTCTATATGGAAGGCTTCCGCCTGAACGACCTGAAGCGCTGGCACAAGGGATTCAGCCGTAAGGTGAGTGACCAGCCAGCAGCCAACTTCGTACAGAGCAACCTGAAGGTAGAAAAGGACGACCCACTCTTCGTATGGCCTATCCCACAGCATGAGCTGGAGGCACCAGGTTCGGAGATTGAGCCTAATGAAAGTAACAAATAAAATAAGGAGACGATCATGAAGAAAATAATGATGGGATGTTTGGCAGCCGTGGCTGTACTCATCGCTCTTGCGAGCTGTTCGCAGGATTATACCACCTATTCGGGTCCAAGTCATATCATGTTCTCTGATACGCTCTATCAGTATGCCGTGCAGGAAACCAACGAGGTATTCAATGTACCTGTTTCGGCTACCGAGAAGACTGATTACGACCGCACCTTCGGTGTGGAGGTTGTAGATAAGCAGAGTAATGCCATCGAGGGGCATCACTATCGCATCCTCAACAACACCGTTACAATCAAGGCGGGCGAGATGGTAGGAAACGTGCAGGTGCAGGGTATCTATGATAACATCGGCAAGACCGACTCTCTGGGCTTCACCCTGAAGCTGGTGATTCCGGAGAAGTATAACTGGACAGAGCTTTACAAGGACTACACCCACGTGGTGATGCAGAAGTCTTGTCCTTTCGATATCCACAACTTCTCTGGCTGGTGCATGGTAACATCTACCTTCTATAGCAAGTACTTGAACAACGTAACCAACCGTCTGATCAAGACAGAGGTAGTGGAAGGCGAGGAGAATACTGTTCTGCTGAAGGATGTCTATTACAAGGGCTACAACCTGAAGTTGAAGTTCAATACCGACAACATCCTGGAACCGAAGGTAGAGATGGACGACCAGATTGCCGGTGAGACCGGTGAAGCGTTCGGCACCATCTATGGAGATGGCAAGTTGCGCATCAGCCAGCCATCTTTCTACACCTCTTATTATAATACCTGCCAGAACTATGTATTGCAGTATGTCACCATGAGTGTTGACAACAAGGATGGTTCATCCTTCGGCACCGTGGGTACCTTCATCACCATGTATGAATGGATCAGCGATGCAGAGGCAGAGAAATTAAAAGAACAAGGATATTAAAAACAGAATAAAGTAAAATGAAAAAATTGATTTCAAAATATTGGCTCGTACTCATGGCGCTGGTTTCAGTGACCCTGTTCACAGCTTGTTCCAGCGATGACGACGATGCCGTAACCCCTGTGTTCCCACAGGTACAGACTATCGCAGGTGCAGCTGGCGACGAACTGGACTTCACCTTCGATGCCAACGAGAACTGGAGCCTCGCTTCTTCTGCCATCTGGTGCAAGCTGGTGCAGGGCGAGAATGATGCCTTCGTACTCAATGGTACAGCAGGCAAGCAGACCATCAAGGTAAAGATTACGGCAGATGATGCCTGCAAGGATATGAGCGTGGCTCAGCTCTTCCTGACCATGGGTGGTCAGAAGGTTGCCATCGCTGAGGTAAAGCGTTCGGCTGCCGGCTACGAGCTCAAGGTTTACGATGAGTTGGGCAACGATATCACCGAGACAGGTATCATCGTTGGTTACAAGGACATCGCAGGTCAGCCTATCTACCACAAGTTCTCTGTCAAGGCAAACTATCGTTTTGCTGTTACCAATACTCCTGCCTGGGTAGAGTTGGAAGGCGGATTCCTGGTAGGTACACCAAACCAGCCAGCCGTAGGCGGTGCTTCCTTCAAGGAGAACCAGGGCGTGAGCGCCAAGTATGCCATTGCCAAGGAAGCTAACTACACCGTTACCTTCTCATCAGAGGATGGCAAGGCAGCCGTTACCGTACCTGTTATCTATAATGGTATGACCACCAACACCATGGATGTTACTTATCCTACCGCTTCACAGTGGGCAGTATGGAATGTATCTCTGGATGGCAAGGTATTCACCCAGAATGGTTCAAGCCTGAATAGTGAGACCACCAATGCGTTTACTTTCCACAACTTCGTTCCTTTCACCCTCAAGACCTTTGGTGATGCTTATCAGCTGGTAGTCTTCGATAACACGAAGAATGGTTTGCTCGAGGATGGAACTGGTGCTGTGAAGCTGCAGGGTGAGAAGGGTGCTGTGAAGCTCACAGTCGCTCCATTGGGCAGCGGAAGCCGTGAGTTCCTGGTCTATGCATTGCCACAGAGCGTATTCGAGAGTCTGAAGAATGGACTCGACGGTATGTTGGAGGATGACTTCATGACCGTGAAGAGTGATTACGACCGTTACTTCCTGATGGACATCGTACAGAAGGAGGACAAGAAGGGCGAGTCAGCTGTTACTGCTCCTATCGTAACCAGCATGGGTATGGAGGCAGATTGCGCCTTGACAAGCAATGAAGACTATAAAATGTATGCCGAGGGCTTCTTCAACTATACTGGCAACGAGGTATTCGAGTCAACTGTTTATGGTGGCTATGTAGCTATCTATCCACAGATCGACGGATGGAATCCTGGTGATGGAGCCTCTGTTGTGATTTATGATGGTGCAGGCAAGAAGATGGATACCTACGAGGTAGGACAGGACGAGAAGGGCATCTATGTAGGAATGAACGTAGATGGACTCGCATTCCCTATCTTCGCAGGATTCAACGATGCTCAGGGCGCTTGCAAGCGTGTAGTCTTTATCAATAATATGGGATTTAGAAGCAAGAGAAAGTAATGAAGAAATTCAAAAGATATAGCAAGGCATTCCTGTTGCTCCTGGTTGCAATGATGACCCTGGTAGTGACAAGCTGCTCCGACGATAACACCGAGGGCTGGGACGGCACATACGGTTATGTGCAGTTCATGCTCTCCAAGAAGGTTTCGTCGAGAGCCACCCGTGCTGCTGCCATCGATAAGCTTGAGAAGCTCGGCGATGCCAAGAAGATCAAGGTGGTGATGGAGCATGACGGTACAACCGTATCGCAGACATTGTCGCTCAATGCCTACAATGCCGAGAATGCGGAGTATGGATTGAGAAGTGATAAGCTGCAGCTGGCATCAGGTTCTTACACCATCATCGGTTTCTATCTCTATGATGCCGTAGATGAGGAGCTGCTTGCCTCTTCTGCAGGCGAGACCTTCACCGTTGTGGGAGGCGGCTTGACCAAGCAGGACCTGATGGTGGAGACCGTAGAGCGTGGTAAGGTGCAGTTCGACCTCATCAAGCAATGGGAGAAGACCCGTGCCGGAAACCAGGAGTATCTCTTCTCCAGCATCCGTATGATTGATGTGAGCGTAACCAACCTCTTCACCCGTGAGACCTTCACCTTCGCCAACCTGAAGGTGAAATACAAGGAGGGAAGCAAGGAGAATCAGAATCCGGACAACGAAGACGATAAGTATATGGATGTGGCTACTGCCCATTGCGATTCTACCGTATGGCTCCCGGCAGGTACCTATCAGGTTACCTCTTATACTACATACGGCAAGACCGGTGCGGTGAAGACTACCTACGAGACTCAGCCGGTAAAGGGTGAGGCTTTCGTGGTAACCGACAACAAGCTTACAGACAATGCCCAGGTGCCTATCCTCCTCTCTGAGACCAAGGAATACATCAAGGACTACAAGGCCTTGAAGGCTATCTGGGAATCTCTGCAGGGCAAGGACTGGAGCTTCTATGGTGATGCTACCTTCCACGGTGCTAACTGGAACTTCAACAAGGAACTCGATATGTGGGGTGAGCAGCCTGGTGTTACGCTTAACAGCAATGGCCGCGTCATCGGTCTGGTCATCGCCGGCTTCGGTGCCAAGGGTATCGTGCCTGATGCCATCGGTCAGCTGACTGAACTCCAGGTGTTGAACTTCGGTTCGCACGACGAGAAGATTGGAGCCAACCTCTTCTCCGCCTACGATGCCAGCAAGTTGAGTGCCGCTCATAAGATGGCAATGCGTCATGATTATGAGAACAAGTTTCTGAAGTATGACCCACGTGCCCACATGTCGGAGATGATCGTGGAGAGTTTCAACTCTGATAGCAAGAATGCCAAGAACTTCATCAAGAAGGATTCCAGAATCCAGCTGAAGGATGCTCAGATTGGTTTGACCACCAACAAGATTACAGGTATCTCGAAGGCAATCTATCGCCTGACCAAGATGCAGCAGTTCTATATCGGTAACTCACCAATCACTGCGGATGAGGTTTGTACCAAGTTCTACGATGATGAGAATTCAGAGTACCATCGCTTTGCCGAGGAATATACCGAGGAGGCATGGGACAAGATGACTACTCTCACCGACCTGGAGCTTTATAACTGTCCTAAGCTGACCCGCCTGCCGGATGTGTACTACAACCTGCCGAATATCCAGGCGTTCAACCTGGCACGTAACAAGGGTATCAAGGCAGCGCAGCTGCGTGACGACTGGGAGCAGATGGCAACCAGCAAGATAGGTAAGACCCTGCAGATTCTCTACCTGAGCTACAACAACCTGGAAGAGTTCCCTGCCACATGGGCACTCCGCAACATGGTGAAGCTGGGCTTGCTCGACCTTGCCAACAACAATATCAAGAAGGTACATCCATTCACCAAGGAGGTCATGCTTTCATCACTCTATCTCAACAATAACCAGATAGAGGAGATTCCTGCCGACCTGTGCGGTTTCTCTGAGAATACCGAGAGTCTGAACTTCTCTTATAACAAGTTGAAGAAGATTCCGAACATCTTCGATGCAAGTTCTGTACACGTGATGGGTTCTGTAGATTTCTCCAACAATGAGATTTCGGGTGTGGATGACGCAGGCGGTTACAAGGGTATCAATGCCTCAACCGTATCGCTTGCCAACAACAAGTTCAGCAAGTTCCCTTCAGAGCTGATTGCTGCCGGTTCGCCAATCATTACCCTCGATCTGAGCGGCAACCAGATGACCAGCATCCCTAAGGGTTCTATCAAGGGTAAGTATGCTTATCTCTTGCAGGTGATGGACTTCCGCTTCAACAAGTTGACAGCTCTCTCTAACGACTTCTTGAGTGATAACATGCCATACATCACCAACATCGACCTGAGCTACAACTGCTTCAGCGAGGTTCCTACCCAGCCATTGAACAGTGCCAACCTGCGTGCGTTCGGTATCAACCATCAGCGTGATGCCCAGGGCAACCGTCCTCTCCGCACATGGCCAACAGGTATCACCAAGTGCCCAAGCCTGATTCAGTTCCAGATTGGTTCCAACGATATCCGTAAGGTGGATGAGACATTGACCTCTCACATGTATATCCTGAACATCTCAGACAACCCTAACATCTCTATCGATGTAACCAGCGTCTGCGCATACATCAAGGCAGGTATGTACAAGTTGTTCTATGACAAGACCCAGGACATCCGTGGTTGTAATGCATTGGATCTCGAAAATTAAACTATAAGGAAGTAAGATAATATGAAATATATTAAGAAACTTACATGGCTCCTCGTTCTCGGTGCCGGTCTGATGACCGCATCCTGCAGCGACAATGATGATGTGGAAATCCCTGGTGGACTCGCCATCGACAAGGAGCAGATAGAAATAGGAGCTGAGGGCGGAAGCGAACAGCTCGCCATTGCTGCCTCTCAGAACTGGGTGAGCAGCGTGGTTGAGCCTTGGCTGATGCTGACTCCTGCCAACGGTGTGGGTTCTACCACTGCTACGGTAATCGTAGATTCTACCTTGATCAATGGCCGTCGTACCACCGACATCGCCTTCATCGGCGATAACGGCCAGCGCCGTACCGTCTCGGTCGTGCAGTTTGGTTATGGCAAGCAGATTGATATCAAGGACCCTGTTGTGGAAATCGGTAACTCCGGCTCATACGATGAGCGTGCTTTCGAAAGTCTGATTTCTGCCAATGTGGAATGCAAGATCGGAAGCATCGAGTATTCCTTCGAGGGCGATATGACGGATGCCGAGAAGGCGGAGAACGAAGGTGAGCGTGAAGGATGGCTCCTGAACGCCAAGAACGAGGATAAGCTGACCGGTACCAACCTGGGTATCGTGCTCGACCGCAAGGCGCGTCCTCGCAGCGTGAAGTTCAAGTTCCGTTGGAATATGAACATCGTTCCTGCTGTACGTGTGGCTAAGGTTCATCTCGTTCCTGTGAATGCAGATGATGAGCTGGTGGATGCTGACGGCAACAAGACGAATGATGTGATCCTTACCGTTCGCCAGGCTGCGGCTCCGAAGATTGAGGATACCCGTGCCGGTGACTCTCTCTCGGTCATCATGATCAACCAGAAGCTCAACAGCATGGCTACTTACGATACAAGCGACAACATGCGTAACTGGAGCAGTGTAACCCTCTGGGAGGCTACCGATGCCTTCGTGAAGCAGCACCCTGAGGCTGTGGGACGTGTGCGCAGCGTGAAGTTCAGCATGCTGAATCTCAAGCCGGGCGAGACGCTTCCTAAGGAGGTGAAGAACCTAAAGTATCTGGAGAGCTTCTCTGTGGCAAGTAATGACAACAACCAGATTCGCGAGATGCAACTCGGCGAGGACATCTGCGAGCTGGCTTATCTCAAGCATCTTACCGTACAGGCGTTCGGACTGGTTAAGTTGCCTGCGGGCTTTAAGAAGTTGGGTAAGTCACTGGAGAGTCTCAATCTGGTAAGTAACAACTTCAACAGATTGTCGGATATCACCAAGGTGGTGAATGCCCAGAACTTCCCTCACCTCACAGAGCTGATTCTCTATGCCCAGCGCCGTTCCGATGTCTGCATCAATATGAGCGGCTTGAACAAGAATAGCGACGGCAACTATATCTACAATACTTATCCTATCGGTATGTATGGTAATATCAGCAGCGAATATTCAGAGCGCCAGGCATTCCTCTCGCTTCTTACCTGGGACAACCTGAGAGCCCTGGAGCTTTCTTACTGTTTCCTGGAGGGTGAACTTCCTACCGATGAGGAGATGGACGAGGCCTTGGAGGCTGCCGGAAAGCCTACACGCTATACGGCTGCCGACTTCTCTACCAACAAGGCAGAATGGCAGGATAAGCTGGTGGGTGATACCTGCAAGTGGTTGCTCTCTAAGTGGAACAACCCTGTAACCTGCAAGCAGAAGGATGGCACCATCGTTTACAAGGATGTCTATCCGACGTCTGTGCCACGTGTGTTGCCTAAGTGCCGCTCTCTGGCGCTCAACCTCAACTTCTTCACGGGTGCGGTGCCTAAGTGGATTCTGTTCCACCCTCGCATGGTGCTGTGGAGCCCTGCTACCATGGTATTCAACCAGACGGAGCGTGGTTTCAACACCGTAGGTAAGGCTGCCGGATTCTCCAACATGGCTGAGGATACCTATAGCGCAAAGTACTACTATGGCTCTAAGGATCCAGGTTCCAAGTGGGAAGTGAAAGGCGTAGCTTATCCATTGTACTACCGTGCCTACGTGGCTGCTGGAGATGAATCTGGCGAAGAGGCACTTGTCAAGTACAAGAGAAGTAGAAAAGTAAGTAGATAATTAATATAGAAGCAAACAATGAAGAAAAAGTTTTTCTATATAGCAATGGTCGCTTTGGCATTGACAGGCTGTTCTGACAGCCTGTCAACCATCGACTCTTCTGAGGGCAAGGCAGACATCACAATCCCTTCTGATGCAGAGGCTGGTGAGTTGCTCATCAAGTTTGCCCCAGAGATGAGCAGCATTCTCGACCAGGCGCAAATGAGCAAGACTCGTTCTGGCAAGGCTACCCGTTCGGGTATTCCTTCTACCGACGAGGTGCTCGACATCCTGGGAAGCTACAGCTTCGAGCGTGTCTTCCCTGTTGATGCAAACACCGAGGCAAGAACCCGTGAGGCGGGACTCCACCTCTGGTACACCGTGAAGTTTGACAAGAGCACCGACCTGAAGGCTGCCGCAGAGCGCCTGAAGCAGTTGGGCGAAGTTACCAAGGTGCAGACCAATGGCCGCATCAAGCGTGCTTACAATACCGATAGCAAGCGCATCTATCTCAGCGACAAGGCACTTCAGCAGAAGGCAACCCGTGCGGCTGCATCTGGTGAGCCTAACGACCCAGGCTTCGCTTATCAGTGGCACTATCGCAATCTGGGTGCCGGCAACTATGGCTTCGAGAATCTCAACGATAATCACGCTGGTGCTGAGGCTGGATGTGATGTGAATGCCGTTGAGGCTTGGAAAACCTGCGTAGGCGATCCTTCCATCATCGTGGCTGTGCTCGACGAGGGCGTGATGTACACTCACCCTGACTTGGCGCCTAACATGTGGTGCAATCCGGGAGAAACTACCCAGGGTGCGAAGGCTGATGGCGACGGAAATGGTTATGAGGGCGACCTTCACGGATATAACTTCGTAGAGGAGAGCGGAAACATTACCTGGTCGGATGCCAATGATTCTGGTCATGGTACCCACGTAGCTGGAACCATCGCTGCTGCCAACAACAATGGTATCGGTGTGAGCGGTGTGGCTGGTGGTGATGGTACTCCAAACTCCGGCGTCAAGATCATGTCTTGCCAGATCTTCTCCGGTCAGAACAGTGTTACCTTGGCAGGAGAGGCGAGAGCCATCAAGTATGCTGCCGACAATGGTGCTGTCATCCTGCAGTGCAGCTGGGGTTACAACTCTTCTGAGAGTAGCGAGCTGAGTGGTTACACTCCTGGACCTGCTACCGAGAAGGAATGGGCTGAGACCTATCCGCTGGAGAAGGAAGCGCTGGATTACTTCATCAACAATGCAGGTTCGCCAAATGGCGTAATCGATGGCGGTATTGCTGTCTTTGCTGCCGGTAATGAGTATGCGGGCAATCCTGCATTCCCTGGTGCTTACTCCAAGTGTGTGAGCGTAGCATCGCTGGCTGCCGATTATACTCCTGCCTGCTATACTGACTTCGGTTCGCTCGTAACCTTGAGTGCTCCGGGCGGTGACTTGGAATACTATGGTAAGATTGGGGAGACCGAGGATGAATATTGGGCTGAGACTGGCGAGCAGAAGGGTGCCGTGCTCTCTACTTTGGTAAAGAACGGTCAGCCTGCATATGGTTATATGGAGGGAACCTCTATGGCTTGTCCTCACGTATCGGGTGTGGCTGCCTTGGGTCTTGCCTATGCTGTCAAGCAGAACCGTCACTATCGTGCAGCCGACTTCATCTCCCTGATGAAGAAATCTGTGAAGGATCTGGATAGCCATTATCAGAATGGTGCTACCAAGACTTATTACATGAACCATACCACCGTGGGTGCTTCGCCTGAGACCATCGAGCTTTCCAAGTATATCGGCAAGATGGGTGCGGGTCTGATTGATGCGGCTCAGCTCTTGAACGGCATCCAGAACAAGGAACTCAGTTCGGAGATGAAGCTGCCTAATATGTATGTGGGTATCGAGAAGACTACTTCTCTCAACCTTGCTGCTTATTTCGCAGGTAAGACCGAGGGCTACTCCTGCTCGGTTGCCAATACCAGCGTGGCTTCTGCTACCGTAGATGGCAAGATGCTCACTGTGAAGGGTCTCGCTGCGGGTAGTACAACACTCACCGTAACTGCTGCCGACGGTACCAGCCAGACAGTGGTAGTAACGGTTCGCAAGAGCGCCGGTAACAATGGTTGGATGTAATATGAAGATATTTGCTTTCCTATCGGCTTTCTTCTTGGCTTTGCCTGTTACGGTGAATGCCCAGAAGGAATTGCTGAAGTTTGAGCATCCCTTGATAGATGCCGGTACGATGACCGAGGACGATGCACCTCGCACCTTTACCTTTGTGGGAAGGAACGTGAGCAAGAAAGTGTTGCACATCTCGCAGGTGAGAACCACCTGTGGATGTACCCGTTCCTTTGTAAAGGGTGATGTGATGCAGCCGGGCGATACCTGTCAGGTGCAGATTACCTTCACCCCGAATCGCTATCCGGGCACCATCAATACGGGGGCTTTCCTCTACCTGAAAGAAGTAGAGGGGCAGCCAGCCGTGAAGCTTGCCTTGACGGGTAGGGTATTGCCGGGAGCCGATATGTGGGCTCGCTATCCGCATAAGATGGGGGCGCTGAGGCTGAAACAGGCGAAGGCAAGCATCACGGAGGTGAAGCCGGGCACACAGCCTTCGGCACGCATCCTCTGCGGCAACAGTGGCGACAAGCCGCTCCGCATCACCAGTCTGCTTCTTCCGCCTTATGCCCGTCTAACCACGGAGCCTGAGGTGATAGAACCGGGTGATGAGGCAGATCTTGTCATCACCATCATCGCAGACCTGATTCCGGCAACGATGCCCGAAACCTTCACCTTCCCTGTTATCCTGGAGGGGTTGGATGCCCGTCCATCCGACAGGACCCTACAGGTGAGTGTGTCCCGTATTAAAATGATGACGGGCTCCGGTCATCTATGATGCCTGAATCTCATCATAAGTAATCCATTCAATTATAAACAAGAAAAGATAATGACAATGAAATATTTGAAGAAACTCTTCACCCTCCTGGTGATTGCCCTGTTTGCCTGCGGTTTTGCTGCTTGCAGCAGCGACGATGAGGAACCGGAGGAGCCTGCACTGGAGGTGACTCCTGCCAATCTTCATGGCACATGGAAGTTGGTGGAGTGGAACAATGGCGAGCAAGTGCCTGAGGGTACTTACTGCTACATCGTGTTCAACCGCAAGGAGCAGACTTTCGAGATGTATCAGAAGTTTGACAGTATGTATGGCCGCCATATCACGGGTTCGTTTGCCATCAAGAACGATCCTTACCAGGGCTATATCATCAGTGGCTGTTATGATTATGGCATGGGCGACTGGAACCAGAGCTATCTCGTAACCCGCCTTCTGGCTTCGGGTTCGATGATCTGGACCGGCAAGGATGATGCCACCGACGTTTGCCGTTACGAGCGTTGCAGCGAGGTGCCAGCCGAGGTTATCAAAGAATCGAAAGATTTTTCAGAATAAAGCCCGCCAGGTGCTCCGGGGATTTGCAATCCCCGGCAATCAGAAAAGCATATTAAAAAGAGCGAATAATCAGCAAACCATGCTGATTATTCGCTCTTTTTTTGTATCTTTGCCCTCGAACTTTTCTTCACTCTCAAATGTAGAGGATAGGTTCGAGGAATAAAGTATAAGGTTTAAAGTTCAAACGATATGTTGCCAATATTAACGATTACAGGTTCTGATAGCACCGGTGGCTCTGGTGTGCAGGCGGATATCAAGACGATATTCGAATTGGGAGGTTATGCCGTTTCGGCGATAACCAGCATCACCGTGCAGAATACGCTGGGTATCCAGGAGTTCTTCGATATTCCTGCCGAGATTGTTTCCGGACAGATAGAGGCAATTATGAACGATATGCAGCCCAATATCGTGAAAGTGGGAATGATACGCAAGGTAGAGACGCTGAATGTGCTCATCGATGCCTTGACCAAGTATCGTCCCGACCATATCATCTACGCCCCTTCCATCTGGTCGAGCCAGGGCGATGCGCTGATGACCGAGGATGTGGTGAGCCAGATCAAATACCGTCTGCTGCCGCTCTGCTCGGTAGTTGTGGCGAGAAAGAAGGAGAGCGATATCATTCTTCAGAATTCCCGACTCCTGGAGCTTGCCGAAAAGCAGGGGCTCCGGATTTACCGGCTCGATAATGCCAATTCGCATGGTCTCATCAACCGCTTCTCTTCTGCCCTTGCCATCTATCTGAATCAGGGCAAGAAGATGGAGGAGGCGTTGGCGATGGCGCAGGATTTCATCAATATAGAACTGGCTAGGGAGAGCAATCTGCAGGGCAGGAGTTCTGAACTTTACAACCAGTTTATCTCGCAGGTGAATAACTACTGCCGCACCTATAGCGATGTGCATTTCTATGCCGACCAGCTGAATGTGAGTGGCCGCTATCTGGCACAGGTTACCCGCCGCATCTCCGGCAAGACGCCGAAGGCAATCATCGATGAATACATCGTGAAGGAGATAGAGCGCGAGCTTTCTACCACCACGCATACGGTGCAGGAAATAGCCAATACCTTCGGCTTCTCATCGCAGGCCCATCTCACCAAGTTTTTCAAGAAGATGAAAGGGGTAACGCCTTCTGCTTTCAGGCAACTAAAGCTTGTTGATTAAAATGAGTCCTACCAACTGAGGAAATGAAAAACGGCCAACTGAGGAAATAAAATCCGGCCAACTGAGGAAATATCGAAGAAAAGATGGTGTTTTTGTAGTTCCTATCGGATGCTTGAAAGATTAAAATAAGGTTCATTTTACTTCTTGTCTTGTAAGGGAACTAAGTTGCATCAGCGTTGTGTATGAACGAAGAAAAGTTAAAATAATTAAGTTAAATTAGAAACACGGACAAATTGAATTTGTCCGGCTCTTTTGTCCGGGTGCTTGTAAATGGTTAAATATTAGTAATTTATAGACTGCCGGACAATTTGTCCGGACAAATTCAATTTGTCCGTGTTATTTTTTTCTTTGCTTTTTAACTCTATGTTTTTCTTCTCGGAACTCATAGACTTAGGAGCCATAAAACTATGAGTTGGGATTCGTTAACATAATGCCTCCTGGCAACCAAAGCGTGAGATTCTGTTATCTGATGCAGAATGGTTGATAATGCGAAAATACTACTATTATTTAGACCCCATTTTGTTGTAAATATAATATATATACCTGATAATCAGTTATGTTGTGTTTTTCTGCAGACTTTGTATTTTAGACCCTATTTAGTTCTATTATTGAAAAATATTTTGTATTTTTGCGCCTAGAATGTAATTATACTAAAATATGAGAAGAAGTATTTCGTTTACGATATTGTTTTTTGTGATGCTTTCGGTATTGGTATCATGTTATCAAAGTCATAAGAGAGAGTTAGACTTGGCTTATACGTTGGCAGAGTCTAAGCCAGATAGTGCTTTGGTCTTTTTGAATCGTATCAATCAAGGTAAACTCTCTGATAAAGATATGGCGAAGTATGCCCTCACTTATTACATGGCGCAGGATAAGTCGGGTTTGGATGTGGATAACGATTCCTTGATTCGCATAGCGTATGATTGGTATGGAGAACATCAGGACGATTCTCTTTATGCTTCATCCTTGTATTATATGGGAAAATACTTTTTGCTGAATGATAGCATGGAGCAGGCAAAGGTTTGTTTGGAGAAATCTTATTCTATTTCAGACAGTCTTCATAATCTGAGCCTGAAATGCTTGGCATTGGATAAGCTGATTGAAGTAGAAGAACAGCTGGCACCTTACAAAGCTTTGAAATATGCTAAAGATTTGGTGAAGATGTATGGGGACATGCCAAATGTATCTATATATAATAAGGTGGCTGCGCATTTGAGGTTAGGAGAGAATTTCTTTTATGTTGATAGTTTGAAACAAGCTTTGAACGAAGAGAAAAAGGCATATAGTTTGGCGATGTCTGTAGACGATAAAGGATTATTGTCTTATGTAAGTCAAGATTTAGCTAGTTTATTTGAGGAAATGGGAAAAAAGGATAGTTGTCTGCTTTATGCTCGACGAGCCTATGACTTGAATGGTACTAATCGTTTTTCTTGTCTGTTGAAACTTACTTCTGCTTATATTTCTGCAGATTCAATAAAGCAAGCTTTTGCAATATTGAATGAAGCAACTCCAAAAACTGCGGAAGACCGTTATTCTATATTTTATATGCAAAGTAAAGCGGCAATGAAGACTCAAGATTATAGGACAGCTAAAGCTTTTAGTGATTCCGCATGTTGTTGCTTGCAAGATATGTACCGAACGACATTACAAGCTAAGATCAACTATTATACTTCTTTTTTGAAGAAAGAAAGTGAAAGGGCAAAAATGCAAGGAAAGGCAGAAATGCAGCGTTTGGTATTCGCCTTGATAGTACTTTTAGCTGTGATAATTATATCATTTGTATTGTATGCTTATTGGGCGTATAAAAAACGTTCGCTAGCTCGTATAGCTCATGAACAGGAAATATTCTGCCAAAAACAGCAAATGATGGAGAAGTTACACAGAGAAGAACTCTCGCATAGGGATGCTCAATTGTCTGTGATGCGCAAATATTTACTGAAGAAGATAGAGGTTGTTGAAAAATTAAATTCCATAGCTCCTAATGAGAGCAAGCATATTGTACTTTCTGATAATGATTGGGCAGAGTTGGAGGTCTTCTTGGATGGAGTAGAGAATTTGTTTGTGTCGAGGCTAAAACTAACGCATGCGAATTTGTCGAAGACCGATTTGCAGCTAATGATGCTGTTGCGTTTAAAGTTATCACAAAAAGCTTTAGCATCTATCTATTGTGTGAGCGAGAAAGCTATCAAGCAAAAGTTGTTCTTGTATAAGGATAAGGTAGGCATTAAAAATGAGCATTTTTCGCTTCGTAATTATATAGAAAACTTTTAAAAATAAAAGCTATAAAGCATTTTTAGACCTTTTGAATTTGGGGAGTAGTTGTAATTGCCTAGAAATTAGTATTATATGTAATTCTTGTGATGTTCAAGAAATAGACCTATGTTGTTTGGCTGGAATTGGAAAACTGCGTACTTTTGATGCCGAGATTCAATAACATCAAAAAGGTAAGAATATGAATATAAAAATGTTAATTTCGTTTCTGCTGTTCCTGCTTCTTACTTCTATTCAAGTGAAAGCGGCGTGTTCTCCTAAGGCACAAGATATTCCTGTGTACAAACAAGGGGCTCATTTAGGAACGCGAACAACCGAACCTAGTGTTACTGCAAGTTTGGATGATGAAAAACTTACAGTTAATGTAAGTCATTATTTGGGTGTGGCAAAAGAATATATCTATAACGACAGTGGTAGTCTAGTAACTAGTATGTCAATAGTTATAGATGGCATAGGACTGTACTGTCTGGATTTGTCAACTATGGAAAAAGGTGCTTATAATGTGGTGATTGAATTAGGTGATTCGATTTATGTTGGTGCATTTGAACTCTAAGTTATTAACAATATAAAAAGATACGCATGAAAAAGTTTTTGTTTTTGGCAATTGTTGCCTATGGCTGTGCATTAAATTCATGTACAGACCAAAATGGAGAACTTGTTAGCTTTGCGCAAAACAGAGAAATAGCAAGTCTGAATAGCATGAGAAGTACTAGAGCTGTTGATAGTACAAGTGTGGATAGTATTCTTCCTATAGAAGAAACAGAGGAGTCTGCAAGACTGCGTGAAACATTGCATCAACATTCTATACAGTCTGTTTCTGCTCTAGCTTCTTATGGAGAAGATGATGAATATTTTTCATCTAATATTTATGCGATTCGTGAAATGCCACTGAATATTAGTGTTCGTTCTGTGGCAATAGGTTCAAACGCAAGCTATAAGTATCTTTCTTGCTCGGAGGCAGGAAAGGAAGTTGTGCTCAGTAGTCAGAATACAGCTCAGTCAAGTAAATTCTTTCTCAAAATTTTGCCAGCAACATCTGGGATACCTTATTTAATTTATTCAAAGAATTCTAATACGCCTCTTAATGTAGGGTATTATACTAATAAGCCAGATGATAAAATATTAATGTCTGCTAAGGATAACAGCGGCTCTCTATATAGTGCCTCTTGGGATTTATTGGCATCGCCTTCATATAAGGGTTACTTTGCTATTCAGAGTGAGTCTTATATAGGACAGGCCGATCCTAATAATTCTTGGTCGATATTCTATTATGTGCTTGAGGCTAAAGCCAATAATAAGTTGGGTTATGCACGGCGAGTCAATGGAAAAGGGCAACAAGAGTTTTTTATTCAGCCGATAGACAAGTTTGACATTGATTATATTGAATTTGATAAATCTTCGGCACAGATTAGCAAGTTGACTCCATTGGAAGTAGTTAGTTATGGGAAGAATGAGACTGAAGAACGTCGTAGTTTTTCGATAAAAGCTTCTCATTATGCGACGGATACCTATCAGTTTTCAGAAACAGGACGTTTAAAATTCTTATGGAATGATTCTCCGACTTTTTACCGTCCTTATGTGCTGGCAAATAAATTGGTTGTACCTTCTCCAGTTAATCCTGATGATGAACCTAATCCTGGTGAATTCTTGCGTGATATGAAATATTCCAACTCAAAGGAGAGTGTGAGACGTGTGCTAACAGTAGAAACTGAGGGAATTGCAAAACCGAACTCTTTGATAGAAGTAACGTCTTATTTGGAAGGCTATTCTGTTTCTGCCAATTACGTTGCAGAGATGAAAGTAAAGGTAAATAATGAGGAAAGAAAGGTCAAAGTCAAGGGTACGTGGTATGGAACAATGTATACTACAAAACGAGCAAAACCTGATATAGTAAAATGTTTTGATCTTGATGATGGGGAAGAATTGTCTTTACGAAAGAAGTCTCATCCAGTAATAATTTCTAAAACTATATTGAAATGAAACATGTAAAAGTAATATTGTTTGCAGCACTGGCTATTATTGCCAGTGCTTGCACCGATGAAATCTCGGATTCTATGAGTGTGAAAACTTCTATGGATAAGTCTTTGGTGCTTAAGAGAAATCCGAACCTTCCAGTTCCTCATTCTAAGTTTGAAGTTCCTCAAAAAGATGCTTCTCGTGCAGCGGCGGTTAATGGTAATTCTGAGGCTTTGCTAGGAAGAGGGTATAAACTTTTGGGTGGAACTTATGTGATGGGCGATTTTGCGAATGTTACATACCCAATCATAAATTTGGATGCATTACAAACTTATGATGCAACTTATGTAAGTGCTACCCATCTAAACACTTCTGATCGTAATGTTGTGACTTTTGCAGATTTTGATAGATACCAATACAACTCTACTGTGACAAAGAAAGTATCATCAGGTTTCTCGCTAAACTTTAAGGTTTTTTCTTTAGGACACAAAAAGACAACAACCGAAACGTTTAAGACGATAATAGATAATTCCGATGAGGCGACTTTCGGAGAGTTGTCCTTGTATTTTATTAATAACCAATATGGTTTGCAAAATGCAAAAGATGCAAGAAATCTGTATGCTCGTAAATTCTTGGCAAAGTCTTTTGTTAGAAATTTGTATAATTCGACATTAGCTTCTGTTCTGGATAATTATGGAGATTTTGTCGTTACTGGTTATCTTACAGGTGGAAAGGCATTTGCAAACTATGCAGGTCGCAATAGTACTGCAAATACAACAGAGGGCAAAGAAAAAGGATTGGAAAAATCAATAAATGCTTCTGTTACGTATAAAGGGGCGACAGGAAGTGGTGAGTTGGGATTTACAAGTTCCAACCAGTCTTCTTCAACATCAGAGTTTAAAAGTACGGATACATTTGTCCAAATAAAGACATTTGGTGGTATTCAAGATGGTAATGCAGTAGTGAAGGCTTGTGCGCTAAGTGATTTGAATGTGGATTTAAGTTCTTGGTTTAATTCGTTGAATGATGATAACAATCATACAATAATCGATGTTACAGATAACAGTTTATTCCCATTGTCTGACTTTGTGTTGGAGAAGAATTTTAAGCAAAGGCTCGATGATACAACAAATGGAGTATTAGCTACTTATAATGAGTTTGTGATTCCTTACATGGAAACAGCAAGAGTGATGGTACGCTCAACTTCTGCCTATGAGCCATTATATGATGTATGCCCAGTGCTCGTTACACGTCAAGGGGATAGAATTATATTCAAAAGTAGCCAGGTAAAAACAGATGACGAGTTACGTAAGAATAATAGTGCGGAACAATTTGCTCAAAAGCACCAAACTATTTTGGCTCAAACAGAGAAACTGTTTAGTGCAGAGATTGGTTTGGAACCAAATAAAAAGGCAAAATTGAACCCTATGTTACGTAATCCTTTATGTATAGAAGTTGAGGATTTTGACAAATCAGAATATTATCGTTATTACAATGCTTCAAATAGTGTAGAATATGTATATAACCCAAAGAAAAAGGTTGCATTTTCTTATTACGTAGATGAAGATGAGGATGATATTGCTGAGGTATATGGAATTAGTTCTTGGGTAGATTCTTTGCCAGAAAAGAAAATCTCAATAGGAACTTTGGCGAATTATTATACAATTATTGGACTATAAAATTGAATTGTATGAAGAATAATATAGTGTTGTTTGCATTGAGTTTGTTCATAACTCTGTTTGCTACAAGTTGCAGTGAAGATGACCCTTCACAGGTCTCTTTTACCTCATTAAATATGCTCGACGAAAATCATGGCAAGACCTTGTTTGGTGAAACAGGAGTTTACATAAACGGCTCGATGAATTTTCGGTCTGACAGTTGGCAAATAGTTGATTTGGGTACCTCTGTAAATTTCCAAAGTTGGCAAATTCCTAATTTGGATAACTTGTCAAACGAAACAAGTGTATTGCTAAATCATCGTTATGTGTCTTGTAAATCAGAGAATGTATTGACATTCCCTTCTCATAAGAATGCATATGAGATAGGATGTAAATATTATCAGTTTGTGGTGTCTTCATTCTTGGAGAAAGAAACTAGCAAGGTTGGGGCTGTCGTAGAATATACATCATCTTTGTCTGATGAAAAAGAATTGCCTCAAAAAGATACTAACATAGGTGACTTGTTTGGGCTAGATGATCAACTGTCGTTTGATGCTCTTGGTGCAGAAGAATATTGTTTTTTCGGAAAGAGTGAAGACTTTTCTATAAGTCTGTCTAAAGGGCATTTGAAAGTGGCTTTACGTAAGTCTCCAAATGAACTCTATGGACCTTATGGAAAATATATAATATATCTACGAAAGGGTAATGTTTACACAAAGGTTACATTTAATGTCAATCTTTAAGTTATGTTTAACAGCGGATTTCCCATTTCTTGAAGAGATGGGAAATCTACAAAAATAATGGGTATATGCAAAAAAGTGCTTATAACATAATAGTTCCAGTCAGTGATAGCAAGAATGTCTTGTTTAACGCAATGACAAAGAAGTTCTTCTATATTTCAAAGCATAATACAGCTGCGTGTCTTTTTATGCTAAATAATATAGAGAGTTTTCTTCCTGATGAAGCAAAAGGCTTTGTAGAGAAACTTTATGATAATGGTTTTGTCATAGATGACAATAGGGATGAATTGTCAGAGTTAAAGAGCTTGTTTTATGAATACAAGAACAATAAAGTGCTCAACTTGATGATTCTTACAACATATTCTTGTAATTTTTCTTGTTGGTATTGTGTTCAGAAGCATAAGGGTATTATTTTGTCGAAAGAGTTGGAGCGAAAGATAGAGAGACATATTGAATCCTATATTAAGAAAAATTCTATAGAGCACTTGACTTTGTCTTGGTTTGGAGGTGAACCGTTGCTAAATGTTGGAAGTATATCTCGTATTTCTGAGTTTGCGATAGATTTTTGTGCGAAGAATGCTATTGGATTCAACAATGCTATAACAACTAATGGTTCTTTGTTAACAGCATCTTTAATCCAAACGATGAAGGATTTGTCGTTTAATAGCTTTCAAATAACTATAGATGGTGAACAAGCGAATCATAATAAGACAAGGTTTAATGATAAAATACAAGATTCTTTTTCTTTGATACTGCAGAACATTGTAATGCTGACAAAAATGATACCAGAAGCAGATATAACTTGTCGTATAAATTATACGAAGAACAATCTCACGGATAATTTTCCTGAAGAGATAGATGCTTTTCTTCATTCTGTGAAGGATAGAATAACTTTGTTGTTTAGGAAAGTTTGGCAAGAAAATGAAACTCCAACTATGGATGATAAATTGACAGCTATAATTCGAACTTTCCATCACAAAGGCTATAGGATATTATCAGATTATGATGAAATCAAGTTGTCGGTTTGTTATGTGGAATGTAGCAACCATCATTCTATATATCCAGATGGGAGGGTTGATAGATGCTCAAATAAAGATATCTACGATGCACGGGGTTATTTGACGGATAATGGTGAAATTGTTTGGAATACGGTTCCGAGAGAATGTGATTCTAATGTGTTTACACGTATGGGAGATTGTTTGTCCTGTCAGTATTTGCCTTTGTGTATGGGACCGTGTCCAGAAACTCGGCGACATTTGGGAGAAAATGAAAAACTTAAGTGTGTTTTTGAAGATAAAGATGCTCATTTTCAAAATGATATTAGATGTTATTGTATAACAAAAGAAGATAAGTGAAATGAAGTTGATAATATGTGTTCTTCTTTTTGTCCTGAATAGCAGCAATATTTGTTTGGAACAAGATTCTATAAGAATAGACACTGTTAAGTCTGTCACTCTCAACGAGGTTGTGGTAAAAGCTAAGAAGCATAATCTGTATTCGGATGTCTATTATATAAATCCATATATTCGAAAAGGAACTATGTCTGTGTATGACTTGTTGGCGAAATTACCAGGTGTAGATTACAATAAATTGGCTAATGCTATATCTGTTTATTCGGATGCAAAAGTAATAATTGAAGTGAATGGTGTGCCTGCTTCCAAGGACTATCTTCAGGCATTGGCTCCTACGGATGTGGCAAAAATAGAAGTAGTAAGGCTTCCTTCGGCTAGATATAAGATGTTAGGCTATCATTACACAATTCGCATAGCTTTGAAAGATGATTATAAGGGAAGTGCTATTTCGATTAATAATTTTACTATTGTGTCTCCGGAAAATGGTAACAATATTATCGCTAATGAACAACCTAATATGAGATATCTATATTCAAACAAGAATATAGATTTCAATGCAGGGTATGGTATGGCGACAATTCATTGGAACTATCCTGTTGCATATTCAAAACAATATGCTGGTGTAGTAACTCAAAAAATATTTGATACTTTTGAGGATGAGCCGAATGAACACAAAGGTAATGTTACTCACAATGTAGCTGCTAATTTAAATTGGAGAATCGGTAAGAAACAACAAATAGCATTAAGTGGTAATTATGAATGGAATTCAAATTTTGATGAGCAAAAATATACAGGTACTCAATGGCTATCTACGGGGAAAATTGCTTCTATTGATGAGCAAAATGCTGAAAGCTTGAAATCTTCAGACATAAAGTCTTATGTGATTTATAAAAATTCCATGCTTGATAAGTTGAATGTGTACGCATCCCTTGGTGTAGAGTATTTGTCTGGTAAACAAAGAAATACATTCTTGGAAAATGGATTGTTGACATCTTCGCTATATAGTAAGAATAGTAAGCGTTATATTCATGGAGAGTTTGATGTCAAAAGTCAGATGACAGATGCGTTATCCTTTAACTTTGGTTATATAGGCTCTTTTTATAAGTATGAGGTAAGTGATGCAGAACAACGGTTGAGTCTTTTGAAAAATGCAAATAACCATCAAGTGTTCTATACTTATTTTGATTACAAGATGACGGAAAGACTTTTAGCTCATTTGGGAACAGGCTTGGGATATGTCTCCCAAACAGGTATGGAAACAAATTGGAAGAAGTGGATACTTTTGCCTCAAGTGTCTGTATCTTTTGTTCCAAATGACAATATGCAACTTTCGTTAGATTATCAAACAACTGTTGCGGCTCCTAAGCTATATCAGTTGTCTACGAATAAGACATCTGTAGATACATGGTTGAAGTCACAGGGCAATCCTAGCCTAAAAGCTTCGACAAGTCATAGCTTTTCTATAATGGGGACGTTTTGGGACAAGCTACAAGTGGGTGGACTATATGAGTATGAGCATAATAGTATTGAACAACTATATAATAAGGAAACGGATAATACCTATGTCCAAACCTTTGCTAATGCCAACAAGAAAGGATTTGGTTTATGGGTATCATATAGTTGGGATATCTTGAAAAATCTGACATGGGAAAATACGATAAGTGGACAGATTTTAAAGGTATATCTGGATAGGTTGAATAATAAATGCTCTAATTTGTCATATCTTAGTACTTTGAGTTGGTGGAGTGATAAAATGAGAACAAATTTTTCATTAGAATATAGACATCAGATGATAAAGAATCCGCTACTTGATGGATGGGAGCATTATGGACAGGATTTGTGGCAGGCTGCAGTAAATAAAATGTTTTGGAAAAACCGGGTAAGTGTGTCACTTATGTATATTCCACCATTTCGTTTTGGAATAAGGCGAGAACAAAAGTCTGTGATTAGCACAGACTTTATGGATATACAAAAAAGACAATCGATGAGAACTTATGACAATACTTTGTTATTGCGTGTTCGCTTTCGTTTGGACAATAGAAAGAAAACTCATCGAAATGAATATAAGGAATTGTTTATGGATGAAAATAAAAAAGGTAAGGGACTTTTATAGTCCAATGTGTAATTAAATATATTTAGACAATGGAAAAGTTAATGTGACGGATTTGTTGAACGAGGTTCAGCAAGTTAAAATTATGGGTGGTGAACGAAGTGATTTACAGCTTAAAGTTTATTTGGGAGATTGCCCAAGTTTTGGTGATTGTCACAGATACTGCCATATTGATGGCATTTAGTTTTCGGTATTGTTGTATGGAACTGGATAGATAATATCTATCAGTCATTTGATTTGCCATCATGTTTCCTGTTTTTCATGGACATGATGGCTTATTTGTTAGTATTATGTCTTTTACTTTAAGAAAACAATATGACTCAATGCAATGCGGTATAGCCTGTTTGCAAATATTTCGGCAGGGACTATTCTTTAGCTTCTCTGTCGAAACTTTGCTTTGCCACAACGGAAGGGGTGTCCATGCTAGGTATTAATGAAGCGGCTAATATGCTAGGATTGCACACGGTAAGTGCAAGGGCAACCACGACTATGTTTGGTGAAGCCCCTTTGCCTTGCATCCATATCAGCAACATCATGTTCAAGTATGATCCTCATGCCCTCAGAAAGACGA
>OIYY01000583.1_pt1 | contig 24710 bp, 23 predicted proteins | sample 1588341 | NCBI WGS metagenome assembly OIYY01 (sample SAMN03283287) | human gut metagenome | biome: human-associated habitat; material: feces | host: Homo sapiens | place: Peru | collected 2012 | reverse complement strand
TTGAATGTATTCATTCAACTGGTGAATATGTTACTCATTTATTTTTTTGTGATCCACATGCATCTAGTCAGAAAGGATCAATTGAAAAAAATCATGAATTTATTAGATATATTTTACCTAAAGGTTCTTCTTTCAAAAATATTACTCAAGAAGGATGTAATTTAATTATGAATAATATTAATTCATTATGTAGAAATTCATTAAATGGCAAGTCACCTTATGAAGCTATGTTATTCTTATGTGATGAATATATATTGAAATCATTAAGTTGTTATTATATTGAACCTGATAATGTTGATTTATCAAATAATTTATTAAAATAAAAATAATTATATCCAAACTATAATTATTCTTACGACAAACAAATTGCCTAAATTCATTAATTTAACCATAATGTAGGCATTGTGCACTCAGTTTTAAAAAAGGTACAATTTCTGCACTTTTTGACGTGGAACTAAAGTCCTTTGCCACTATATAATATACCACATTTTTTAATTTTTGTTCTATTTTTTTATTTTAACGACCAAAAAATGTGCATTTTCTTATGAAAATACACATTTTGGGTCGTAATGCACTTAATTGTGCACTTTATTTAGAATTCAACGGTTGATTAAAAATGTTTATTAAATGTAAATATTCATTTTTATAATTACCATTGCTATCAATAATATGAGCATTTAAATAATTACCATTTTTATCAATGCAATGATGCCATGTTAAATTATCATTATTTCCCCAAGTAACAAATCCTTTTAAATTATTTTTATATTGTTTTATAAAAGAGTTTATTATTATTTGTTTTTCTTTTTTATCATTACATATAAAATCAAATTCAGTACAATATAATGGAATATTAAGTTTTTTATATTTTTTTGAAGTTTTAATTATATCTTTTGCAGATAATCTTCTGTTATAAGATATTTTTTCTAAATAATGTGACTGTAATCCTAAGCCATCAACTAATTTAATATTATCTCTTTTTTCTACTTTTTTAATGTATTGTATTATTTTACAAATCTTATTACATTTTTTAATGTTATATTCATTATATTCATTATAAATTAATTCTGTTTTTGGAAAGTATTTTTTTATTATTTTTAAAACATCAATAAAATATTCATCACCATTTAATGGATTTTTGCCAATAGTGTTTTTCCAAAATGATTCTCTATATAAATAATCATGTTCATTTTCAGATATCTCATTTAAAGCATCCATTAAAATAACAGGATAATTATTATCCTTAAAAAAGGATGATAATTTAAATGCATAATAGTCAATAAATTTTAATGTAGCACTTCTTTTTAGTTCTTTTTTTTCTTCTACTGATAAATTTAAATTATCAATACTATTTATTTCATTTTTTAAACTTTCTGGTATTGAATTATGCCATAAAAAATCATGATGTTTTATTAATTTTTTGTTTTGACTTGCATAATCATATATTATTTTAAGATGTGAGAAATCCAATTTTAAATCTTTATTAATATTGTAGTTATTATCAAATATTTTTTGATTAATTGGAACAATAAATTTCATTTTTCCCTCTGATTCACATTGTACTAAATTAATATCTTTAGTATAAATATTATATAGATTCTTAATAATGTTGTAGTTTAAACTATCATATCCTAGAAAAAGATCATACATAGCATTATCTATTTTATTTATATCATTTGTTAATTCTTTCAAATAAGCCAATGTACTATTTTTTTGTTTTCTTATTATCTCTTTCATTCTTTTATTATATTTATTTTCTTTATCTTGATATGTTACATTTAACTTATCAATTTCCTCAAATAAAATAAATAGTTTAATTAAAAGAGATTTGTATGTGGAACCAAAATAATCACACTTTGTTGTATTCTTTTTCTTTTCGTTATGAATATAATTTTTAACCAATCTATAAACTATTCTTAACGTTGAATAGGTAAAAGTATAAGAATATAAATCTTTTAATACATCTTCTCTAGTAGAAAAATAATCAGATTTTATTATAAATTGATTTTTTAAACTCAATAATTTGAGTAATTTTAAATCATCATATTTGATAACATCATATCTTGATGTAACTTCCGAACAATTAAATAATTTACATGCAAGATTTTTAGTAGGACATCCTTTATTGGTTTGATATAAGCATTTTCTACAGCATCCATTACATTTCCCATTATTTAACTTTCTTTGAACATAACATTTATTATTTTTAAAACCGCATATATTGAGATTTTTAGTATTATTATCAATTAATTCACACGATTTATCATATATATATGTAATTCTTTTTTTACGATTTTTAATATTTAACGCATTTATTATATAATCTATCATATTATCATTAATGTCATTTTTAACTACAAAAATAGTATTGTAATATAAAATACTCTTATATATACTAAGTTTTCTTAAAAATTTATTATAATCATTAGAATTACTTATTAAAATAGTTTTACTTTTCATAAACACCTACCATAGTACAATTATATCACTATTTATGTAATGTTTTAACTATTTGTTCTTTTGAATTTTCTTCAAAAAAATTTAATATATTTCTTTGTGCAATTCCTTTAATTTGTTGTTGTAGAATTAAATTAGCTTTTATTTGTTTTAATCTTTCAATTTCTTTTAATTTTATATCAATATCTTCATCTATTGCAAGTGATATTTGCTCTTTCATAAAGGACATATCCGTATATTTAAATAAATCTTTAGTAAAAATATTATCAATATACCATTTTACAAAAGTATCATTTAATGACTGAATATCATCATTTTGTATATAATCATTTTTCATGTGGACAGGGGATTCAAAAAGAATTTTGGTACAAACTAAATTCTCTCCAATTAGTTTCCATACAACAGGTTCAATTCTAAACCATTTATCATTATATTTTATTGCCTTAATCTCTATTCCTTTTTCTGTTGTTGCTTTATAAACATTATAATTTTCAAGTTCTAATTTATCATCTATAATAATCGGAAATGAAAAAGTATCATCTGTTATAATAAAATCTGACTCTTTTGGAAGAATATCTCTTTCATTATCCTTAATATAATGTAATTCATCTACAAAATCAATCCAACATTGTTTTTCGTTAAAATCAATCATTTTACTTGGATAATATCCTAAAGCATAACAATTATCATTACCAAATTTTTCACTAAATTTTTTTGCTGTTTTATAAACATATTTATATGGTATAGTAGGCACTATGCCATATTGTTTTCCAATATACCTTTTTCGATAATCACATATACTATGTTCGCATTCATAATTATCCATAACTCTACTACTTAAACAACAGTCTTCAAATCCTTCAATGTTCTTATAATAAGATTTTAAAAGTATATAACTAGCCATATCATGTTGCCTTTGATATGTACAACAGTTATATTTCTTTCCAGCATAATATTTATATTCATATGAACTATTTATAAGATTTTTATACATTCTGTATGCTAAAGCAGTATGCTCAAAATATCCAATTATCATCATTTGTTCACTATCAATCACTGATATTGGACTACAATTATTATTTTTACTCATTTTAAATTTCTCCTTTCTTATTTAAGCGACTTTCTTCTTTTGTAATATTTTCTTTTTATTTTGCCTTGCTTTTTCATAATTTCTTTTTCTTTTTAAATGTTCAATGTATCTTGTTCTTTCATTTTGAACATGCCAATCTATAATTTTCTTTATTGTTTCAAAATCTTCACTTTTATTTGTGAACATGGCTATTGCTCTTTGAAATTTTTCTTCTGGTATTATATTATTGTAAGAATGATTTAATAGAATAACTTGTTTTGTTAAATATAAAACTATTTTTTGATTTTTAATATTCATTAATGTATTATTATTCATATATATTCCCCCTTCATTGCCATATATTATAGTATTTATTTTGTTATTTGTAAAATGCTTATTTTTTATATTTGACATAACATTTTGTTATGATATAATATTACTAGGTGATGGGAAATGAATATAAATTTTGAATATTATAAAGTTTTTTACGTAATTGCAAAGAATAAAAATATAACTAAAGCAGCTAACGAGTTAAATATTAGTCAACCAGCTATAAGTAGAATGCTAAAAACTATGGAAGAACAATTAAATACTAAATTATTTATCAGAAAAACAAAAGGTGTAATGTTAACTCAAGAGGGTAATGAATTATATAATCTTATATCTAATGAAATAAATAATATAATTAATGCTGAAAATGATTTTTCAAGACTTATTAATAATAAATCAATTAAAATTGCAGTTGATAAATCAATTTTAAATTATTTAATTAATGAACATAAACTTGATAATATTTTAAATAATAATAAAAATGTAGATTTTATTAATACCAATCATTTTGATTTATTAAATAATCAATTATTAAACAATTTAATTGACTTTGCTTATGTTTTAGAACCAGTAAACTATCAATTCAGTGATAATATAAAATTTAGAGAAATACATGAATTACATTTGATTTTAGTTTCTAATTCAAAAGATGATAATTTAAGCAATAAACCATTAGTTATGCTAAACAATAAAAGATTTAACAAAATATATGATGATCTTATTCATGATTCTAATATAGTAATTAATAAAAAAATAAAAGTAGATGATTACGATAATCTTTACCCATTAATATTAAATGGATATGCTAATGGTTTTTTAGTTAAAGAATTAATTGCTAATGAAATGAATAGTAATTTATTATTTGAAATTCCTATTAATTTAAAAACTAATAATTTTAAATTAGGAATATTGTATAATGTAAATAATGAATTAAAAATCAAACAATATTTTAACATCTAAAAAACGAGAGTATACTAATATAGCATATTCTCATTTTAGTTTTATAATATATTTAATGAATACCAATAAGCAAATAATTTAATATCGATTAATTTTATCATTTATATTTTTATCTACATATATCAAAATCATCTGTCTTATCATAATTAGAAACATCTTTGACTCTTTCCTTGTAATAATTTGGTGCATTAACATAATCAAATAATTCATCTTGCTTAGTAGTACTTCGTGATATTTTAATAACATCTTCCATATCAAAATCTTTATTATCATAATAATCTTTTACTTCAATAGCAGTTTCATCCTTTGCATATTTATTACCAAATTGTAATATCTTTCTAAAAAACTTTTTAATTGCCTCCAATATAACATCAATATAATTTTTTAATTTATTATTTTCGACTGTTAAATTTTGATTTCTAGTAACAAGTGATTTCACTTCTCGTTTAAGATTACTATTTTCCTTTTCTAATGTTTGATGACTTTTAGTAAAATTATTTACTTCGTTAAATAATTGTTCTATTTTTGGTTGGAATTCCACTACCTTTTTTGTTTCTTTAATAACTTTGTTCATTGAATCAAAAGTTTCTCTTTTAACTTTGACATATTCTTTATCAAAAATAGTATTTTTAGTAGTTTTCATTTTTTCATTTAAATCATTTATTGCTTTATCTAAATTTTTATTAATTATTTGGGTTTTATTCTCATAATATTGAGTTGTTTTCTTTAACTCTTTTGTTTTTAAATGCTCTCTACTGCTACCTTTAATACCTCTTTCTAAATCAAAACCAACATCAACAAGTCTTTCGTGATATTTGTCTTGTAACTGGGATAAGTGTATTTTATCTTTAATATATTGTTTTTTAGATATTGTCCATCTTTCAGTATTAGTTCTTTTATCTAATTTTTTAACTAATGGAACTACTACACAATGAATATGGGGAGATTTCTCATCTAAGTGAATAGTTGCATGAAGTATTTGTTCCTTTGTATAACCTAAATCATTATAAACAAATTCCATACAAGTATCTGCCCATTTCATTATATCTTCTTCACTCATATTATCAAAAAACTTTGGTGATGCAGTAAATAATAGTTCATCTGCTACACAATTCCTTGAATGATTAACCATCTGAGTATAAGTTCTTTGTCTTTCTTTTCTTTCTGTTTTCATTTTTTCGTTGTGTTGTTTTTCATATTCTTTAGTCAATTCGTGAAATCTTTTAACATATTTATAATTCAATGGAACTAATTGTATATTTTTGTAACTATCTTCTATTCTTATATCAGGATTAGATTTATAGGCTTTCTTTTCTCTTTGATTATGAGATCCAATTTGTGCTAAATCATTTGTAGTCATAATAGGTTCACTTCTAAATATTGCATAATTCATATATCACATCTCCTTTCATTTTTGCATAACAAAAAAGATACTTAAATTATAAGTATCAATTTATTTTGTAAAATTAATTTTCTTTTAAGTCCAACTCTATAGTTTTCCCTAGTAACTTTCCTTCATCGCCATTATCATTAAGATTCAAAATAATATTATCCTCAATTATTTCTTTATAGTCTTTCCCTAATTTGGATTTTAATTCATTCATTTCATTTTGATTAATTGTAAAAATGTATTGAAAATCATCCGAATTATTAATAGCTTTAAAATAATTTGCCAATTGATTACTTGCAGTTCCTTCCAATACTTTATTATCCATAATCATAAAATCAATATTAATTTTATTTAAGAAAAGTAGCATCGTAGAAAAACATAGTATTTTGGAATTTCCAATACCAGTGGATGAATCATTTTTGATTTTCGTTTGAATATCAAATTGAAGTGTATTTTTACCAGTATTATTTTGAATAATTATTGATCCAGACATATCATCACCATATAAATCTACTACTAAATCAGCAAAAGTTTTATTCAGTTCATCTATTTTATTTTTGTTATTAATTAAATATTCACTAGCTAATAAATTGTTATTATTAATATTTTGTTCACATTTTAGTATATGATTTTCAATAATATTAATATTTTCCTTATATGATGTATATTTATATATTTGATTGTTAATTTTATCTATTTCATTATTTAGTGTGTCATATTCTATTAATTCTCCATTACTACCAAGGATAGAATATAATTCATCTATTTTGTGTTCTAATTCTCGTTTTGTTTTTTCTTTCTCCTCTAAATCTTTTTTTAATTTAATTTTAGAATTAGATAACCTATTCATTCTATTACTAATTAAATTATCATGAAATCTTTCAACATCATCTAATTCTCTTATCATTTCTTTTGGAAAGGAATTAAATATTTCTCCATAAAAGTTTTTTATTTCATTAACCGTAATATCATGCTTTTCTTCTAAACTTTTGTTTACTTTACTAATATTACTTTTTACTATTTCAATTTTATTGATTAATTCATTTAATTCTTCCCTTTTAATATACAATTCATCTTTTATATTAGCGTATGAATTTGAAATCTTGTATAAATCTCGTAATTTAAGTTTTTCTTCAAGTTTTTTTTGTAATATATTTAATTCAATTTCAATATTAGTATTATTATCATTTAATAAACTTTTTATTTCTGAATCTTCAAGGCTCTTTTTAGCATTTTTTGCAGATTCGAGTTTCTTAAAATTACTTTGTTTTTCTTTCAATAAATTAGTATCTAATCCTAACAAATAAAAAACATTTACTAAATTTCTATAGTCTGGCTTATTACTCTTGCTATATTTTGTTGTAATAATAGGGTCCAAAAATGAACTCTTTTTGTACCTAATAAAATAAGGCATAATCGTTCTCAAAGAAATATTGTCTTGCCTTTCAATAGTCAACATTTCTTCAAGTTTTTTCTTAAATTTATCTAGTGTATACAATCTATTGTTTATGCTAATATTTTTATGCTCAACTGTATTTCTCTTAATTTCATAATCTACATTATTGATTCTTATAGTTAGAAAAAAATTACAATTTAATTTTTTTAAATCTTCTAATGCTGTAGATCCTAAACAAAAATCTATTAATACAATTGATAAAGTTTTACCTACTCCATTATATGTGCTTGTTTCACTTTTTTTTTGCTCACAACCAGTTATAAAAGAAAGTCCTGTTTCTCTAAATTTAATTGTTTTAAAACCAGGATAGTCTGATTTAAGTTTAATTATTTTCACAATGTATCACCCCATTTTCTTTTATATCAATTTTTTTTATAGAATATAAGAAACATAATCCTAAAATGTACTGATTAAAATCTATATTATATTTTAGGATGTTATTATTAATATACTCATCCTTTATGATGTCATATGCTTCATCAACTAAATAATTATCTTTTTTTATAGTATTATAAATTATTGCCGCTATACCAAATAATGACTGTCCAAGAAAAATATTTTTTGTAGGTAACATCGAATATCTCATGACTCTATCACCTTATTTTTCTCAAAGACTGTACAATTTTCAAAATATTTAGAAATAACAATCATTACAGTTTCTCTAGCAAATTTATAATTCATTGGAGATAAATTATCTGAGCAATCACTCATTAGCTTTTCTAAAATATAATCAAAAATTTCATTTTCATCTGTATATTTTATCTTTCCATCTTGATATATGTTTTTCATTAGTGATCCTAATTGTTCTTGTGATGTTCCAGTTGGATCTAAACTATTTAGAGCAAAATCAAGACTATTAATGCTATATGACGCATTTATCAAATCTATGTATCTATCATAGTTTAGATTATTAAATTTAATTTTTTCTTCGAAATCCATTAATCCATCTATTTTACTCCTCTGATAATCTAAATCATATATTTTATCTATTAAAATATTAAGGATTGGTACATTTAAAGAAATTTCATCTAATGAAACATACATTTGTAAAATTAATTTTTTATTTTCTAATGACAATTCATTAAACAACTGTTTTATATCATAACTTCCCATCAATGTTATTGGTATTGAATATTTAGCTGAAAGCTCATCTGCTTTTTGTACAATTGCAGTTGGAAATAATCTCTGAAATCTTGTGTTAACAACATAAGTAAATTTATTAATTTTCATTTTCCATTCGCCAGATTCAATATTTTTCATCAATCCGGTAAAATCAGTTTCAAGTTTTTCAATTGTATAATTTATGTTCAAATCAGCTGTTTCTGGACCATATACAGCAAAATATTCACCAGTCGATGGAATATAACCATCATTTTTTTTATCTCCTAATCGTCCTTGTGGTCTTGGCATAATAAAATTATCTTTATATATACCTTTCATTATTTCAAAAAATATTGTTTGAAATTCATAGCCATAGCTTTTATTCAATTTATTTTCAAACGCCTGAATATATAAAAGATTGTCCATTTTTCCACCACCTTACTTATTTTATTATAACATTAAATTCAGTTTTTTGGTTAAAGATTAAAATATTTTATATAATATAATTTTAATAAAAAAAACTTAGTTTATAAGAGCTTTACTTTTCTTGTATTTGTCTGCATTTGTAGCCATTCTTTTATTTTTTGGATTTATCCTACTGCTCCATGTCCAGCATCTACAACCACTCCACCATTTACACGCTCATCCATATTCTCACCTCAATATAAAATATGAATAAACTAGTAAATTGACACTAATACACTTAGAAAATTATTTATTACTCAACTTCGTAACCATTTTTTATTTCTAGTACTAAACCTTTTAATTTCTTATTATTTTCTTTTAAATTAAATTTTCTATAATCATATTTTTCATGTTTCTCATATCCTGGTGTTACATAATAATCAGAATAACCTTTTCTATCAGTATCTTCTACTATTTCTTTCAACTCAAAATCACACATATCATCAAGCATTCCACGACCTGCACCATCAACTATATTAGGATATAAATATCCTTCAAATTCAGTCATATTTCTTTCACCAAGATATGTTATTTTGAATGTTGTAGTAGAACCATAGTCATATTCCATTTCTAATTCATCATTAGTTTCTAAACCAAGAATACTTAACTTAGTTATAGTAGCATCCCTTGAATCCGCATCAACTTCAGTACATCCAAAACAATCAAATGTATAATCTTTATACTTAATATTATACAAATGATAAGCAAGTTAATCAAAAGTTACAAGAATTGTATATGCTAAATCAGCAAAAGTCCTCCTATCAGTAATTTCTATTTCTCTCCATATCTTATCCTCTAACTCATTTATTCCTACTTTAAATTTTAAAACCTTATCCATATTCTATAAATGATAATACTTAATAGATTTATTATAATCAGCCATTATCATATCTTCCATAGCTGAACCTATCTTTATCGGATAAGTTGCTATCATTCCATCATATACTAAAACATCTTTAAAAGGAAATATTATCATCATGGTTGGTGCTGGTAAAGTCTCATACTCTATTACCTCATCTATATTACAAGTTAATCCTTTTATCATATAGCATCTATCTTTTCCCATTACTGCTGTATAATCTTCTAAATAATCACAGATTATAAACATATCTCTTATACCTTTTTTGAAATTTTTTACCATTTCTAATTCTTCATCATTAAATTTATAAGGGTTCTTGTTACAAAATTCATCAATTATACTATCTTTTTCACTCCAAAACTTATCAACAATTACTGATAGTTCATTAGGATCAAGTCCCTTACCTCGATAAATTTTTAATTTATTATTAATTGAATACTTTTTATTAACAAAGTCTAATACAGCAAAGTACAGTTCATAAAATAAATCAGCATCCTTACTAGATAAGCAAGCATCTTTTTGTCTTATACGTGCCTTTTCTTTAGCTATTTGTCTAGCTACCTCCTTATTTTGTTTTTCCTTTAATTGATTAGGAGTTAAACCATTAAGTACACCAGATGGCATCTCATCCATAGCTTCATCCATTAACTTAAAAAATTCTGTTAAATCATAATCCTTAAGAGCACCAACATCACTAATTGATTCTTTTAAGCTTTCTCTTTCTTTATTTAATACTGCATATTGTTTTATATAAGGAACTGCATTAAACCAAAAAAATGGCAACTCTTTAAGTTTCTCATAGAACTTTTTAATCTTTTTATTCCTAATATTAAAGTCATTGTAAAAAAGTGTTTTATAATCTCTTACATCAAAGCTAAGAGCTAATCCTATTGAATAATCTCTTTTTCCTTCCATTATTAAATCTACCAAATGATAATATTCTTTATAAAAACCAAGCCAAGTAGGTCCTAAATCTTCTACATCTACTTTCTCTATAAAGATATAAAATTTAAATACTCTATTATTAGTAATATGTTCTTTTATAATCTCTGGTTCAACATTTAAAATAGCACAACCAACACTAATAACATTATCTACTAATGCCACTCCCTGTATTTCACAATAACTAACTAAAAATTCATTAATTCTATCACATTCTTTTACTTCTTTAGCTTTATAGTTACTTACTGCTTTCTTAACATTTTCTTCTATTTCTTCTGGAACTACGTAACTAATCCCTTTACTATGAATATCACTACATATTAAGTACTTATACATTAAAGCATCTTTTTCAAACCTATACTTTTCATCTGTTAGGTCTTTATCATTATTTAAAACTTTCTTTAAATAAACTAATTCTCTATAAGTACAAATATTAATAATATTTTCATAATCACTATAAACATCAAATATTTCTTTAATCATTTGTACTTTTGATACTTTTTCATAGTCTTTAAAGTCTTCAACTATTGAGGCATAACTATCATGAACAGGTTCATTTCTAAAATACTTAGCTTCTTCTAATAATTTCATAAAACCACTTCTTTCTTTATATATTTACTTATATTAATGTTAAATAATTATACGGATACAGTATCACAAAAACATTTGTTCGTCAATACTTATTTTTTACAAAATCTTCTAAAATTATGTTATTATTAAGATAAGTGAAAAGGTGTTGAAGTATGGAAAGTATTAATTATAATGAATTATTTAAAAGTAAATATAATAATAATGAATATATATCTAAGTATCTAGCAAAAATGGCTGTTAACAAACCTATAGGATTTAATTTAGATTCTTATAATAACAAAGTTTTAGACAATTTATATATAAAGTATAAATCTTATTTTGATACTATGTATAGAGGAATTGATGATAATATAAGACTTGATGAAGAACAAATAAAAGCTATACTTACTGATGAAGATTTTTCCCTAATAATTGCTGGGGCAGGGACTGGTAAGACTACCACTATGGCTGCTAAGGTAAAATATCTTGTTGATATTAAGAAGGTTGATCCCGAGAAAATACTAGTTATGAGTTTTACTAGAAAAGCAACTGAAGAACTTGATAAAAGAATAAGACTTGATTTCAATATTCCGGTAGTAGTTTCTACTTTTCACGCTCTTGGTTATATGCATATTAAATCTATTTTCAAAAATCATAAATGTAGTGTAGTAGGAGATAATGAAAAGAATCAGATTTTTCTTAAGTATTTTAAAGATAATATTTTTCCTAACAAACAACTTTTAAAAGAATTAATAGAGGTGTTTGACCAAGAAGAAGATATTATATTAGGTAAGTTTTTCAAAGAAAATTATGATAAATATCCTACTTATGATCAATATTTTAAAGAGTTAAAAATTAGTAAAATTAAACAAATAACTGATCAAGGCAATTATATAACTACTAGATTAGAACATGATTATAATCAAGAAGTCATTTATACTATAAAAGGAGAGCTTGTCAAATCTAAAGGAGAAGCCATTATTGCTAACTTTCTCTTTATGTACCAAATACCTTATTACTATGAAAAAATTTATGAGGAATTATTAAACAATCATACACCATATCATCCTGATTTTACGTTAAATCTAAACGGTGAAAATATATACATTGAGTATTTTGGTTTGGCTGGTTCTAGTGACAATGAACTTGATCGTTATAGAAAGAATATGAAAGAGAAATTATCTTATCATGAAAAGCATAAGAATAAACTTATTGCTATAACTGCCACTAAAAAAGAAGATATTATTAAAAGTTTAAAAAGCCAGTTACTTAATTATGGTTTTGAACTTAATAGATTAACTAATGAGGAGGTTATTAACAAGATGTTAGATAGATATACTCTAAGTCAAATATATTCTTTAAGAAATCTTTATTATAATTGCATTGATAAAATCAAATCTTCTGTTAATCGAAACAGTATAAACTTAATGGTAAATGATTATTTAGATTCTTTAAGTTTTACAGAAAAGAATATAGCTATTAAGCAATACAAATATATAACTGATTTTTATAGATATTATCAAAACGAACTATTTGGTAACCCTAATGAATATAAATTTGATTTCCCTGATATGATTTATTATGCTAATAAGTATATTGATAATGCTAATGATGATAATTTAGACTTTAAATACTTAGTTATTGATGAGTATCAAGATATATCCCAAGATAGATACACTTTAGTTAATAATATAATTAAAAAAAATCATTCTAAAATTGTAGCTGTCGGTGATGACTGGCAATCTATTTATGCCTTTAGTGGTTCTAATATTTCCTACATATATAATTTTCAAAAATACTTTACCGATGCTAAGATACTCTATATTTCTAAGACTTATCGTAACAGTAAAGAGCTAATAGACTATAGTGGAAAATTTATTATGAAAAATCCTACGCAAATAAGAAAAGAATTAATATCTGATAAAAGTATAAAAAAGCCAATTGTTTTTAAGTTATTTGATGATGAAATAGAAACATTAAAAAAGTTAATTCTTGATATTTATAGAGCAAATCCCAATTATCGTATTTTAATACTTGCTAGAAAGAATAGACAAATAGATAACTTATTTAATGATAAGTCTCTTATAGATAGTATTGGTACTAAAGTTACTTATCTAGGATATGAAGATATTAATATAGATGCTATGAGTATTCATAAATCTAAAGGATTAACTTTTGATGAAGTTATCATAATCGGTCTTGATAGAGATTTCCCAATAACATCTAGGCATAATTTCTGGTTAACTAATTTATTTATATCTAAGACTAATAAAGAAAACTACACTTATGCTGAAGAAAGAAGAGTATTTTATGTAGCACTTACTAGAACAAAAAATCATGTTTACCTACTTACTAATAAGGATATTAAAGAAAGAAGTCCTTTTCTTACAGAACTATATAATTTAATTAGAGATGAAAAAAACAAAGAGTAGTTGTTTCCAGTAAATACTACTCTTTTATTCTTGCATTATATAATCCTCTAAAACCAGCTATTTCTTAAATGTCACTTGAAATGTTGTTATACCATCCATTGATGAAGCCTTTATCTTACCTTTATGTAATAAAACAATATTTTTAGCAATAGCTAGTCCTAAACCATATCTGTTATCTTTTCTATTTCTTGCTTTATCTACTCGGTAAAATCTTTCAAATATTTTTTCTTCTTCTCCATCTTCTACTATATCAACAGTTAATTTTTCTTTTTCTAATCTTTCTTTAATCACATCTGCTAAATTATATTCGTCTTCAACAATTAATACTTTCATACTTATCACCATTATTAGTTAATCATTTATATATTAAATAAATATTAAATTTTTATCTATTATAGCACAGAAAAGGTCTTGTTAATTGACTAAGTTATGTGCTATAATTTAGTTGTAGCACTTAGGGGATTAGTTTAATGGTAAAATAGGAGTCTCCAAAACTTTAGATGGGAGTTCGATTCTCTCATCCCCTGCCATTTGATTATTAAGCTGTCAGAATCTTTCTGACAGTTTTTTATTTGTAATTATTAAGCTGTCTAGATATTACATTTTACTTGACAATGATTGTAATTTTTTAATTTATTTTTCATTAGATACGGTCTATAATGATAATAGAGGTAATGTGTTTGGCGGTGATAGTATATTAGTGATAATTTTTAACAATAAAAATAAATTGAAAGTTAGGAGTAAAAATGAAAAAGAATATTAAATTAACAGCATTGTTAACCCTGTTAGTTATTTCCCTAACAGGATGTGTAAAGTTTAATTCTACAATGGAAATAAAGAAAGATAAATCAATGGACTATAAAATAATATATGCCTTTGATAAATCATTATTTGGAGATCAAGAAATATTAACTAGTAATGATAAAAAGGAACTAGAAAATAAAGGATTTACAGTTTCTAATTATGTTGATGGTAATATGAAGGGATTCAAAGTATCTAAAAACATTAAAAACATTGATGATGTAAGTTCTACTAACAACGCAACTTACGATTTATCGGGATTACTTGATAGTAACAAGAGTGAAAGTAAAGTGTTTAAAGTAAAAAAAGGTTTCTTAAAAAACACTTATACAGCTAGTTTCAAATTTGATTCATCAGATAGTGATTTAAATAATAGTACAAGTAATGACACAACAATTGATAACGATTTTACAACTGATGATAATAATACTACAACAGACTCTGATTTTGATTTTTCTAACATAAATACTAATATGGATTTAAGTTTCAATGTTAAGTTACCTTATAAAGCTATAAGTAGTAATGCTACTACTAAGAAAAATGATGATAAAGAGTTAAGTTGGAACTTATCATCAACTGGGGAAGATAAAATAGAATTTTCTTTTGTATTATATAATATGACTAATATTTATATATGTGGTGGAGTTATAGTCTTATTAATTATTATCGTTATAGTAAGTATTTTAAATAAAAGCAGGAAAAACAAAGTTTCTAATAAAGATGCAACTAATGATAAACAAACTACAACTTTTAATTCTTCTGTTGAAACACCAATTATGAGCAATAATGTAACAAGTCAAAGTATTGATAATCAAAGTATTCAAGAACAAGCTTCTACAAATTCACAATCAACGGTTTTTTCCACAACTAATGTTGATAACGCCCCTGTAAACAAAACTTTATCCACAAGCTCAGTGGATAACCAAACTTTTCCACAACCAGTTCAAACAAAAGACATATTTTCCACAACTAATGTTGATAATAATCTTGCAAATCAGACTTTATCCACAGATACTGTTAATAATCAACAATCTAATGTAAACAATGATAATCAAATTGATACTTTATAGTAAATTACTAGACTTATGTCTAGTTTTTTATATATAATTAGGATGGTGAATGATATGAATAATAAAAACAGATTAATAGAAATAATAAGTATTATAAAAATTAATAATTTAGTAGATGACAGAAGTCCTAAAAATCTTAGAAAAACCATTGAAGACTTAGGACCAACTTTTATAAAAATAGGGCAGATTCTTTCTACAAGAGTTGATTTAATTCCTAATGAATATGCTAAAGAATTATCAAAATTAAGAGGCAACGTTACACCACTACCTTATCCACAAATAGAAAAGATTCTTAAGAAAGAGTACAAAAATTTAGATAGTATATTTGCCCATATCTACGAAAAGCCAATTGGATCAGCTTCTATTGCACAAGTTCATAAGGCAAGGTTAAAAGATAAAAGAACTGTTGTTTTAAAAATCAGAAGACCAAATATTGAAGAAGAAATAAAACAAGATATAGAGTTATTAAAACAAGCTACTAAAATATTACATCTTAATCATTTTATCAAAATAATGGATTTAGATAAGGTTTTAGATGAGCTATACACAACTACTATGATGGAACTTGATTTTTCTAAGGAAAAAGAAAATATGTTGTTCTTTGAAAATCATAACAAAGATATTCCTTATATATCTTCCCCTAAAGTGATAGAAGAATTGTCAACTAAAAATATTTTAGTTATGGAATATATTGATGGTATAATGATATCTAATATAGAAAAATTAGATAATGAAAATTATGATAAGAGTCTTATTGCTAAAGAGTTGAGTAAAAACTATATCAAACAAGCTTTAGAAGATGGTATGTTTCATGCTGATCCTCATCCTGACAATATAACAATTTATAATGATAAAATATATTTTCTAGACTGGGGTATGGTAGGAACTCTATCAAAACTTAATAGAGCTTTATTAAATAAATGTATGAAAGCTATTATTACAGAAGACTATCAAGAAGTTGCTAATTGTCTATTATCAATGTCTATAAAGAAAGATGAAACTGATTACCAAAAACTAGTTGATAATATTAAAGAAATTTTAGAAGAATTTTCTACCCTTGGTCTTGATGAAATAGATACTAGGAAATTTATTACTAATATGTTTAAAATGCTCCAAGAAAATAATTTAATATTAGACCATAATGTTACTATGCTAATACGTGGTATTGGTGTAATTGAAGGAGTCTTACAGTCACTTGATTCCACTATCAGTCTAACTAGTGTTTTAAAGGATAAAGTACTAGAAAATGAGAAGAAAGCCTTACTATCAGGGGAAACATTAAAAAGCATAGAGAAAAAAGTTTTAAAGAGTAGTAAAAGCTTAATAAATATTCCGGAAGAGACAGAAAGTTTACTAAAATATATAAAACAAGGAAACTTTAAACTTAAATTAGAACTAAGCAATTCAACTAAACATATTGATAAACTAGAAAATCTTCTTCATGAGTTAATACTTGGTTTTATTGATGGTTGTTTAATACTAGCTTATAGTTTTACAAAAACAGAATTAGCTAAATTTATTATACTTACTTTTATAATTATTGTATCAGCATTATTAACATTTAAAATGGTAAGAGACTTATTACATAAAGGATATTAGTGATAATATTCTTTTATTATTGTCTCATTTCATTATAAATCCAAACCATTATAGTATCTACTATCTCATCTATTTCTTGTTTTGTTAAGCATCTATCTTTATCTATATGATACCATTTAAAAAGGCAAGTTCTACAACAAGTAGCTGTAGCATGCATAGCAATAAAAACAGGATGACCTCTCATTGGTGTTTGTTTACCATCATTTAAAGTAGGATATGGTGCTAACCTTTTACATATAAAATCATAAGCATGCGACTTTATTACTTTATACCCCTTATCTGAAACATATTTCCTATCTTTATTAGAAAGATGAAACCCACTACGAAACTTAGAGATTTTAAACCTTTCTAATTTTTTATCTATTATATATTTTTCACTCATCTTCATCTTGATTCACCACATAAATTCCATCTCATTCTTACAAATTTAACAAGTGACTTTTTTCTTTCTAATTCCTTAATAAAAATCGAATAATTATTACTAGGTACTAACAAATAACATCTATTTCTAGTTCTAGTTATTGCCACATAAAATAGCCTTCTTTCTTCACTATAAGGATAATCTTCTGCTTTTTTAGTTACTAATCTCATTATCCTTTCTTCTTTTATTTGATTAGGAAAGCCTAGCACACTATTAAAAAAGTTAATCACTATAACATTATCAGCTTCTAATCCTTTAGACTTATGTATGGTTAAATAATTAATAACTAAATCTTTTCTCTTTTTATATACTATCTTATCATTATCAACTACTAACAAATCACTTAAGATAAGATTTATATCATTGTTATTTCTACCTAAAATGAAGATACTACCTTTATCTAACTTATCAAGTACTTTTAAAATAGTACTTTTTAAATCATTCGAATAAATAACTTGTAGTGGATAATCAATATGCTTAAATGATGTTAATTCTTTTCTTAACTGATATTTATTTTTCAATATAAATTCACTAGCTATTTTTATAAGTTCTTCACTATTTCTATAGGTATTTCTTATTTTATGAGTAACTGCCTCTTTATAATAATCTTTAAAATTATAAAAAAGACTTATATCACAACCACTAAATCTATAAATAGATTGAAAATCATCTCCTACTACCATTAAAGAACTATTCATCTTATCTACCAATTCTTTAATAAATAAGAATCTAACATAAGATGTATCTTGGTACTCATCAATAATAATATAAGATATTTTTCTTTTATAGTATTTAACTCTATCTTTAGCAATAAATAGTAAATCATCAAAATCAAGTTCTTTATTTTCCTTCTTTTCTTTTTCATATAGTAGATATATATTTAAAGTCAGTAAAAGAAAATACTTTTCTTTTAAATAAGTAAATGGTAAAAGATAACTTTTTATCTTTTTAAAGAATTTTTGATAATCTTCCATTTTGTAGTTACCACATTTAAACAAGTGAATAAAAGTTATTATTTGTCTTTTTAGTAATAGTATTTCCTTACTTTTAGTTACCAATATTTTTTGATAGTTTTTATAATAATCTTTACTAAAATATATATTAAAATATCTTAATACTACTTTTAAAAGATATGGGGAAGATAAAATATCTAGATTAAAAAAGTTTTCCACAACCATTGTTAATAATTCGTCACTAGCTATTTCATAAGTATAGTTAGTCTCATCTAGTATTTTCATAGCCAACTTATGAAAGGTATAGCATTCTATATCGTCATTAATTTCTTCTCTTATTTTCTTTTTCAAGTTTTCAACTGCCATATTTGTAAAGGTAATACAAACTATCTCTTCTTTTGGAATATGTTTTTCTTCTATTAAGTATTTTATCTTACCAAGTATACTCAAAGTTTTTCCACTACCTGCTCCTGCTAAAACAAAGAGATATTTATTATCATCTTTAACAATTTCTAGTTGGTCATTATCAAGTTTATAATTCATTACTGTAAAGTCCAGATTCATCACCTCCAAAGTTTTATTTATTATATTTTTATTTGTTAATAAAGGAACATCATTTTAATTCATTTTCTAATTGTTTTCTTATTTTATCAATATCAGTAAAAAACAAATCAACTCCGCGTTCTTTTAATTCCATTAAGTCTTTAAAGTTTTTCAATATTACTTTTTCTAATGTCTTTGGAACTCTAGCAGGTTTTCCATCAATAGTATGCACATGATCAATATATTTTTCTAATATTGGAAAGGTATTTTGTAATAATATAGCATGTTTTTTTTCAAAAACATCAACAATTAAGATTGTATTGCAAAAACCAAATCTTTTTAATTTATTATCAACTATTCTTTGATACTTTTCTACTTTACTGCTTAGCGGTATAAACCATAATATTTCTTTATCTTGAATAGTAAAGTATGTTGGTCTCTTTTTTCCTTTTTCATGATTGGTCATTAGACTTTCATCGTTGATTTCATCAAAAAACTCATCTTTAATATGATATAAATAACCAGTTTGTACTTTCATTAAATCAACTCCTTACTGTACATATTTAAAAAAAATATAGTTTCTATTAATCATTTTTTTAAATTGTATATATAATATCTCATAAACATATGTTCGTCAATACTTTTTTTGTTTTATTTTACTATTTAGACAAAAAAAGAAAACTTTATCAATTAAGATAAGGCTTTCTAGCATTTACAACTGGGATTATTTATTACTCGCTAGCCACCCAGAAGCGAGAAACATTGACGACCGGGATTATTTATTACTCGCTAGCCACCCGGAAGCGAGAAACATTTACACCATACATATATTAAATGCAACAATAATGTAATATATTTTATGGTAAAAGTCAATATTTATAGTTCAACTTTAATTAATATTATATGAAACTAATCACTATTTAAACATAAAATCAATTAACTCTTTTTAATACCTCAATAGTGATTATACTAAAAGCCCATTCCAAATACCATTTTTTACATAACATACTAATAGAGGTGAAAAAATTGTTTGAAGCATTTAAAAACTTATCTCCTGTTTGGCAAACATTAATTGCTACTTTATTCACTTGGGGTGTAACTGCTTTAGGAGCTAGTATTGTCTTTTTCTTTAAAAAAGTTAATAAAACAGTAATGGATGCGATGCTTGGTTTCTCTGCAGGAGTAATGATAGCAGCCAGTTTCTTTAGTCTAATTGAGCCTGCCTTAGAAATGACAAAAAGTTTAAAAATGAATGGACCAGTAATAATATCAATAGGTTTCCTACTAGGTGGTACTTTACTATTTATTGGTGATAAAATCTATAACCTTGTTGATAAAAGGAAGGATGGTGACAAAGGCAGTAGAAAAAGATGCTTTATGTTAATATCATCCATAACCATCCATAATATTCCTGAAGGACTTGCTGTCGGAGTAGCTTTTGGTAGTCTAGCCTATAACATAACAGGTACTACTCTATTATCTGCTCTTACTATCGCTCTTGGTATAGGATTACAAAACTTTCCGGAAGGTAGTGCTGTTAGTCTTCCATTAAGAAGAGAAGGATACAGTAGAAAGAAAGCCTTCTTTTATGGACAACTATCTGGAATAGTAGAACCAATATCAGCAGTTATTGGTACTATACTTGTTTTAAAGATAAAAACTATTCTACCATTCTTATTAGCTTTTGCAGCTGGATCTATGATTTATGTTGTAGTAGAAGAATTGATACCAGAAAGTCAAACCAATCAAAAAAAAGACCTGATGGCCTTCTTTACATTATTTGGTTTTGTCCTTATGATGATATTAGATATAACTCTAGGATGAAAGATTATTCAATATATAATTTTTCATTTTCTTTTAATTCTATCGCATATAAACCATTTTCCTTACAAGTAAACACTAATTCTATTTTTCTAGTTGAAGTATTATTCTGATTATCAGTTACTTCTTCTTTTTTTGTTTCTTCTTTTATAGATTCTATTTTCTTAAATGTATAACCATTACTATTTAATACTTTTATACTATCATCTATCCAAAGACAATCAACTGGATTTTTAGGATTATTAATAGACCAATAACCACTTTCATTCTTATGCCAACCACTACCAGTAAACTTTCCTTTTCCACACTCCATATGCACATGATTACCAGTTACATTTCCCTTAGTTCCTTCTTCATAAAACCTTGTTCCTCTAGGAATTACTTGACCAACTTTCAAATTAGAAACATCATTATCATGAGCAAATAACATAGTCATATAATCAATTGTGCCATCAGGATACTCTACTTTATCAACACTCTCTAACCATACTTCGTTAGCATCATTGGGATAAATCTTTTTAATAACTCCCGTAAATGGGGCTAGAATAAAATCTATTCCCGAATCACTTCCCCCATCATCTATAGCAAAACTATTCTTATGAGTTCCTACTCCATAACCTTGCGTTATTCGCATATAAGGACTAGGATAAAGAGGCTTCTCCATTATTTTTTACTCCTCTCTATAACATTTTTCTTATTAATCACAATACTTTCACTATTAGTTAAATCTCTATATGATTTAAGCTTACCTTCTAAAGATTTATAGATTGTATCCGCTCCAATAAAACTAAAAAAGCCTACCCATAAACTCTCAGGAAAGGTAATAGAGGTAAAAGTAATGCAGAAAAGAACACCTAATACCAAATTGACAGCAAAGCTATAAAGACATAAACATGAAGAACACTTTAAACATCTTTTTGTTTTTTGAACTAGAGCACAAGTAATAGTACTTAAGGCGATGGAAACTACTAACATCTGTTGTAAAATAGTTAGTTTTAACATACACATTCCTCCCTCTAAAGTAATTTATGCAAAACTAAAAAAAATGCTACTATTTTTTTATTTTCAAATCATGTTTAAAACGAAAACTTCCACTTGCAGCTCTATTTAAATAACCATTATAACTTGCCAAAGTTTTATCAAGCATTTCTGGTTTATTTTTTCTAACATATTTTACTCTTTTTATCACTCTTTTCTTTGTATCACTACTTAATAGCATTAATAATTTCTTATCTTCTAATATAAACCTATATCCAAGGAAACAAAATCCATGATGAATTTCTAGTATTTGAGTCTTTTTATTTAGTTTTAATTTAACCTCAGCTAATTTTTTTTCAATCTCACCTAAACAATACTTAAGATACTCTCTATCTTCATGAAAAAGAATAAAGTCATCCATGTATCTTACATAGTACTTTATTCTAAGTTTTTCTTTAATATAGTGATCCAAATCATTAAGATAATAAACAGCTAATATCTGACTAGTCATATTGCCAATAGGTAACCCCTTACCTTTTTTATAAAGAGGAATACTCTTAAGACTATTAACATGTTCTTGATAATCGTTAATAGGAAGAGTTTTTAATCTTTTTATTTCTTTATCAATAGACTTATTAATACACTCATTAACATAATCATAATTAGTACTTATAATCACTTCTTTTACTAAATTAAATACTCTATCATCATCAATCAAATTTTTTAACTTTTTAAGTAATATTTCTTGATCAATCGAATAAAAATATTTGGCTATATCACACTTTAAAACATATATTTTATCATGCTTATACTTTAGTTTGTTAATGTATTTCTTTATATAGTATATTCCCTTATCAGAACCCATTAAAGGTCTTGTAGCAACGTTCATTGGTAATAGTAAGGGATCAATTAACGGGAATAGAAAATAAGTACTAATTAAGTGATTAATTATCTTATCAGGCATACACTCACTCATGATAAGTCTATACTTAGGTTCTTTAATAATAAAGATATTATATTTTCCATGTTTATACTCTTCACTTTTCAATATATTGTAAATAGAAATAATATTGCAAGAAAAAAATAGTTCAAATACGAAATTTTTTTCTTTATGCCTTGTATTATTTCTAACAGTTTTATATACATCCATAAGATTTTCGATTGTAACTACTTTATCATAACTAAGTGTCTTTCTTTTCACTTTTAATCACCCCATAAGAAATCTTTTTCATCTCAATTAAAAAATTACTAACGGATATGTACTTCTTAGGGCTAATAATTTTTTTCTTATAACTAACTTGCATATAATAATCTAACATTGAAATCTGTATCAATAATGATTTTAAATACTTAAGTTTTATTCTATTTGTATCCTCTATTCGATAAGAGAATATATCCTCAATTATTAAATACATAGTTTTTTCAATATTTTGTTTTAATACTACTTCCTTTTTAGGAAAATTAACCAGTTGTTTATTTATATAATCAATAGTCTTTTCACTACTAGATAAAAGCTTAAATCCATCATTAGAGTTCATCAACAAACTCCTTGATTTTATTATAGTTATCTTTATTTGTTGTTATTAAATTTTTAATTCTTTCTAATAATAACTCATTAGAACATTTACTGTAGTAACTTCTTTCTGCAATTCTTGCTATATCACTATACAAGTTATCATCACTTTTATAGTTTTTATCTTCTTCTTCAAAAATATAGAAAGAGATGTTTTTCTCTTTCAAATTAGCACATACTTTTTCAAAAGCTGAAATAGGAAAGCCTAGTTTACCATTATTTATCTGATAGGAAAACAAATAATTTAAAACTATTGCATCTTTAGAAAAAGTAACATAGAAACTACCCACTTTAAATAATACTACTTCATCTTGATGTAGGCATTTAATTTCTTCATATTTATCTTTTACTTTCATTTTTCACCCATACTAGTTATGCCAAAGACCAGCCTTGTTTCCAATCTAATGATTATGGTTATTACCATTACTTCCTCAGATTATCAACCTTAATCGATAATTCACGGTCAAATATAGGATAGACAAACCTAATTTATAGTAGGAATCTGGGCGGACACCGATGGAATTCGTCACGTTATTCCACGGATTCAAACTGCCTGATGGCATCACATTCCAAACGTTAGCATTCGAGTTGTTAGAATTGAAGTTAGACGGAGAGAGCGAAAAACTTGAATACAAGTTGGGAAAGGAGAGAGTCCGTTAATAGACTGCCCTTTTAACTTTTTTTCAATGCACCATATTTTTCAACTAAATAGAAAATATTCTTTCTAGCTAATTGAAGTATACATTATATCTTCTGGCATAATTATTTTCTTTATTTTTTATTATATATATTTTTGCTAGGCAAAATGATGAGTCATTTTGCCTAACGCACTTTCTATGATACTACAAATGGATTTAGTGATGTTCCATCTCCCTTAGTTATCAGTGTATCAGCTTTTAGGTTGATAACTGGGCGGACAC
>OIYY01000582.1_pt1 | contig 24749 bp, 25 predicted proteins | sample 1588341 | NCBI WGS metagenome assembly OIYY01 (sample SAMN03283287) | human gut metagenome | biome: human-associated habitat; material: feces | host: Homo sapiens | place: Peru | collected 2012 | reverse complement strand
CTCCAACCCCAAACCACATTTCCACTGCAAACATAGTAACTTTTGGTTTGTCTTTGGTCTGATTTTTTCCATCCTTTGCTAATTAGAAACCAAAAGAACCGTCCCTTTGGTTTGTGATTAGATTCCCATCATTTTGAGATAGTCTGATAACGTTCCCATACCTACAGACTTCCTATATTCGTCAACTTTCTCAGGATTCTCCAGCTTGTAAAGATGCCATTTGCCGTCCTTGTCTTTTTCCAACTGGGTGCCATATCGCTGTGGACGACCTTCAAAAAGGCAGATACGGTCTTCCATCATCGCCACATTCTCACGAGGAATATCGCCTCTCTCTGCCGCCTTTTGGAACAATGGCAGATATTTCCTTTGCATCTCGGCAGATGAATGCTGAACAACAAGCCAATAAGCACTACATGCATCACCAACCTTGTCCTTACCGACAAATCCACGTGAATCAAGGATTTTAAAAATCTTCTGTTGGTTGACACTGTCAATCGTGGCCATTACGGAAAAAATGGAATCTATCTTTGCCTTGTCTTGTGGCTGCTGTCTTGATGTCATCCTCCATTCCTGTCGAATGGCTTGGTCATCCTTTGCTATTTCGAGCAGTTGATTGCGGAGAGGAATATCGTAGTTGGTTTCTTTCCTTGTCTGACGCTCATGCATCGCATTCATGATTTCATTCCATCGCACATCATCATGAATAGGGAGCAGATCTTTGTCTGCTTCTATGTTCTGACTATACCATTCAGGTTCAGCTTTCATTCTCTCCTCAAGAAACCAGAACGCAGCATCATTATGACCTGCCAGTGAAGCCGCACATGCAGCATTATAGAGATGCTGGCCGCGAACGTAGTTCTTAAAATCAAATGCATAGGTGAAGTATCGCTCAGCTTCTTGATAATTCTGCTGCATGTAGCATGAATCAGCTTTTGATATTAGACTAATGTACTTCCGACTTTCCTCCACATCAGGTAAAGTGCCAGACTGCATCACTCTGATGCTCTTGTTCTTGAAATCCTCCAAAGATATAGCTACAGCCTGCATATTATGCATATCAGTTACATCCCAATGATAAACACCACTCTCTGGCCATTTCTTAGATTCTGTCTGCATGACATACATTATTCCCAGTATTGTCTTACCAGCCTTATTTATTCTGTCAACACAAACAAGTCGGTGTTGTCTTTTATTGAAATATAGATTTCGCCAAATGTTTTCAACATCATTCTTAGGCAGCTTCCACAAAGTTGTCCTGGTTACAGTCAACAGTCCATCCTTGCTGATTTCATAATCAGGAACCTCACAACTGTTCACTCCTTCAAATGCATACATATTATCATCAACAGCGCGTAAACCATTCACAGGAAATGGTACATCCTTGGTTATTGCCCTAATGTATTTTGTGTATTCAGTCTGATTTTTTGTAGAGCATGATATCATAAGCACAACTGCTCCCAATATAAAAATACTTTTCTTCATTTTATCTGTCATATTTTTCTTCATTTTTTTCCAAAATCACAAATTGTGACTTTGTACATTATTATTGTTAACAGCATACAAAGGTAGTGCTTTTAGCCTTTAAGCCACTATTGCACAACCCCTTTCTTTGAAAAAAAACGTAAAATCAATAGTATTATTGCGATGGTTGTACTATTATTAATCGCTTCACTCGTTGTACGGTACTTACCCTTTTACCGCTCAACTTCGCCACAAACCAAAGGTACGGTTCTTTTGGTTTGTAATTAGTAAAGGAAAGAAAAAAACACAAGCCAAAAGAACCATCCCTTTGGTTTGTCGGTGGGCATAAAAGGGGGTGGTTCATTGGCTGAAGGTGTATGGATTGGTTTTATTAGAGGTGGGGGGAATTTTGGGGAATTTGGGAAATAATGGGGGGATGGGGTTTTGCTTGCGAGAAATAAAGGTGTATTTTTGGAGAAAAAGGTGTGTGTTTGGAGAAAAAGGTGTATTTTTGTAGGTTAATAACTGTACAAAATCGAGAAAATGGACTTTCGCACCACTATACACATTGCCGATAATATGGGCATTATGCATCATAGCGACCGCTTTATGATGCTTGGCTCGTGCTTTAGCGACAATATAGGCGGTAAATTGCGCCAAGCCATGATTGATGTGAATGTGAATCCTTTTGGCACGCTCTACAATCCGATGAGCATTGCCTCAAGTGTGAATCGCATCATCGACGCGGTGCCTGAGCGGGGTATCGACCTGTTTCAGGGCAGCGGTGTGTGGAACAGTTACAATTTCCACTCTCGCTACTCGCTTGCCGATAAGGAAGCCACGCTCACGCTGATGAATGAGCAGATTGCGAAGGCGCATGAGCATCTGAAGTCGTGCCACACGCTTGTGCTGACGCTGGGCACTGCCGTGGTGTATCGCCTGAAGGAGACGAACCAGGTGGTGGCAAATTGCCATAAGGTGCCGCAGCACAATTTTACGCGTCGCATGGCGAGCGTTGACGAAATCACCGAGGCACTCTCCGCCATGGTGGAGCGGTTGCACGAGTTTAATCCGCAGTTGCGCATCCTGTTCACGGTTAGCCCTATCCGCCACATTGCCGACGGACTGGAGGTGAACTCGCTGAGCAAGGCCACGCTGCGAGTGGCTGTTGCCAATGTGAACCGTGTGTATCGCGACTTCACCGCTTATTTCCCTGCCTACGAGATAGTGATGGACGACTTGCGCGACTATCGCTTCTATGCCGCCGATATGGTACACCCCAGCGATGTGGCTATCGGCTACATTTGGCAGAGTTTTCAGGCGGCGTATTTCGACGATGCCTCCACGCAAGCCATCGCCCGATGCGAGCGTGTGATGAAGCGTCTCACCCATCGCCCCATGACGGCAAACCGTGAAATAGTGGAGCGATTCTATGCCGACACCAAAGCCGTGGTGACGAACTTGGTGAAGGAATATCCGTATATTGCAAATATTAAAGAAATCAACGATTTAATTTCTGAATGATGAAGTACTCAATCGTAGAGATAGCCGACATTCTGGGTGTTGACTACCACAGTATCAGCAACGAGGAAGCCACCGTGAGCCAACTGCTCACCGACTCTCGCTCGCTCAATAACCCCGAAGAAACCATATTCTTCGCAATTAAGACTGCCAACAACGACGGGCATAACTATATCGCGCCTCTCTATCAGAAGGGCGTGAGAAACTTTGTGGTGAACCGCATCGACAATGTGATGCGTGAAATGCGCGACGCCAACTTCCTGGTGGTGCCCGACGCGCTCGAAGCGCTCCAGACCTTGGCAACGAGCCATCGCCGCCGCTTCAACATTCCGGTGATTGGCATCACCGGCAGCCGTGGCAAAACCACCGTGAAGGAATGGCTCAACCAACTGTTGAGCGACGACTACAAGATTGTGCGCTCGCCACGCAGTTACAATTCTCAAATCGGCGTGCCACTCTCGCTGTGGGACATCGACACCAACACCACGCTTGCCATTATCGAAGCCGGCATTTCCACCACCGGCGAAATGGACAACCTGCAAGCCATGATTCGCCCCACCATTGGCGTAATCACCAATATCGGCAGCGAGCATAACGACGGCTTCGCCTCAATGGACGAGAAGGCGCAGGAAAAGGCAAAGATTCTGAACAGTTGCGAGAGCATCGTGTATTGCGCCGACGACCCATTGGTCACCGCCACCATTCGCCCACTGCTTGAGGTGGATGTGGCGCACGAATATGCGTGGTCCACTACCGACGCATCACGCTCCGTGCTGGTGACTAATGTGGAAAAAGACACCAAAGAAAGCCGCATCACCTACAAATACGAAGGCGAGGCACACACCATCACCGTTCCGTTTACCGCCGACCGCGATTTGGAGAATGTGGTCACTTGCCTTGTGGTGATGATAGTGCTGGGCGTGAAGCAAGATGTGATAGCGCAGCGCATGACCACCCTCACCCCTGTGGGCACTCGCATCAATGTGATAGAGGGCGTGAACAACTGCACCGTGATAGCCGACGGCTACACCAGCGACTACAATTCGCTCACCCCCGCGCTCGACTTCATGATTCGCCGCAGCAACCCTGCCCAGTCCAACACCGTGATTTTGAGCGACCTGATGCCAGAGGCATTCAGTGCCGACGAGTTGTATATCCGTGTGAGCGAGTTGCTCAAGAGCAAGCATATCAAGCACTTGATAGGCATTGGCCCCGACATGTGCCGCTACGGACGCTACTTCTCCAGCATCAACGCGCAGTTCTACGCAAGCGTGGCAGAATTTCTCGACAAGAAATCTACAGGCGACTTCGAAGACGAGACCATACTGGTGAAAGGCGCACCCGAATTTGAGTTTGAGCAAATTCTCAACCTGCTCGAAGCCAAGCAGCACCAAACCGTGGAAGAGGTTGACCTCAATGCCCTGGCGCACAACTTCAAATTCTTCCGCTCGTTCCTCAAGCCCGAAACCAAGGCTGTGGGAATGGTGAAGGCAAGCGGCTACGGCGCAGGTAGTTACGAAATAGCCAAAACGCTGCAAGATGCCGGTTGCGACTATCTGGCTGTGGCAGTGCAAGATGAGGGCGTGGACTTGCGCAAGGCAGGTATCACCATGCCGATTATCGTGCTCAACCCATCGGTGGTGAACTACAAGGCAATGTTTACACACCACCTTGAACCAGAGGTTTACAGCATAGAAGAGTGCAGCGAACTCATCAAAGAGGGAGCGAAATACGGTGCGCACGAATTTCCTGTGCACATCAAACTCGACACCGGTATGCACCGCCTTGGCTTCACCAAGGAGCAAATTCCAGCGCTTATCAAGTTGCTCAAAAGCCAAAGCGTAATCAAGCCAGCCTCCATGTTCTCGCACCTGTGCGTGGCTGACGAGCCAGCGCAAGATGCCTACACCATGCAGCAATTCGCATATTTTGAAGAATGCACGGCAATGATTCAAGCCGAATTCAACCACTACATTCTCCGCCATATCCTCAACACCACAGGCATTGTCCGCTTCCCCGACAAGCAGTTCGACATGGTGCGCATAGGCATCGGACTGTATGGCATCAAAACGATGTTCGACCACTCGGAAGACGCCCTAAAGCCAGTGTCGTCGCTCCATTCGGTGGTTATCTCCATCAAGGAGTGGCCTGAAGGTACCACCATCGGCTACGGCCGCCACGGAGTGCTTCACCGCCCATCGCGCATCGCCACCGTCACCATCGGCTATGCCGACGGCTTCGACCGCCACTTCGGCAACGGCCACACCAACATGTGGGTTAACGGCACACTCTGCCCAACCGTGGGCAACGTGTGTATGGACGCTGTGATGATTGATGTGACCGACGCACAATGCGAAGTGGGCGACATCGTGGAAATTTTTGGCGAGCACATTCCTGTGGAAGCCCTGAGCGAAGTGCGCGGCACCATTCCTTACGAAATTCTCACCAGCGTTTCGCCACGAGTGAAACGTGTGTATTATCGCGAATAATTTACTATTCTATATATCAAAAACATGAAAGTCAGAAACTTATTTTTCACAGTAGCCGCCTTGAGTGCCATTTGCACCCAAGCAGCCACTTTTGAATGTGGTGGTCTCTACTACACCACCACCGGTGCCAACTCTGTGGCTGTGGCACGTGTGCCAGCCGAAAAGGCTACCAACGAACCCTACAAGGGCGTTTACATCATTCCCGAACAAGTGTACTACGACGGCGCCAACTATCAGGTGACCGCCATCGCCGACAGTGCCTTCTTCCAGTCGAAAGCCACCGAGGTGCAGGTGCCAAACACCGTCACCACCATCGGCGAGTGTGCTTTTGCCTATGCCACCGACCTTGCCAACATCACGCTGCCGCTGCATCTGAAAGATGTGTCGAAAATGCTGCTTGCCGGCACTAACGTGGTGAATGTGGCTGTGCCAGAGGGTGTGCAAACCATTGGTTGGGGCGCATTCCAGTCTTGCCCAATGCTTCACACCATGCTCCTGCCATCTACCACCAAGAGAATCGACGCTTACGGCTATAACAACTGTCACAATCTTTTTGAAATCTACTGCGCCGCTCCCACCGCTCCCGAAGCCAGTGGCTGGGCTATCTTTATCGGCCTCAGTGGCATTGATGTGATTGTGCCCGACGACGATGCCGTGGCAAAGTATGCCGCCAATGCTGTTTGGGGTGATGAAAACACTTTCACGCTCTATCCAAGCGAGGAGGTATCAATCAGTATGACTGGCGAAGTGGAAAAATACAACGACCACTATATGCGTTTTGCCTTGGGCAACAACTTGGCATACAAAATCTATAAGGGCGACGAACAGATTGCTCTCACCGCTGCCGACTTCTATTATGTGCCTATCACAGCCGAGGGTGCAGAATACTACATCGTGCCTACCAATATGATGAACGATGCCGAAGCCACCAAGGTGGTGATTGCACCGTCGGCAGTGAAGAATGTGACCGACGACCTCGATTTGCCTACGGTTTACGGTCGCGACGGTTCTATCTATATCCACGGCAACACCCATGGCGAGATGGTCACCGTGTTCGACATGTACGGTCGCCTTTGCTTCCGCCGTGCCACCAATGGCGATGAAGTGATCACGCTCGACCGTGGCATTTATGTGGTGCTGGTGGGCAATCACCCAACCAAAGTGCGCTTATGATTACAGCCGACGACGAGAAATATATGCGAATGGCGCTTCGTGAGGCTGAAGCCGCCATGCAGGCCGATGAGGTGCCTATCGGTGCGGTGATTGTGTGCCGTGGGCGCGTCATAGCCCGTGGGCACAACCTTACCGAAACCCTCACCGATGTCACCGCCCATGCAGAAATGCAAGCCATCACATCGGCGGCTTCGTTTCTCGGCGGTAAATACCTCACCGACTGCACGCTATATGTAACCGTGGAGCCTTGCCTGATGTGCGCTGGCGCATTGGGGTGGAGCCAGATTTCTCGTATCGTGTATGGCTGTGCCGACCCCAAACGTGGTTACCACACATTCTGCCAAAAGCCCTTCCACAAAAAGACGCTGGTGGAAGGCGGTGTGCTCACCGAAGAATGTGCAGCCCTGATGACCGATTTCTTCTCCAAAAAAAGATAAGAGAGAAGTTAGAAATTAGATTTTAAGAAGTTAAGGAGTTAAGAAGTTGAAGAAGTTAAGACGATAGTTCCGATAGTTCTGAGTGCTCCGATTTCTCCCCACGCCACCTAAAAACCTTTACAATATGAAAAGAAAATTATTTGCGTATTTATTTGTGCTGTTTGCTGGAGCAATGACTTTGGCGAGCGCACAGCAGAACGTAGCCACCCAAGTGAAGGTGGTGAACGTGCAAACCGACACCGTGGAGGTGATGAGCCAGAAGATGAACCGTGGCATCAAGGCGGTGGTGGTGTTGCCAAATCAGCATTTCGACAATCCCACCGACAGTTTCCCCACTGTGTATGTGCTTCACGGCGCATGGGGCAGTTATCGCGACTGGCTCACAAAGAAAAATATGGAAGCCATTGCCACTAAATATGGCGTGGTGATTGTGTGCCCCGACGGTCAAGACAGTTGGTATTTCGATTCGCCCATCGACCCGAAATTCCAGTTCGAAACCTTCATCAGCAAAGAGCTGGTGGAATACGTGGATTCGCACTATCGCACTTTCCGCAACCCTAAAATGCGTGCCATCACCGGTTTGAGTATGGGTGGACATGGCGCGCTTTGGAACGCATTCCGTCACCCCGACGTGTTTGGCTCATGCGGCAGTATGAGTGGCGGTGTTGACATCACCAAATTCCCCAACAAGTGGAAAATTGACCAGCGCATCGGCAAATACGAAACCAATAAGCAGGCATGGGCAGATCACGCCGTCATCAACCTTGTGCCCACGCTCAAAGCCGGGCAAAACATCATCATCGACGATGGCTATTCCGACTTTTTCTACGAGGTGAACTGCAATTTGCACAAAGCGCTGCTCGATGCAAAAATCCCCCACGATTTCATCATTCGCCCAGGTGCCCACACATGGGAATACTGGACCAATGCCATCGACTACCAGATGCTCTTCTTCGCCAAAGCCTTCGCCAGATAAACGACACAAAGCACAAACTTAGTTATGAAAGCCAAGTTATTACATAGCATTCTAATAGCAATCGTGTTTTTGCTGGGTACAAGTTGCACTCAGGCAAAAACAAAAGTTGTGAAGTCGGATACGATAAAAAAGAGTCGTGTTGCAACAGTGGTGCCTCCAAAGCCAGACAGTGTGTGGCATCAATCCACTCAGCAAGCAGTGGTGAAGGTGAAAACCGACAGTATGGGCGTGGTGAACAATACCGTGACCCTTCCTAAATCATATTTAGCGCAAACCGATACGGCACACTATCCGGTGGTGTATTTGCTCCATGGCTTTGGTGATGACCATACCGAGTGGGCAAAGAAAGCCGATTTGAAAGCCGCAGCCGATAAATATGCTGTGATTATCGTTTGTCCTGACGGCAAAACAAGTTGGTATTTTGATTCTCCCATCAATTCAAAGATGCGTTATGAGACTTATATCAGTAAAGATTTGGTGCAGTTTATCGACAAGCACTATCGCACTCGCGCCACTCGCGCCGGTCGCGCCATTACGGGGCTTAGCATGGGTGGTCACGGTGCGCTCTGGAACGCATTCCGTCACCCCGACGTGTTTGGCTCGTGTGGCAGTATGAGTGGCGGAGTTGATATCACCAAATTCCCCGATCGCTGGAACATTCAACAATCGCTCGGCAGATATGCCAAAAACAAGCAAGTGTGGACGGAACACAGCGTGATAAACCTTGTGCCTACGCTTAAACCAGGAATGCTGAATATCATCATCGACGACGGTCGCCAAGACTTCTTCTATGATGTGAATATGGCACTTCACCAATCCCTCACCAAGGCTGGCATTGCCCACGACTTCAGCATACGCCCCGGGCAGCATAGTTGGAAATACTGGGTGGTGTCGCTCCCTCAGCACCTCGACTTCTTCAAAAAAGCCTTCGATGGCAAACCCATTGTTTGCAAAACGAACATAGAAAACGACGCTAAACCACAAGGACCTGCAAAAAAAAGCCCTAAAAAAAAGAAAAACCGTCGTTTAAAAAAATAAAGCGATTAATATAATTCACAATCAATATCAATTAACAATTTAAAAAATTAACATTATGGATTACTGCACTAATTGTGGCTCGGCAATGGAACCCAGTCAAAACTTTTGTAGCGTTTGTGGACAATCAAAACAACGCCCTCAACAGCAGCATATAGGATTGCCTCCTATTCCCGAAACACATACCACACTGCCAAGCGTTCCTTCTGAACCTCAATTTCAGGAGGCACATAATGGGAAAATCATTGTCAACCATCTGCCCCTAAAAACCAAAACGGCAACATACTCTTGCATAATATTCGTTTTGGCGCTTGTGTTTTTGCATTTTGTGATTTCTACATCTTTTAATCTGTTGTCTCTGGTTTCGGAAGGCAGAGATTATGACTCCATTTCTTCTTCGTCATCATTTATCGAACGTGTTATCGGTACTAATAATTTACAAAATCTCATAATGATGATTTGCTATATCTTTATTTGCATAGGTTTTAAATCGGGTTTATCAAATAATCCAAATTTTGAAGATCATCGGTTTGGTTCTCTTACCGTTGCTCCCATTTTGTTGGTACTGAGTTTGTTGTTCTCTAACTTCTTTCCGATGATGATTCAAACAACTTCAACAAGTATAGTGGTTATGCAAGTGTTAGGAGGTATGGCGATGTTGGCTGGCTTCATTTGCGTCTTGATAGCGGCATCAACATTCTCTTCCACCTATTCGGGCAATTTGGGCGATTGGGGCAAATGTGTGATATTTTCGATTGTTTTAACCGTGGTATCCGTTGCTGTGTCAATGGTGGTGTTCTCAAAAGACGGTGTGGGTTCTTCCGCGTTTGTAAGTTTCTTTTCATTTTTAACGCTAATTGCTAATATGGCTAACGCGTTCTTGATGTTCCTTGCGGCATACATCACATATCCAAAAGAGTAATTAATCTTAGAAAGCAACGCGTTTTTGTGATTAAAACATAAATTTCTATTATGATGGAAAAAAGGTATTATTTTGTTCAGGGAGGTAAGCCTTATGGACCAGTTGCGGTGTCGGATTTCCAGCGATACGGAATTGATGGCCAGACATTGGTTTTTACAGAAGGCATGACGAATTGGACCAGGGCTGCTGATGTGCCAGAGTTGAGTCATCTATTTGCGGCAAACCCATCAGAACCAGTTCCTGTTCCTCCTGCTCCACCTTTGCCCCCCGAAGTTCCTACACAATCAAACGCTCCAGAGGGAAAGCAGACCAAGAAACTACGGATTGCTGCGGTGATTTGTGTATTAGTACTCTTGGCACTCTTGTTGGTTCTCTTATTCTTCAATCCTTTTCAAAACAAAGGAGCTGGCGAAGCAACATATACCGATTCCGATTCTGTGTGTGCTGACGTAGTCGCTGACTCTTGTTCAGCGTGGGACACCTGCTATGCGCAAACTGATGTGGATGCTGATGTGGCTCCTCATAAACTTGCTGTTTATGAAGCGACAGCCCCCTGTTTGAATCCGCAGGCTGGATACACCTACGAGGCCTCTCACTTGGTGGATGGCGACCCTTCTACTATTTGGGCGATTCACTTAGATGAGGACCTTGGTGACTATTATGGTCCTTCATTTCGCATTGAAAGTGGCAGATTGGCTTATATCATTATCCGTAATGGCTATGGCAGATCAGCCACATCGTTCCGCAACAATACCAGAGCTGCAGAGGTTACTGTTTGCGACGAAGGTGTTGGCGAAGGAGGATATGATATTACCACTGTTCGCTTGCAAGACACCAACGACCCGCAAAAAATTGTGATTCCTGCCAGTTATACTGATAATGTTGAGTATGTCAAATTGAGTTTTGGCAATCCAGCAGATGGTAGTAAGTTTTATCGAGGAGCAAAGTGGAACGACTTGTGTATTTCCGAAGTTGAATTTTGGGGATATTAGTCGTGTGAAAAACTATTTTGATTTTAACCAATTAATAGATTTAAAAATAACGAGTGAATGATGGAAAAAAGATATTATTTTGTTCAGGGAGGTAAACCTTATGGACCAGTTGCGGTGTCGGATTTCCAGCGATACGGAATTGATGGTCAGACATTGGTTTTTACAAAAGGCATGACGAATTGGACCAGGGCTGCTGATGTGCCAGAGTTGAGTCATCTATTTGCGCCAAAGCCCCCTGTTTTTGCTCCCACACCACCTACGTCGCCTACACCACCCGGAACACCCCCACCTTATGATTCCACGTCTTCATACGATTTTGAGGAAGAGGAACCCAAATCAACAAAACCTTATGTGATTGTGGGAGTGATTGCAGCGATTGTGTTGATAGCACTTTTGGTGTTTTTCATATTCTTTTACCCTAAAAATAAAGCGCATAGTGATGGGGAAAACTATGACTGGGATTCTGTAGCGCAAGTCGATTCTACAGTGTTCGTCGATTCTGTGGCTGATTACCCTGCCGATACTGTTTGGACTTCAGAAGTTGAGCCTTCAGACTCTTATGAGGATGATTATGAGCCTTCGTATGGTGGATATGGCTCCCAACTGGCAAATATGGCTTTAGGTGGCACCTTCTTCGGTATTAGCGAAGGTGCAACAGGTGATGAAATCAGGTCGTATGGCGGCAGTGTGATGGGTGAGCAGAGAAAAGCCACACTCGATGGCTGGAAACTTCAGATTTTCTTCGATGGAAATGCCGGAGCATCGTATTCTGTGGTTACGGGCATTGCGGCAAGTAGGGATATGTCGGGTACTGGACAATCGGTGTATGAAGCGTGCCACGAATTTGATGAACAAATGGGCAGATATTGCTCACAAACAAGCAATGGATCATACATCACGAGCAGTGGGTGTTACGCATCTTCTGGCTATGTGGGCAGTAAATTTTATGTATATTTCTACTTCCCTAATGCTCCACAAAAAGATCCGGCACCATGCCGATAACCGCTTTGTGATAGCAATTTGCTAAATATGTTTTTTAAAAATAGGGATTTTCTTTATTGGAAATCTCTATTTTTTGTATATCTTTGCGAAAGTAATTATCATTTTGCCAAATTCTCAAAAACTTTTGTGCATGGAAAATAATCGCCCTAAAATTCTCATCATCTACACTGGTGGCACTATCGGCATGATAGAGAATCCGGTGACACGCACTTTGCTCCCATTCGATTTCTCGCATTTGATGGAAAATGTGCCTAAAGTGAAGTTGCTCGACTACGACATCGACAACATTCAGTTTAATCCGCCAATCGACAGCAGCAACATGAATCCTACGCACTGGCGCGATATTGCACAAGCCATTGAATGCAACTACGATAAGTATGATGGATTTGTGGTGCTTCATGGCACCGACACGATGGCGTTTACGGCTTCGGCACTGAGTTTTATGCTGGAGAATTTGAGTAAACCTGTGATTATCACTGGCTCGCAACTTCCTATCGGCGAGGTGCGTACCGATGGCGAGGAAAACCTGATCACCGCCCTACAAGTGGCTGCCGCTACCGATAAGGCTGGCAATGCTATGGTGCAGGAGGTGGCAATCCTCTTCGAGAACTATCTGTGGCGCGGAAATAGAAGCACGAAGATGAGTGCCGACAATTTCAACGCGTTCCGAAGCAATAATTATCCTGAACTGGCAACCATAGGATTGGGAATCCAGTTCCATGAGGAGGCACTGTATCGTCTGCCGTCGAAGCGTCCGCTGAAGGTGCGCTATGCGATGGATCCTAATGTGATGTTTATTGAACTTAACCCAGGCATGACTCCCGAAACGCTTGAACACTTGCTTCGCACGCCGAAAATCAAGGGCATTGTGCTGAAAACATACGGTGCTGGCAACAGTCCAAGCGAACCATGGTTCACACAACTCATCAGCGATGCCAACCAGCGTGGTATCGTCATTCTCAATGTCACTCAGTGTGTGAATGGTGGAGTGAAGCCGCTTTACGAAACGGGCAACTGTCTGAGCAAGGCTGGTGCCGTGAGCGGTTACGACATCACCAGCGAGGCGGCTATCACCAAGTTGATGTATCTGTTCGGACTTGGTTTGCCACCCGAAACGGTGAAAACTTATCTTCAGAGCGCCATTTGCGGCGAAGTGACTATTTCATAGCCACGCTGCTGCTCAATCGGTGCATGTCGTAGCGGTAGCGCAGGTAGAAGAATACGCCGGCAAGGGTGAGGCCAATCGGGAAGCCGAGCCAAATGCCATGAATGCCCAAGCCTGCTTTGAAGCCGAGGCAGTAGGAGCAGGGAATTGCCACCAGATAGTAACTGATAAATGCGCAATACATGATGGGCTTCACGTCCTGTATGCCTCTGAGCACGCAGGAATAGCAGAGTTGCAAACCGTCGCCAAACTGATAGGCGAAGAGCAGGAAGAACAGCGACACCGCAATCGAAGCCACCTCTGTCGAATCGGTGAAAATGCCGGCGGCAGGGAATCGGAATATGTAGAGCAACGCGGAAAGCGTGGCAGATATGGTCAGCATCATCAAGAAACCCTTCTTGGTGTATTTTCGCACGCCATCAAAGTCCTTTTTGCCGTAGGAGTTGCTCACGAGAATGGAAACGGCAAACGAAAGTCCCTGAAGCAGCAAGAAGAATAGCAGCGAAATGGTGGTCACCACTTGGTGGGCGGCAAGTTCCACCACGCCCAGCCAGCCAATCATAATGGCTGAGAATGAGAATGTGGAGGCTTCAAGTCCGTTCTGTATGGCCACTGGGTAGCCCATGCTGAAAATGTGCTTCATTCTGCCTTTCGACAAATGCGACACCTTAAACGCAGCCACATGCTGGCGGAATTTCTTTCCCTTAAACACATAGAGTGCAAACATGCCGAGCATCAAGGCTCGTGCCAGCAGCGTGCTGAGGCCTGCGCCGTTCAGCCCCAATTCGGGGAAACCGAGTTTGCCGTAAATCAGCACCCAGTTGCCGAATATGTTGACCACATTGCCGATAATCAAAAACACCATCGACACCACTGGTTGGCGCATACCGTCGGTAAACTGCTTGAGCACGTTGAAACCCAGTTGGAAAAACGACGAAATGCCCACGATGATAAAATAGGGGCGTATAAGAGGCAGAAGTTCAGGTGCTTGTCCGAAACGGTCGAGAAAGCAATAGATGACCGACAGCACCACAAGGCTCGCAAGCCCGATGACGCCGTTCACCAAAATGCCGTTCTTCATGGTGGAACCGATGCTTTTCACATCGTTCACTCCATTGAACGCGCCAATCATAGGAGTCAAACCAGTGGAGAATCCCAACCCCATCAAAATAACCAGGTTCAGCACATTATTCACAAACGACGCAGCCGCCAATTCATCAACATTGTGCCACCCAATCATAATGTTGTCGGCAAAGGCAACGATAATCACGCAAGCCTGCCCCAACATAATAGGCACCCCAATCTTCAATATCTCTTTAATCTGCTTCATATTTACCAGTCAAGCGAAATGACTGCAAAGGTACGCAACAAACTCTACAAATCCCCAAAAATCCCTCAACATTTTCACCCCATTCGTTAAAAACGAGGTAAATATCAAATATTTAGCGCAAAATCATTCGTTATTTTCATAAAAATCGTTTATTTTTGCAGTTATAAATATCATTATTGTGATATTAGATGCTGTAAAACAATACTAAATAGTAATATACTGATAGATATATAAGAATATGGTTGACCTCTACGAATATACAACCCCAGAACTTGTGCGCAGGTTGGGCGAACGGTTTAAGGATTACCGAATGCGGTGCAACCTTACCCAAAAGGAGGTTGCGGAGCGTTCGGGCATAGGCTTGACCACCATTCATAAATTTGAGAATGGTTCTGCTGGCAATATCTCATTATCCACTTTCATTCTTTTGCTGAAAGTGGTGGGGCAAATCAATGCGCTTGACGATGTGTTGCCTGAATTGCCAGAATCGCCATACCTGATGCGCAAAAATGAGAAAAAAGCACAAAGAATCCGTCACTCAAAAAAGTAATGAACTATGGTGAAAACATTGATTGTGATGCTATGGGGCGAGGAAATAGGCCGCTTAGCATGGGACGAAAAACGCAGATTGTCGTATTTTACCTATAATCCAGCTTTTTTGAAGAAGGGAATTGATGTTTCCCCTCTCGTTGCGCCAGTAGATGGCGTAAGGGCTTTGACTCCAGTTTGGGGTGAAGATGCCAAGATATATCAGAAGTTGCCAGCATTTGTTGCCGACTCGCTCCCTGATGCTTGGGGCAATCAACTTTTTGAGTTGTGGCGACAACAAAACCACATTTCCAATGCCGACATCACTCCATTAGACAAACTCTCGTTCATCGGCAAGCGAGGAATGGGGGCGTTGGAGTTTTTGCCTGAAGTTGCCCAGTCGGGAGGCAAGACGGAGAAAATTGATATAAAATCTTTGTCGGATTTGGCAGAGCGCATATTTGTAGAGCGAGAGAATGCTCGCATCATGCCGGAAGAGTCGATCACTATGCAATCGTTGCTCACTGTGGGAACTTCCGCTGGCGGAAGGCAGCCCAAAGCCATTGTGGCTATCAACAAAACCACAGGCGAGGTGCGAAGCGGACAAATTGCTGGCTTAAAGGACTATGAGTATTACATTTTGAAGTTTGGTAATTCGCGATATAGTTCTGCTGAACTGGAAATGACATACTATGAGATGGCGAAAAATGCAGGAATCACTATGATGCCGTCGAGGCTTTATGAGGTGGAAGGTAATAAAAATTTCATCACTCAGCGCTTTGACCGTGATGGAGAAAGAAAACTCCACACGCAGACGCTTGCTGCAATCAGTCCCGGCACCGACAGTTATGAGGGACTGTTGGAGGTGTGTCGCAAGTTGCATCTTCCCGAAGTCGACAGCCAAGAGGTGTTTCGCCGCATGGTATTCAATATCCTTTCCAACAACACCGACGACCATATAAAGAACTTCTCTTTCGTGATGAACGAGAGCGGTGAGTGGCGAATTTCTCCAGCCTACGACCTCACCTACGTCGTGGATGCTGGTGGTTATCTGCCCGACACCGACCATTGTATGTATATTCGTGCTAAACTTCGTGACTTCACGCTCGACGATGCTTTGCAATTTGCCAAAGACAATGGCATTCGTCGGCCAAATGCAATCATTCAAGCAGTGGCGCGTTCGCTGAAAGATTTTGGAGTCCTGGCTCAGAAAAATGGAGTGCAGGAGCGTTGGCTACACGCTGTGGAAGCAACTATAAATTGCCACCTTGCCTCATGGGGATTTGCTGAAAAGGAAGATGGAAAAGTTGAGTTTGAAACTGGAGGAAAAAGGTATTCATCCGTCCGTGTAGAGCAAACCTACAAAGGCAACTACCATTTATATGCCACCACCGACGGAAAAGAACGAAAATTCGTGATTAGCAAAAACAAGCCAGAATACGCCCACATACAATCAGTTGGTCCTGCAAATCTCACAGTCGAAATGCTTCGCCAAATGGTGGAAAAATATTTGTAAGTCTTTTTATGCGAATTGGGGAGGATTTTGTATTTTTGTGGGGAAGTAATATAATTTTTTGAAATGATGACGAAAGATGGATTGGCAGAATGGTGGTCGGGTTTGGCCATCTCTGAAAAGGAGAGGATTGCCTCTAAGATTGCGTCGAAGAGGGCAGGGAAGGCGAAGAAGGTGACTTATCCCGAATGTACGGTGGTGTGGAACTCGCTCGACCAGGAGCAGCAGGAGAAGGTGTATGCGCATTGCACCGACGACCACGGCTTGCTGCTTGCCGAATATAAGATGGGCGACACCTACAGTTTCTAAAACGCCCTCTACACATTGCACAACAATACGGCGCGCTCCACGAATTGGCATAGAACGGTTCGTGTGGGTGGACTTCGTTAGTTCTGAAAAAATATTCGTAACTTTGTGGAATATTTACGATGAAAGAAATTAATGGATAAGAAAATGATAAATGTTGCCATCGATGGAACTTCTTCGAGTGGCAAAAGCACAATGGCAAAAGCACTTGCCAAAAGCGTGGGTTACACTTATATCGACACTGGTGCCATGTATCGTAGCGTGGCTCTATTTTGTTTGCGTCACGGGTTGATTACCGATGGCAAGGTGGATGTGGAGCGGCTGCTTCCCATGTTGCCCGACATCAACATCAGTTTTAAGATTGAGGACGGCAAGCAAATCACCTATCTCAACGGTGAGAATGTGGAGAATGAGATTCGTGGCCTGGAGGTGTCGAACAATGTGAGCCTTGTGGCTGCCATTGCTGAAGTGCGCCACGCCATGGTGCGCCTCCAGCAGGAGATGGGCAAGAACAAGGGCGTGGTGATGGACGGCCGCGACATTGGCACCGTGGTGCTTCCCGATGCCGAAATCAAACTCTATGTGACCACCAGTCCTGAAATTCGTGCCAAACGCCGCTTCGACGAGATGCGTGCCAAAGGCGACACCAGCGTTACGCTCGACGACATCATCGCTAACGTGAAGATGCGCGACCACCTCGACACCACACGCAAGGAGAGTCCGCTTCGCAAAGCCGACGATGCTGTGGAGGTAGACAGTGGTAAATTCGCTTCGGCTGAAGAGCAAATAGCATGGGCGGTTGATTATTTCCACCAATTCATGCAAGGAAAATAATTATTTAAGAAGTTAAGGAGTTAAGAAGTTAAAGAAGTTAAGACGATACTTTTGCCTTTTGGCGAAATATTCTTAGACCATTCGACTTTTTTATCTGTGAGATCCGTGAGATCAGTGTGAGGAACAAATGATATGGCTATTATCGAAATTGACCAGTATTCGGGATTTTGCTTTGGCGTGACGCGCGCCATCAATATGGCAGAGGAGCAGTTGGCAGACACAGGTCACCTCTACTGCCTGGGCGACATTGTGCACAATAGCAACGAGGTGGAGCGCCTCAAGCAAGAGGGACTGGAGACCATCACCCATGAGCAACTGAAGAAACTCCATGATGTGAATGTGCTGCTTCGTGCGCATGGCGAGCCGCCCGAAACCTACGAAATAGCCCGACGCAATAATATCAAAATCATTGATGCCACTTGCCCTGTGGTGCTTAAACTCCAGCAGCGTATCAAGCACACCTACAATGATGAGCCGAACGAGCCGCAAATCGTGATTTACGGCAAGCGTGGACACGCCGAGGTGAACGGACTGGTGGGACAGACTTCGGGCAAGGCACTCGTGATTGAGAGTGTCAACGAGATTGACAAGATAGACTTTCGCCGCAATGTGTATCTCTACAGCCAAACCACCAAAAGTGTGCAGGAACTGAAGAAGATTATCGAGGCGGTGAAGCAGCGAATGACTGGCGGGGCAGAACTGAAGAGTTACGACACCATTTGCCGCTCGGTGGCTAACCGCATACCTCAAATTCGTGAGTTTGCCACTCGCCACGACCTCATCCTTTTCGTTTGCGGCAGCAAAAGCAGCAACGGCAAGATTCTTTTCGGAGAATGTCTTGACGCCAACCCCAACTCGCATTTGGTGAGCAACGAATCGGAAATCAATCCCCAATGGCTCGTCGGCAAGAAGTCGATAGGCATTTGTGGCGCCACTTCCACCCCTATGTGGCTTATGAACAGTGTGAAATCGGCAATAGAGCGGATAGTATGTAACGAAGAATAAAGATTATGACCAAGCGCACCTATATCATTATCATTGCTTTGCTTGTGGCTCTCGATGTCGCTACGGGCTTCTGGTATATTGTGAACCATATCAATACCGACGGCAAAAGCGATTTCTTCGACCATCACAACGATATGGTGGCTACTGCCGACACCATTTCCGACACATTTGTGCCCGACAAGTTTGAAATCACAGAAAATAATGCTTATTATGTGTCGAAAGCCCCTGCTGTAGAAGACGATGCGCAAACCTACTACGCCAGTATTAAGCGAATTAAATGCAAACTCCCAGCAGAGATAAACGGCAACAATAATATAGATGCCATTTTTGCTGCCATCGCCGACAAGGCATTCCCACAAAGCCATTCCAATTTTCAAGGCGGCATTCATGAGTTTTTGAAAACGCCGGTGTTCAACGCCAGTGGCGTGGACTATAAGCCCATCGACACGGAACCAACCATCACACAGAAGTATGGCAATGTGCAGGGCGTGAAAATATATCCCACATTCTCAAGCCGTGGTTATTTGGTGATGGCTATTAGTCTCACATCGTATGATAGTGGTAAAAAGCATGAGAAAATCTATTATGTGAACTACAACCGCCGTGGACAGTCGGTGCTCTCGTTCAACTCCATCTTCGCCTCAAATTCCGAAGATGCATTGCTCACGCTTGTGAATAATAAGATTGAGACACTTGCCGATGAAGAGGGCTTGCCACTTCACAAGGCCACACGCCTTTCTTCCAACGTGTATGCACGCAAACGCGGCATCTTCTTCGTGTATCAGGCTGGTGAAATAGCCGATGAGAGCAAAGGCATGATTGAGATTTTCCTCTCCTTCAAAGCCCTCCAAAAGCATCTCACATCCTCATTCCAAGCCCTCGTGAGCGAAAACGGCGACTACCAAGAATACAAGCCCATCACCTTCAAGCAAGGCTAAAACCTATCCCCATCCATCGTCTGCCAACCGCTATAGCATAAGAAATGCGCTCCATCAAAAGAAAAGAGCGCATTTTGTTCGTTCAAATTTTTGGAAATTATGGGATTAACTGTTTTGCCCATTCGGGGATGTTTTCGCTATATTGCTTAAACACCTTGCCTTCCACAGTGCGATATAGCAAACGTGGGAGTTGATCTTCGATGGAATTGTCGTAGATGTATGCTCTGTCTACAAATTCAATGGCTTTTGCTGCATTCACATACGACTTGTAGTAGCGTGAAATGATTTTTGAAATAGGCACTTCGTGACCACCTTCAAGAAATCGCTTTGTTATTCGTGCCACGTTGATTTTTGGGTCGTCGGTACACACAAAGAAAAATCGGATAAAGAATCCGGCTTCGTGTGCCTTTTGAAGAAATTCCAGTTTCTCCTTTGAAGAAAAAACGGTTTCAAACACGAAATCCTGTTGTGCTTCAAGATACTGGTATCTGAGTTGGGTAGAGTATTGGGCGGCTTTCAAGACTGCTTCTTGCGAATTCCAATCGCCAAACTTTTCTTGTGCGATATTATCAGGATTGATATACATACTTCCTTCAGACCACTCGTTTGAGAGCAGTTGAATGGTGGTCGATGTTTTGCCAGAGCCGTTTGGACCTGCTACTACACACAAAACTGGCTTACGGTTGCATTCCATGAGATTGCTGTCTGTATTCTTTGATTTGACGCATAGCTTCCTCAAAACGCCTGTCAAGTTCAGCTTTTGCCTTTGCTGTGGTTTTGCGTGCAGTTTCTTGCACACCAAGCATGATGGCTTCGAGCATTTCGTCAGTAGGCTCTTCCATCGAGTTTAACCTGTATGATTTAAGTTCTTCTGCCGACATAACGGATTTTTTTGTGATTTGACTATCGCAAATATACAGAATAAATATCGTAATCCACAAAACTATGAGAAAAATAATGTAAAATAGGGATTATTTTTCTCATGTTTTGCGTTTGCGATATGCTCGTTTGTTTCCCTAATCTTCGCGGATAGATGGGTGAAGGGGGGATTAGTTAGAGGACGAACCAGGTGCTGGTGTCGTAGCGGGGGAGGGCGTAGAGCTGCACGTCGCAGTTGGCTTGGTCGGGAGCGTAACTGGCGTCGCCCACTGTTGCGCCTTTTGCTTCGAGTGCGGAGCGTGTTTCGTGTAGGGCAATCTCTGGGGTGTTGTTGTCGTTGCTCAGGTGGTTGAGGAACACGAATTTCAATTCCGGATTCCACATATCAGCCACAAAGCGTGCAGTCACCTTATTGTCGAGGTGTCCTTTATCTCCTTCCACGCGCGCTTTCAGATATGCAGGGTAGGAGCCTGCGGCGAGCATGGCGTGGTCGTAGTTGCTCTCAATCATCAAGTATTGCGCTTGGCGCATGTAGAAGTCGGCGCGTGAGGTGATTTCCCCTTGGTCGGGCGAAATCACAAACTTGCGTCCGCCGCCCTCAATCATAAAGCCGCTACAGTCCTCACTGTCGTGCGACTGCTTGAAAGCCGTAATCTTCATTCCTGCCAAAGTGAAAGGGATTTCGTGATAAATGGCTTTGTGATATTCCTTGATGCGGTTAGAGATGCTGTGCTTGCGGAGCATACCGTTCAGGCAGCGGTTGGTGCACCACACGCAAATTCTCGGATTCTTATACTTGCGCAAAATCTTGTACACATAGCGCACATGGTCGGCATGGTCGTGTGTGAGGACAATGCCTTTTATTTTCCCCATTTTTATGCCATTGCGCTCAAGTTCCTTGAACACATGGTCGGGTTCCACACCGCAGTCCACCAATATACCCTCGTGCTCGTTGCCGATGTAGGCGCAGTTGCCACTTGAACCGCTGCCAAAACTGGCAAAGTGCATACGCCACTCCTCGTTGCCGCTCGCAGTGGCGGGCTTTTCGGCAGGCTTGGCTTGCTGCACAGGCTCAAACTCATCGTCGTCGAAGAATATTGACCCTTGTTGTGGAAGTTTAGTCGTTTTATAGTCGTTCTTGTTGTTCATTTCGTGTAGTGCTCTGTGTGTGTTAGCGTGCCGAATTATTTGTAGAGAAGGAAGATGGTGGGCACCTTGTTCAGGTCGATAGGGTGTTTTCCCCATTCCTTCACCCCCCTGGTGATAATTTGTTCACGTTCGCCCGTGATGTCGGTGGCGATACACAATTTTAAGTTAGCGGGTAGCGATTTCACCATTTCCGCCAGCAGCGAATTGTTGCGATAGGGAGTTTCGATGAAAATCTGGGTTTGATTCTCCTTCACAATGCGCTGCTCCATTTCTTTCAGTTTGCGTGCTCTCGCTCCAGCCTCGATAGGCAGATAGCCAATGAACGCAAAACTCTGTCCATTGAATCCGCTGCCCATCAGCCCCATCAATATGCTCGACGGACCCACCAGCGGACGCACCTTCAGTCCTTTGCGCTGTGCGATAGCCACCACATCGGCGCCGGGGTCGGCAATGGCAGGGCAGCCAGCCTCGCTAATCACACCCATCGGCTCGCCTTTTTCCAGCGCGTCGAGGTAGGTGCTCACTTGTCGAGGGTCGGTATGGCGGTTGAGTTCGTAGAAAGTGAGACTGTCGATGTCGATTTCCCTGTCGCATTTTTTTAGGAAGCGACGTGCCGAGCGCACATTCTCCACAATGAAGTGCTTGATGTGGCTCACGAGGGCGATATTGGCTTGTGGAAGCACGCAGTTCAACTCGCCATCGCTCAGTTGCACAGGGATAAGATATAATGCAGTCTCAATCATGATGTGTGATAATAATTATAAAATACAAAGTTACAAAATTCCATTCACATACCACACCTAAATAATGTCAAAAACGAGCACGCCGAACCCCCTGCTGCCAAAGGAGGCTGCAGGGGGGATTGAAGCAGGAATCCGTGGGTGGCTTATTCTGATTTCACGAAGTCGATAATGGCGATGCATGCCACAGCCGTAGTGCCGCAAATCATGCCGGCGAACGTGAGCAGGTCGCGCACGGTGATCACGCTCGTGTCGCGCGAGTGCAGGTACCACAGCCAGCACCCAATCACGCCACCTATCACCACGGCGTAGATAGCCACTTTCAGCCATTTGCTGGAGCGTGGCTTTTCGGGCAGACGGTTGAGCACTCGCGGAGTGAACCACTCGTTTTCGTCGGCTTGGTAGCCGTCTTTCTTTAGCAATTCTGCCAATTTTATGTCGTCGTCGGTTCGTTTCATTGTTTTGCTGATGTTTTTATTTCTGATATTTGATTACTTCACACATTTTCGTCTTGGCACGGTGGATTGCAGATTTTATGGTGCCTTCCGACAGTTGTGTGATTGTGGCGATTTTCTTCAGCGGAAGGTCGTCGATGTAGAAGAGAGTGATTACCGTTCGCTCTACCGGGTTGAGCACTCGCATAGCGGCCTTCACGTCCATTTTCGCTTCGGTGCTGATGCTCGCTTGTGCCGAGGCATCTTGCATGGATTCGGGTATGTGGTCGATGTGTTCCTCGTGTCGGCGGCGTTTCTCGCTGTAGAATTCGTTGTAGGCAATGCGGTAGAGCCAAGTGCCAAAGCCCGACAGCCCCTTAAAGGCACGAATGCCAGTGTAGGCCTTGATAAAGGTTTCCTGTGCCAAGTCGTCGGTGAGGTTCTCGTCGCCCATGGTGAGGTTGAGCAGAAATCTGCGCAACTGGGGCTGGTATGCCTCTACGAGTTTGCCAAATGCGGCACGGTTGTCGCCGAAAGCGCATTGTGAAACCAGTTTTATTTCTTCGAGTTTGCTAAGCATTGTGTTGCTCTATAGTTTGCTTACAGTAGGGTGGGGGAATGATTGATGTTTAAGTTCTTGCCATCGAAACATGCCAAAGGCATGTCCCTACGCTATGGCGTAATCCATTTCCTGATGATTATTTATTGTCGGTGGGAGGGGTGAACACTGGGGGTTGCTCGGTGGCAGGCTTTTGCTCGGCTTGAGGCTGCTGTGGCGCTTGTGGCTGAGGTTGTGGTTGCTGTGGAGCGTAAGGAGGCTGTGGTTGCTGCTGTTGCATTTGCCATCGCCAGTAGTCTTGGTCTTGCTTTTGCTCCTTGTAGATGACGAAGCCCTTGCCCAAGCCCAGGAGCACTACAATCATCGACAGGCATACCATAGGCGATGCACCAGCCGACTCGAAGAACATGGCCGCCATAAGTCCCACGGTCACCAGCACAAAGCTTTTCTTATACGCCATGTAATTCACGCGGTAAGGTATATTGGGCTGCATAGGCGCGTTCATGCCTTGCTGGTAGGGTGGCTGCTGTGGTTGTGCCTGTGCTTGTGGTTGAGGCTGTTGAGGTCTTTGAGGCTGTGGTTGCTGTTGTGGAGCGTAGTTTCGCCAAGCGTCGGGGCGTTGTGGTGCCTGCTTGTAAGTGATAGTTCCGCCCAGTGATGGTGGCAGAGGATAATTGTTCTCAATAGCCTTCTCTATCACTCTATATTTTGCGCGGCGGTGAAGCAGGTAGAACAAAAGGCTCAAAAACACTACAACCATGATGCAAAAGCACATAGAAATTGAAATTTGTTTTACTGTAGAACTCCACATACTCACCTCTTTGAGTCTTGCGTCGTTATCTAAAGCCATGTAGTTGTAGGTTTCATTGTCGTCGGCAGTTTCAGCCTTTTCACTCCAAAGCGTGTCGTTGATAGCCTTACTGATAGTTTTTTTCACCTCACCGTCAGTTACCCTAACGGTGTCGCCATTCATCACAATGGTGGTGGTATCGCCAGAGCGATTGATGTTAGCCTTTCTGGCTTGCGATGGCAGTGCCGCTGCGAGCGTCAGCACCAGAATTAAAAGATTTTTTTTCATATTGAGCGAATTTTAATTGTTCGTGTAAAAATATTCGTTTTTAGCCGCCTTTCGGCCGGCGTTCATGTATTAGACGACAAAGATACCCCAAAAGGTTGCATCAAAGATGAAAAAAGTTCATTTTTTTGCCAAAACCGCTCGCATATCATCACCACAGCCTCTGTATTCGGGGGGGAAGCACTGAAAAACCAAAAATTAGTGAGTGTGCTAATAATCTTGTGGAAAGGCTGTAGCCGTTGGAAACGGCTGATTATGGTTAACTCCATGCAAGCGAATGAAGCTC
>OIYY01000581.1_pt1 | contig 24755 bp, 22 predicted proteins | sample 1588341 | NCBI WGS metagenome assembly OIYY01 (sample SAMN03283287) | human gut metagenome | biome: human-associated habitat; material: feces | host: Homo sapiens | place: Peru | collected 2012 | reverse complement strand
TGATAATGTTTTACTTGGTACAGATTTATTTGATTTTAAAAATAAATGTGACTACCAATTAAAAATAAGAAGAAAAAGGTGGGGTGATAAATGAATAATGATTTTTTAAAAGAAAAACTGATAAAATGCAAAGGTGTTTCTTTTGATGAAGTTAATATAGATGAATTAGATGATATTACAAAAATCAATTTTAGTAAAAAATCAAATAGTAATGAAAAAATAATTGATTTTATAAAAAGTGCAAAGAATCCATATATGTTCAAATGTAATGGCAGGAAAATTAAAATTGCATTTTCAAATAATGCTGAAATTGCAGAAAATAAATTAAAGGATACTGTAAATAAAATATATAAATAAATCAAGTGTGCATTTATAAAAAACGCACCAATGAAATAAAAATCTCTTCCTTGTAAAATTAAGTGAAATTTGAAAGGAGAGATTTTTTATGAGTAAAAATGAAATTAAATTTGGAGGTGTTAAATAATGCCTCGAAAGAAGAAAAAAACACAGATTGAAAAAAGTATTTGGAAAGTTGGTGTGTATTGTAGATTATCATCAGAGGATGGAGATAATGCAGAATCTGATAGTATAGGAAATCAAAGACAAATAATACAAGATTTTTTGAAAAATGAAGATAATGTTGTAATTGTTGATTATTATTCTGATGATGGATATTCTGGAACAACATTTAATAGACCAGAATTTAAAAGATTATTTAATGCCTTAACAAATGGAGATATTAATACAATAATTGTAAAAGATTTATCAAGATTTGGGAGAAACTATATTGAAGTTGGCAACTATATTGAACAAATATTTCCTTTGTATAATATAAGATTTATTGCAATTAACGATAATATTGATAGTTATAAAGATCCTAAATCTATAAATAATGTAATTGTTCCATTTAAAAACTTAATGAATGATGAGTATGCAAGAGATATTTCTCAAAAGGTCAGGAGTGTATTGTTAAATAAATCAAAGAATGGAGAATGGGTAGGTGGAACTTGCCCTTATGGATATAAAAAAAATCCTGATAATATTCATCAACTTATTATTGATGAAGAAGAAGCACCTGTTGTTAGAAAAATATTTAAAATGGCACTAGATGGTGATGGACATATAAAGATTGCAAAATTTTTAAATGATAATGGAATTTTATGTCGAAAAGAAGTACAAAGAAGAAAAAAATATCATTTAAGTATGGATTCAGAAGAAGTAGAAGTAATTTATCATTGGAGTACATCTACGATTGGAAAAATGTTAACAAGTGAAATTTATATTGGCAATTTAGTATGGAACAGAACTGGTTCGGTTAGTTATAAGAACCATAGGCAAATATATAAACCTAAAAGTGAATGGATTATAGTTAAAGGAACACACGAGCCAATTATAAGCGTTGAAGATTTTAAAAAAATAGAACAAATTATTAATGAAAGAATAGCAAGTAAAAAGAAACCAGAAAAACTTACAATTTATAAATATAAAATTAAATGTGCTGATTGTGGTAGAGCAATGTGTAAGATGGAAGATACAAGGAATGGCAGAAATTCATCTAATTTTTATTGTAGAAATTATAAAACTACTTCAAGCAAATGCACACCACATAAAATTAGAACAAGTGATTTAGATAATATGGTAATTGAAAGTATTATAATGCAGGTTAAAGCAGTTCTTAATATAGAGAAAACAATAAAACAAATGAAAAAAGAAAATACTATAACAAATAAAAAAGAATATGAAGATAATGTAACAAAATTACAAGAGAATATTGAAAAAATAAAAAAAATGAAAAGACTATCTTATGAAAATTGGAAATTAAATAGAATTACAAAAGAAGAATTTCTTTCTTCATCAAATGAATATGAAAATAAAATTGAAAAATGTAAATCTGATATAAAGAAATATGAAAAAGAAATTAAAAATGCTTTAGATGACGCTAAATGTGAAGAATATTGGATAGAACATTTTAGAAGAAACAAAAAAATAAAAAGTTTATCAAGAGATGTTATTGAAGAATTGATTGATTGTATATATGTACACGAAGGAGGTAATATAACAGTAAAGTTTAAATATCAAGATGAATATGAAAGAGTATTAAATGGAATTAATAATGAAAAGGAGGGAACAATATGAAAAAATGGAATATTGCAGCATATTTAAGATTATCTTCTGATGATGGAGATAAATCCGAGTCAAATAGTATTGGTAATCAAAGAAATATAATTAAACAATATATAAAAAACAACAATCTTAATTTTAATGCAAATTATTATATAGATGATGGATATTCTGGAACAACATTTGAACGACCAGACTTCAAAAAAATGATTAAAGATATTAAAGATAATAAAATAAACTGTATTATTGTAAAAGATTTATCAAGATTAGGAAGAAATTATATTGAAGTAGGAAAGTATATTGATGAAGTATTTCCTTCCTATAATATAAGGTTTATTGCAATTAATGATAATATTGATAGTTATAAAGACCCTAAATCATTAAGTAGTGTTATAGTTCCATTTAAGAATTTAATGAATGATGAGTATGCAAGAGATATTTCTCAAAAGGTTAGATGTGTATTGGATAATAAGAAATCTAATGGGCAATTTATTGGATCATCTGCTCCATATGGATATTTAAGAGATCCAAATAATAAATATAAATTTATTATAGACAAAAAAGCTGGAAAAGTAGTAAAAAAAATATTTTCTATGATTTTATCTGGAAAGAGTAAAAAAGAAGTTGTAGAAGAATTAAACAAGATGAATATTTCAACACCTTCTGTATATAAATTTGAAGAAATAAACTATAATTTTAAGTATAAAGGAAAACCTAATATATGGACTTCTAAAAAAGTAGATAATATTCTTAAAAATAGAACATATACAGGAGAATTGATACAAGGTAAGGTGAAAAAAGTAAGCCATAAAGTTCATAAAACGATGAGAGTCGCTGAAGATGATTGGATAGTAATTCCAAATCATCACAAAGCATTAATAGAAATGGAAGAATTTAATAAAGTCCAAGAAATACTATATGAGAGAAATATCAGAGTTAATAGCAAAAATAATTATGATATTTTTACGGGATATTTGAGGTGTGGTGAGTGTGATAGTAATATGGTTATGAAGAAAGGAGCAAATCATATTTATTATTATTGCAATTCATATTTAAAAGATAAAAAATGTTGTGTAAAATCAATACAAAAGGAATATTTAGAAAAATTAGTTATTCAATTATTAAATAATTTTAGAAGTGTTATAAATGAAATGGATGAACAAATTACAAATATTACAAATCTGAAAAAAGTAAATTATGATTTTGATATTTTGAAATTTAAAATATCAAAGGTAGAAGAAGATATTGATAAATATATTAAGTTAAGAAATGAAATTAAGGAAGATTTAACAGAGAAATTTATAACCGAGGAAGAATATTGGGAATATTCAGATGATTATAGTAAAAAAATAAGTAAATTAAATAAAGAAAAAGATAAACTTAATGAAGAATTAGAAAAAATTACAAAATATGATATGAATAATTTACACTTTTTAGAGGAAATAAAAAAAATAGGAGAAATAAAAGAATTAAATAGATTAGTAATCGAGGAATTGATTGAAGATATAGTTATAGAAAAAGACAATAATGTAAAGATTATTTTTAAATGCGAAGATAAATATTTTGAGGCACTGGACTTTATAAATAGACAAAAATGTGATATAATAGCTTCTAGTTAAAGGGCATAATCTGAAAGTACTTTTTTAAGTATTTTTTTAAAATAAAGAGAAATAGAAAGAAGTGAAAAAAATGGATATGTATCAAAAAAGAAAAATCAGAGCAGAAAAGAAAAATAATAATCAAGAAGAAAAGTTAACTAAAGTCGGAATCAACTGGTATCCTGGCCATATGGCTAAAACTAAAAGAGAAATAGGAGAAAAATTAAACTTAATAGATTTAGTATATGAAATAGTAGATGCTAGAATGCCTTTATCTTCTAGAATAGAAGAAGTTGATAATATAATAAAATCTAAACCTAAAATTATAATTATGACTAAGTATGATTTGTGTGATAAGGTAGAGACTGATAAGATAATTAATTACTTTGAAAGTCTTGGCAATGATGTAGTACCTGTTGATTTAATAACTGGTGATAATATTAAAAAAGTAATTAGTGTTAGTGAAAAGTATCAACAATTAGAAAATGAGAAAAGAGCTAAAAAAGGCCTTAAGCCAAGAGGATTAAGAGTATTAGTACTTGGTATTCCAAACGTTGGTAAAAGTACCTTTATTAATAAAATAGCTGGAAAGAAAAAGACTATTGTTGGGAATAAGCCAGGAGTTACTAAACAGTTAAGTTGGATTAAGGTAAATAACGATATAGAACTTTTAGACACTCCAGGAATACTATGGCCCAAAATAGAAAATCAAGAACAAGCCAAAAAACTAGCTTTGTTTTCCTCAATTAAGGAAGAAATACTTCCAAAAGAAGAATTAGCTATTTATGCTCTTTCTATATTATCAAGCCTTTATAAAGATAGAGTAGAAGAAAGATACGGAGTTAGTTATAATAATAATGATATAGTAGAAGTACTGGATATAATAGGCACTAAAAGAGGTTGCTTAGAACGTGGTGGAATTGTATCTTATGAAAAAGTATATAATATAATACTACAGGATATTAAAAATAATGCCTTTGGTAATATAACATTAGATAGAAAAGAAGCATAATCTTCTTTTTTTAATTAAAATATTTTCCTCTATAATCATTATATAAAGTTAGTAAACCATTAAAGACATTATCTCTAATCATCCCTTTTAATCTATAGATAAAGTTACTATCATTAAGAATAAAATCTATATTTTCTTTTAAAAAATTAGTAATAACTATAGATTCATCTTCACTAGGATAAATACCTTTACTCTCTAAAAATCCCATTGTTAAATGATGATTTAAACTAGTAATATTCTTTCTTAAAAAACGTTCAATCATAAACTCATCCCTTCTTTTAAATTTATATGAAATAAATTTTAAAATATGTGATAAACTATTAAGGAAGGAGTGGTAAGATGCCAAAGATTAAGCAAAAAACTAGTAAAAAACAAATAAATAAAAAACACAAATTAAGAATGGAATCTAACTTCTACTATCAAAAAAGATTTTCTACAATAGCAGCTATTTCCTTATTTTGCTTTATAGTATTAGCTTTTCACTTGTATCAAGTAATGCTAAGAGATCAAGTTAAATATGAAAAAAGACTTGAAGCATTATCTACTAAAGAAGTAGAAGGATCAACCGCTCCAAGAGGAAGGATACTTGATCGAAATGGTAAAGTAATTGTTGATAATAAAGCGGTTAAGACTATCTATTATCAGAAAGAAAAAGGAAGAACTGCTCTTGATGAGATTAATTTAGCTTATAAAGTAGCTCCTCACTTAAATCTTTCTATTAGTAAATTAAATGATAGGATGAAAAGAGAATTCTTTGTAGCAAAAAATAGTGAAAAGATGAAAAAAAGAATAAAAGCAAGTGAGTATGAGAAAGTAAAACAAAGAAAACTAACTCAAGATGATATTTTAGAACTTAAGATTGAAAGAGTAACAGATGATGAATTAAATAGTTTTACTGATGAAGATAAAAAAGCGGCTTACTTATATTACTTAATGAATAAAGGATATACATATGATCAAAAAGTTATTAGAACAAAGGATGTAACAGATGAAGAATATGCTTATATTGCTGAAAATAATAAATCATTAGATGGTTTTAATACAAGACTTGACTGGGAAAGAAGTTATCCTTATGGAGATGTATTTAGAACAATACTTGGAACTGTATCAGATAATGGTATACCTAGTGAAGAAAAAGCTTATTATTTAAAAAAAGGATATTCACTTGATGATAGAGTAGGAACAAGCTATTTAGAAAAGCAGTATGAAGACTATTTACGTGGTAAAAAAGAAGTATATAAAGTATTAAACCGTCATGAGCTAGAACTTGTAAGTGACGGTAAAAGAGGTAATGATATTGTTTTAACTATTGATATAGAGTTACAAAAACAAGTAGAAGAGATATTAAAAAAAGAAATAGTAGAAACAAAGAGTCAGCCAAATACCAAGTATTATGATAGAAGTTTTGTTGTTATTCAAAATCCTAATACTGGAGAAATACTAGCTATGGCTGGTAAACAAGTATTACCCGATGGAAAAGGGGATTATAAGATAATTGATTATACAGCAGGAGTAGTTATTTCTCCAATGACATCAGGTTCTGTTGTAAAAGGAGCTAGTATGATAGTGGCTTATAATCAAGGAGCTATAAAAATAGGAGAGTATCAGCAAGATGAATGTATAAAACTAGCTGGTACTAAAAAGAAGTGTTCTTGGAAAACTCTTGGTAGAATTAATGATATAGATGCCCTAGCTTTATCTAGTAACGTTTATCAGTTTAAAGCAGCTATGAAGGTAGCTGGATACCAATATAGTTATAATATGCCATTTAAAGTTGATAAAAGCATCTTTGATACTTATAGAAATACTTTCCATGAGTTTGGTCTTGGGGTAGCAACAGGAATAGATTTGCCCGTTGAGTCTAGGGGAACTTCTAGTGATAATACAGCTGGGGGTTTACTACTTGACTTTGTAATGGGACAGTATGATACTTATACTCCGATGCAGTTATCACAGTATGTTTCAACAATTGCTAATAAAGGAACAAGATATCAACCACATCTATTAAAAGAAGTACATAAATCAACTGATGATGAATCGTTAGGAAAAGTAATTTATACTTTTGAGCCTAATGTTTTAAATAAAGTTAATACTGAGGAAGAATATTTAAATAGAGTAAGAGAAGGTTTTCATGCTGTTACTACTAAAAGTTATGGATTAGGAAGAAACTATATTGATGCTAGTCACGATCCTTCAGGTAAAACTGGTACTAGTCAAAGTTTCACTGATAGTAATGGTGATGGAAAAATAGATACACCAACTGTATCAACTGCTTTTATTGGTTATGCACCAACTGATAATCCAAAGATGTCAATAACAGTAACTAGTCCAAACTCATCATTAGAAAACTCTAGTATCAATTACTCATCTATGGTAACAAGGAGAATTTCTAAGAGTGTAAGTGATATATACTTTAATCTATATCCATAAAATGCTTGCTAAAACAGAAGAAAATATCTATAATATATTCTGTTTGAAAGGAAGAATATTATGACAGAAGATGAATTGATATTTGTCTCTAAGAATTATATGAAACTAAAAGAAGTAAAAGAAAAATTAGCTACTCTTGATGTTAATGTTATCAGTAAAAACTATAAATTCTTTGAACAATTAGAAAATGATCTATTTTGCATTACTGTTGATAAGGCTATTAGTGCTTATAATGATATTTTAAAACCACTTATTGTTATGGATACTGGCTTTTATGTTAAAAATTATCCAAATAATCCTGATTTTCCTGGAGCTTTTATTAAGACTAATTTACTAGATACTATCGGTATAAAAGGTCTTTTAGAAAATATGAAAAATGTAACTGATAGAAAATGTTTATTAAAGGAATGTTTAGCTTACTATGATGGTGATAATTTTAAAGTATTTGAATCTAGCCAAGAAGGAACTTTAGCATATAGTGAATATCAAGGAACTAATAGTGATAAATATACTAAGCTATTTGGAGTTTTTATTCCTGAAGGGTATTCTAAAACTGTTAATGAAATGTCAAGTGATGAGAAAGATGAATTAGCTAAGACTAATCCTAACGTCCTATCTTTATTCGCTAATTGGTATAAAAAAGAAAGAAGTAAATGTTTAGTAAAGAAGTAAAAAATAATGACTTCTTTTTCTTTTATCCTTGACGGTTGAACAAATATTCAACTATAATTAAGATGTGGAGGGTACCAATGAAAAAATATAGTTGTGATTGTAATATAATTCATGAAGAAAATGTATATAATACTAAAGAGAAGCTAAAAAAAATAGATACTCTAACTGATGTATCCGACTTCTTTAAAATATTAGGTGATATAACTAGGACTAAAATATTATTTGCTCTTGATAATAACGAAATGTGTGTTTGTGATATAGCTAATAGTCTAGATATGAGTAAGTCATCTATATCACATCAGCTTTCAACTCTAAGAAAAATGGGGATAGTAAAAACAAGAAGAGAGGGAAAGGAAGTTTATTATATGTTAGATGATAATCATGTAAAAGAAGTTTTTGAAGTGGCTTTAGAACATATTAATCATAAGAAAGGAAAAATAAATGAAGAAATATAAATATAATATAAATAATTTGGATTGTGCTAATTGTGCTAGAGAAATAGAAGAAAGTTTAAATAAAAACAAAGACTTTAAAAATGTAGTAGTTAATTTTAATACTTCTAAATTATCATATGAATCTTTAAAAGACTTTAGTTTAGAAGAACTTAATAATTTAGTAAAAAAAATAGAGCCAGAAGCTTATATATCAGAAGAAGAAGTAGAAACTAAAAATGAATTTTCTCTAAGAATCTTAATAATTGGTTTAACAATCGGTCTATTGGGATATTTCTTAAATCTACCTAATATATTTAAAATAATTTTATACTTAATATCTTATGGTCTTCTTTTATATAAAACCACTATTAATGCAATTAAGTTATTATTTAGGAGTAAAACAATTAATGAAAATTTCTTAATAACTATTTCTTGTTTTGGAGCATTAGTAATAGGGGAAGTACTAGAAGGAATGATGGTAGTAACTTTATATACCATTGGTAAAGTACTAGAAGAGAAAGCTATTAATAATTCACGAAAATCTATTAAAGGTCTACTTGATATTAAACAAAATTACGCTAATAAGAAGGAAGGTAATGAGGTACAAGAAGTAAGAGTAGAAGAAGTAAAAGTAGGAGATATATTAATTGTAAAAAAAGGAGAAAAGATTCCTCTTGATGGGGTAGTTATCAAGGGTGAGTCAGCACTTGATACTTCGGCTCTTACAGGTGAAAGTGAAGAAGTGAATGTTAAAGTATCATCTAAAGTATTATCAGGGAGTATTAATAAAAAAGATATCATCGAGATAAAAGTAACCGCTTTATATGAAGACTCAACTGTCGCTAAAATACTAGAGTTATTAGAGTCAGCCACTGATAAAAAAACAAAGATGGAAACATCTATTTCTAAGATAAGTAAGATTTATACACCAACTGTTATAATACTTGCTATTTTAGTTATAATCATGTTACCAATTTTTACTGATGTAACACTAAAGTCTAGTATCTATAGAGGATTAACCTTCTTAGTTATATCTTGTCCTTGTGCTATCGCTATATCAGTACCACTTTCTTATTTTACTGGTATAGGTGTAGCTAGTAAGAAAGGTATCTTAATAAAAGGAAGTACTTACTTAGATAATTTAAGTAATGCTAAAAATATTATTTTTGATAAGACAGGTACTCTTACTACTGGAAGTTTTAGGGTAGAAAGTATTGATATTTCCAATGACTCTTATACTAGGGAAGATGTTATAGAAATACTTAGAAAAGGTGAATCATTTTCAAATCATCCAATTGCTAAATCAATTCTTTCTTTAAGTAATAAGAAAGTAAACAATAAGGATATTAAAGATTATAAAGAAATAGAAGGTAAGGGTATATCATTTACTTTAGATAATAAAAAAGTATTAATTGGAAATAAAAGCCTATGTGATTGTGATAATGATACTATTCTTCATCTAAATATTGATGGAGTACATATCGCATCTATTACTATAAATGATGGTATTAAGGAAAATGCTAAAGAGACAATTGATGAATTAAAGAAACATGGAATAAAGACTTATATGTTTACTGGTGATAAGAAAGAAATCGCTCTTGCTATTGGTAAAAAACTTGAAATAGATGAAATTAAGTATGAGATGTTACCAACTGATAAGTTCTCTAATTATGAAAAAGTAAGTAGAGATGCTATTACTATCTTTGTTGGTGACGGAATTAATGATACACCAGTCTTAAAAAGAGCAGATATTGGTATTGCTATGGGAGCAGTTGGTCAAGATGCAGCTATTGAAGCAAGTGATGTTGTTCTAATGAAAGATGACCTTGCAAAGATTTTACTTGCTATTGATATTTCTAAATATACTAAACATATTATGATGCAAAACTTGTTGTTTGCTATTACTGTTAAAATTTTAATTCTATTACTTAGTGTTTTTGGTTTAGCTAATATGTGGTTTGCAGTTTTTGCTGATACTGGTGTTACTTTATTAACAATTATAAATACCCTAAGAATAATGAAAAAATACAATTAAAATAGATTATATTAAAAAGTCATAATTTACAATCTTTATGACTTTTTTTGATATAATAGACTCTTATAATAAAAATAAGAGGTAGTTAATTTATGACATAATAAAACCCTTATTAAATAAGGGTTAAATCATTAATGGTGCGGGTAACAGGAGTTGAACCTGCACGTCTATGACACTAGATCCTAAGTCTAGCGCGTCTGCCAATTCCGCCATACCCGCGAATAAAAATGGTGGACCCTGATGGACTCGAACCATCGACCGCCCGGTTATGAGCCGGATGCTCTAACCAACTGAGCTAAGGGTCCAGAACTTCCATTGCCATTTAATAGTAACATATTTTTTATACTCGTGCAAGAGATTTTTGCTTTTTTGCATGAAAAAAATTTTATTCGTATTATTATAGGGGAGGAAAAGATGTACAAAGCTAAAAAATTACCATTTTTATATTATCAATTAAAACCTACTATATCAACTAAAACTAATGCATATCATTATGATAGACACTATAAAACCTATTTAAATAATTTAAATAAGATTATCATTAAAAACAATATTTCTACTAATTATGAATTATATTTTGAATCTATAAAACAAGAGAAAGAATTACCAGACTCTAATCTATTATTAGCAATTAATAATTCGTTTGGAAATTTAGATAATATGTATAATGAAATAAAAAATTGTACTAGAGAATTAAAAGAAAGTGGCTACTTGTTTTTAGTAACTGATAATAATAAAAAGTTGTCTTTACTAATTACCACTAATCAGGATAGTCCTTATTTATATGGATTAACACCACTACTTTGTATAAATTTATGGGAATATGCTTATTATTTGGAATACCAAAATGAAAGAAATAGATATGTTGAAGAGATATTGAAAATGCTTAACTTTTCTTATGTAAATAAGCTGTTTGCAAATTGACACACATAATAATTATTGCTACAATTTGAGCACTTTGGAGGAAATAGAATGAAAGATACGAATGAATTAAAGACTGGGATAAGTGAAATTATCAAGATTATCGGATCACTAAATGCTAAGAATGTAGAAAGAATTTGTAATAAGATTGATATTTCAATAGAAGACTTATATTATCTTTTTAGAATGTTTTTCCATAACAACTTAGAACTGAATACTAATGATCAAATTACCTCAGAAAGACTAGTAAAAGAATTAATACAAGGTATGAAAGATATTACTAATGAAGTTGCTAACGATATTGTAATTTGTAATAAAGAAAGTAAATTATATAATCTTTATGAACACTATAAAAAATATGGATTATCACCATATGATATCAAAAACATAGCTAAAATATTAGATCAAGAAGAGATAAACAAAATAGTAGATAATTATATAGCTATTCATCCTTATATATTTACTACTATTTCAGCTAGTAAAATAGGTGGTATGCTTAGAAGCTCATCTTTATATGAACTTAATTTTTATTTAGAAAATGAGAAAGTTAGTTATGATAAAAAATTACTTACTAAGGTCTTAAATACTTTAGATGAAGAAAGTATTCCTATTTATAAAGGAACTTTGTTTGAGGAACTAAAACTAGAAAAAGAAAGAAGTATATCAGAAAAAAGTAACAAAATATTGAAAAAAGTCTTATAAAATAAGCAAAACAGTTTGACTAGCTTAATAAATTATGGTAAAATCATGGTGTTTGTAGCAAGAGCAGGCCTCTTTCTCAAACCGCATTGAAAAGGTAGAAACAAAAAAGTATTTTGTACCTTAAGAGCGAGTCTTAAGTAAAAAAGGAGGTATTAAAATGTACGCAGTTATTAAAACCGGTGGAAAACAATATCGTGTTAGTGAAGGAGACGAAATCTTTGTTGAAAAGTTAGAAGTAGAAGATGGAAAAGATGTTACTTTCAATGAAGTATTAATGATCGATGGAAAAATTGGAACTCCTTATCTTGATGGTGCCAGTGTAACAGGAACTGTTTTAAAACATGGTAAAAGTAAAAAAATCCGTATATTCAAGTATAAGAATAAGTCTAGAAGTAATCGTAAGACTCAAGGACATCGTCAACCTTATACAAAAATTAAGATTACTAAAATTAATGGATAATTATGATTAGTGTTAAAACAACAAAAGAAAATGGATTTTATAAAAAAGTTGCAATATTAGGACATGCTATGTATGCTGATTATGGTAAAGATATTGTTTGCAGTGCTGCTAGTTCGATAGTTACTACTACAGTTAACGGAATCTTGTTGCTAGATAAAGAAGCCTTAACTTATAAAGTAGATAAAAAAGGATTAACGATAAATATTTGCAAACAAGATAAAATAGTAGATACACTAATTTGCAATATGATTTCTTTATTAAAGGAACTAGAAGAAAACTATAAAGATAATATTGAGATAAAGTAAGGAGGAGACAAACGTGGAATTATTAAAGTTAGACATTCAATTTTTTGCACATAAAAAAGGACAAAGTTCAACTTCAAATGGACGTGATTCAATCGGTAGACGTTTAGGAGCTAAAGCTGCCGATGGAGAATTTGTTACAGCTGGAAGCATTCTTTATCGTCAAAGAGGAACAAAGATTCATCCAGGAGTTAATACTAAGCGTGGTAACGATGATAGTATCTTTACAACTGTAGATGGTATTGTTAAATTTGAACGTGTAGGTAAAGACAAAAAGCAAGTATCTGTTTACCCAGTTGCTGAGTAATACAGTTGCTTTTTTTCTTTTAGAGAAAGGAGATATTATTATGTTTGTAGATGAAGTAGTATTAAAAGTAATAGCTGGAAGTGGTGGAGATGGTTGTACCGCTTTTAGAAGAGAGAAGTATATCGCTTATGGTGGACCTTATGGTGGCAATGGAGGTCATGGGGCAGATATTATATTTAAAGTAGATGAAGGACTTCATACTTTACTTGATTTACGTTATCAAAAGCTAATTAAAGGAGAAAAAGGAGAAAATGGTAAAGGAAAAAACCAGCATGGTAAAAGTAGAGAGCCAGTTGTTGTTAAAGTACCACAAGGAACAGTAGTAACAGATATGGATACAGGTCTAGTTTTAGCTGACTTAAAGGGAAAAGACTCATCATTTGTAGTAGCTCATGGTGGACGTGGTGGACGTGGTAATACCGCTTTTAAAACACAAAATAATACAGCACCAAATTTCTCAGAGAATGGGGAACCTGGTGAGGAAAGAGAAATAAAAGTAGAGTTAAAACTCTTAGCAGATGTTGGTCTTGTAGGATTCCCTAGTGTTGGAAAAAGTACAATTATTTCTAGTGTATCTAAAGCTAAACCAAAAATAGCAGATTATCCATTCACTACACTTCACCCACATTTAGGAGTAGTTAGAGCAACTAACAACGATACCTTTGTCATGGCTGATTTACCGGGATTAATAGAAGGAGCTAGTAAAGGTGAAGGCTTAGGTGATAGATTCCTAAAACATATTGAAAGAACAAAAGTATTACTTCATGTTTTAGATATGTCTCATGATGATCCTTTAAAAGACTACCAGTTAATTAATAATGAATTAGAATCATTTAGTGAAAAACTAATTAAAAAAGACATGGTCATCGTTGCTAATAAAATGGATGTGGTAGGTAGTGAAGAAAAATTAAAGATTCTAAGAGAAAATATTAAAGACAAAAAGATTTTTGCTATTTCTGCTTTCGAAAAAACTGGTTTACAAGAGGTTGTTGATTATCTAGAGGAAATAGTTTCTAAAAATAGAGAAGTTAATTTATATGAGAACGAAGACTATGAAGACTATGTTTTATATAAGTTTAAGGAAGAAGAACCATTTACGATTGAAAAAGAAGATGACTGCTTTGTTATAAAAGGTGAAAAAGTAGAAAAATTATTTAAGATGACTAAGTTTAGTACTGAAGAAGGAATGCTTCGTTTTGCTAAGAAATTAAGAAAAATGGGAATAGATGAAAAACTGGAAGAAATGGGAGCCGAAGATGGTGACATGGTTAGAATACTAGACTTCTATTTTGAATTTAAGAAAAATTAAAGGTAGGAAGAGTAAATGTACAATGAAATAGTAAACTTAATAAAAGAAAAGAACAAAGATATTGATGATATTACCTTAAAGTACTTAGCTAATTATCTTTACGTTGTAAAAAGTAAAAATGTTCTTCCACCTTCAGTTAGTTTTGATGAAATAGTTAATAATGTTTTAAGATTTGAAAGAATAGAATTCTTTGATGATAATCACTATTTAACTGAAAAGAATGGTAAAGATTTTAAGGGATTACGAGATATCAAGAGTAAGACTTTATTTGTTAGAGATAGCTTAGGTGATGAACTTAAAGAAATTACCATATATCATGAGCTTCATCACGCTGCTCAAACATCACTTACTAATCTAGAAACAGGAGCTTGTGGTATTAATCAACATGAAAATTATGGAAGAATGATAATGGAAGCTCAAACTCAGTGGTTTGCTGAAGAAGTATACAAAAATATTCATAATGTTGATTTTCAAGAGAAGGAGATTCCATCTGAAAATTTAAGAATGCAAAGTGGTGGAACTGTAGTTTCTAGCCTTCATAATTATGAATTGTATGATTCTATGCTTAGCAAATTATCAATCATTATAGAAGAACCCAAAGAGTTTTTTGTTACAATAAATTATCTTTATGATAATGACCAAGGAATGAAAATGTTAGAAGAAAAATATAACCAAGCTTTAGAAAAACATAGAACAAAGTATGATTTTCTTAACATGATGTATATTTTTGATTATGTCTATGCAACTGATCTTATGGGATATGTTGAAAATCAAAATAAAGAAAAAATACTAAGTGGTGAAGAAACTAGTGAAACATATAGAATATATGATAATGTTAGAAGCGAAACACTATCATTTGCTAAACAAGAAAGGTATATAACTTCCTTTGATACTACTACTTTTTTAACATTATTAGAAAATGGCTGTGATTGTAGTGAGTTTGCAAAATATATTTTAAATAATCAAAAAAGGGAAATAGTTAATAACTACTTAGGAAAAAAGAAAGATACAGCAACTAGTATTTCTACTTCTTCTAAGAAAAATTAAACTTTTTCCGTAGTAAAATCACTTGTTAATAAGTGAATATTATGATAATATGTATGTAGCAAGGAAACTTGCATAAAATAAAAAAGAGGAACATTTATTTGGATGTGAATGTCTCCTTCAAAATTAGTTGGTGACACTCTATCTTGATGAAGAGTGTCTTTATTTTAATTTTTTACTGCTAATACCAATAAGGTAGATAGTAGTAATATTAATGAAATTAATCTAAGGAATTTTAAAATAAAAGTCTTAGTTTTCATCAACATCACCTCCTTATAAAATATATAAGAAGGGTGACACTCATCTATAAATGTTCCTATTAAAAATAATAGCATAGATATAGTAATTAACCAATTAATATAAGGTTACTTTTAAATATTTTAGTATTTCCCGTTTGCTTATCTAAATCACTTGTTAAATCATCAATTGTTTGATAAAATCTTTATAGAAAATGTAGGTGTAAGATATGTACTTAAAAGAAATAATTGTAAATGGTTTTAAGTCATTTGCAGATAAAATAGATATAGTATTAAATGATGAAACAACATGTATTGTCGGACCAAATGGTAGTGGGAAAAGTAATATTGTAGATGCTGTTCGTTGGGTACTTGGTGAACAATCAGTGAAAACTTTAAGAGGTGATGGAGCAATGAGCGATGTCATCTTTGTTGGTAGTGCTTCACGAAAAATGAAAAATGTAGCATCTGTAGAATTAGTCTTTGATAATAGTGATCACTATCTAACAGTTCCATATACGGAAGTCTCAATTAAAAGACGTGTATTTAGAAGTGGCGAGAATGAATACTTTTTAAACAACCAAAAGTGTCGTCTAAAAGATATATTAAATTTATTCCTAGATAGTGGTATTGGAAAGGAATCATTTAATATAATTGGTCAAGGTGAAGTTCAAAAGATTTTAAGTGAAAGTAAGGATGAAAGGCGACTTATTTTTGAAGAAGCAGCTAGTATTTTAAAATACAAAAAAAGAAAAGAAGAAGCTTTAAGAAAACTAGATCGTACCCATGAAGCTTTAGATAGAGTACAAGATATAATCAACGAGTTGGAATTACAAGTAACTCCTTTAAAAAGACAAAGTGAAGAAGCTAAGAAATATCTTGAATATAAGAAAAAACTAGAGTCACTTGAAATAGCACTTCTTGCTTATGATATATATCATTTAACAGAAGAAGAAAAATTAAAAACAGCTGAGAAGAAAAAGCTAGATGACGAAGTATTAATCGCTTTGAAAGAAGAAAATGTAAGAGATAGTAAAATATTAAAATATAAACAAGAAGAAGATGAACTACAAAAAGAGATAACCTTTGTTCAAAATGAACTACTTAAAACAGCTGAAGAAGTAGTAAGGCAAGAAAGTAGTTTAGAATTATTTAAACTAGAACGACGTAAGAAAGAAGAAGGAACAACTGATGAAGAGTTAAGAATCTTGTTAACAGAACAATCTAAAGATAAGAAAGAATTATCACTACTTGATACAGAACTAGAAGAGTTAAATGAAACACTTAAGATAAAAGAAGATGAGGTAAATACTAAAAAGAAGGAATTAGACTCTACTAAGATGGCTAAGAAAAACTATTTAAGTGAATATAGTAAAATAGATCAAGATCAATTAAGTTATAAGCATAAGATAGACTTTTTAGTAAGTGAAGAAGAAAAAGGCTCTAACTTACCAGAAGTAATTCGCTACCTTTTAAAAGAAGAGTCTCTAAAAGGTATTTATAATACAATAGGTAATGTAGTTACAACTGATGATATTTATGCTAAAGCTTTAGATACATCTCTTGCTGCTAGTAAAAATTTTGTCTTAGTAAAAGATGATATCTGTGCTAAAGAAGCGATTAGTAATATTAAGAATAAAAAGAAAGGAAGAGCAACTTTCTTCCCTTTAAATATTATTAAACCAAGATATATCCCACAAGATATTAAAAATAGTTTAGAAAGAATAGATGGCTATTATGGTATTTTAGCAGATAAAATTAAAACAGAAGACATGTATAAAGATGTAATTTATAACCAGTTTGGCTTAGTATTACTAGCTAAAGATATGGATAGTGCCTTAGTAATTGCAAAACAGACTATGAATAAATACAAAATAGTTACTCTAGATGGTGATGTCATAAATACAGGTGGTTCTATGAGTGGTGGAACTTTTTATAAAGGAAGAAGTTCTGTTATGATAAGGCAAGAAATAGAATCACTTAGAAGAACTTATCAAGCCCTTACTAAATCAAGACAGAAAGTGTTATTAGACATTAAAGAAAGTGAAGAAAAGATTACTACTATAGAAGATATCTATTATAAGTTAGATAAAGAGTTAGAAAATATTAAAATTACTATTACAGAAAAAGATAAGAGATATAAAGAATTAAGTGCTAACCTAGTAAGAAAAAATGAATCTATTAAAAGATTAGAAGCATCAACTGATAGCTTTGATCAAAAAGAAAAAGAACTTATTGAAGAGTTTTATAGAAAAAGTACTTATAAGGAAAAACTAGAAAAGAAGAAAATGTTCTTAGATGATAAATTAAAAACATTAAAAAGTAATCTAGCTAGTTTTGAAGATGAAGATACCTATGAGGGTAGAGTCTTAAAGAAAAAACAGGATACTATTAAAAACTTAGAAATAGAATTATCTAGAATTGATGTTAAACTTAATAGCTATTTACAAACCTTAGCAGAAGAATATACAATGACTTATGAAAAAGCAAGGAATGAATATCAGTTAACAGAAGAAATAGAAGAGTCTAGAAAATTAGTTAATCAATATAAAATGATTATTAAAGACTTGGGTATGGTTAACTTACAAGCAATAGAAGAATATGATAGAGTTAAAACAAGATATGAATTTTTACTACATCAAAAAGAAGACTTAGAAAAAGCTGAAGCTACTTTATTTGAGATAATGGATGAACTTGATCAAGTAATGAAAGATGAGTTTCTAAAGACTTTTAATGAGATTAAAGAAGAGTTTAAAGTAGTCTTTTCTAAGATGTTTCATGGTGGAAGTGCTGATTTAAAATTAACTAATCCAGATGATTTATTAACTACTGGTATTGAGATAATAGCATCTCCTCCAGGTAAGAAGTTATCAACTATTCAGTTGTTATCAGGTGGTGAGAAGACCCTAACCGCTATTAGTTTATTATTTGCTATATTAAATATTAGAAAATTACCATTCTGTATATTTGATGAAGTGGAAGCAGCCTTAGATGAAGCTAATGTCTCTCAGTTTGGTAAGTATTTAGAACACTATAAAAACAAAACTCAGTTTTTAATAATAACTCATAAGAAGAAGACGATGGAGTATGCTGATACTTTATATGGCATTACAATGCAAGAGTCTGGAGTTTCAAAGCTTGTTAGAGTAGAAATGGAAAATAAAGAGGAGATACTATAGGTGAAAAGACTAAAAAATTATTCTCCTCCCAAAATAATAGGAATTCTTCTTCTTCTAATTCCTATTATTTTTTCTTTAGCTAAAAATATAAATCTAAATAATGATACTTACTTTATTATTAAAAGTGGTAACAATATTTTAAAACATGGTATTTTATATATCGAACCATTTACGATGCATCATAACTTTTCTTTTGTGATGCAACAGTGGTTGTCAGCTATTATTTTTGCAGTTATTTATAATATAGGTGGTAATCTAGGAATATCCATTTTTATAACTAGTTTGTTTACAGTAATTATTTATCTATTTTATAAATTATGTTCTTGTGTAAGTGATAATAAATACTACTTATCCTTATTTTTAACACTATTATTTTCTCTTATAATGTTACCCATTTTTATAACATCAAGACCACAAGTTATTTCCTTTGTAATCTATCTTTTATACTTTAATCTATTAGAACGATATGTAAAAACTAATAAGACTAAATACTTAATACCACTCCCAATCTTATCACTATTAGAGATAAACCTGCACGGATCACTTTTCTTTATCTTGCCATGCTTTATACTGCCTTATATAGTAGAAGGAATCTTAAAAGAGTTTAGTTGTTTTACTAAAGATAAATATAAAGTAGGACCACTATTAATTACTTTTATACTTGTTTTATTAACAGGATTTATTAATCCGTATGGCACTGACATGTTAACTTATACTTATAAAGCCTTAAATAATCCATACTTAAAATACTTTGTAACAGAAGTTAAACCACCATCTATTAAAGAAACATCAGGATTAATAGTTTATCTAACTATCTTTGCTATCCTAATCTGTTATTATTTTTCTAAGAGAAAGATAAAGATTCGTTATTTCCTTTTATATCTAGGTACTACTATTTTAACAATTTGCTCTATTAGAAATTATTGTTACTTATTAATAGCAGGACTATTTCCTTTGGCAGATTATTATAAAGATAGAGCAAGAAGTTATAAGAAAGTTAATCTTACTAAGATAGATAAACTTATGGTTATCATTGTAACTTGTTTTTACTTAATAATCATTTCTAATATAGTAGTAATAAAACCAGATAAACATCCACTAGAAAAAGTAGTTAATTACCTTAATAGTCATACTACTAAAGATGTTTTACTATATAATGATTTTAATGAAGGAAGTTACTTAGAATTTAATGGTTATAAAACTTATATAGATCCACGACCAGAAATATTTTTGAAAAGTATTAATAAGCAAGAAGATATCTTAAAAGAATACTATAACTTGCAAACAGGTAATTTAAAAATAAAAGACTTTTTAGCCAAATATAAATTTACCTATCTAGTACTATCTGATAGTGATGTAATGTTCTATAAAGAAGAAGAACTTATTGACTATAAATTAGTATACAGTGAGAAAAACTATAAAATTTATATACGAAAATAATTTTTCTTGATATAATTTAGTAAAGGATATGGTTAATGTGAAAAAAAGAAGTGAATTAAATAAAGATAAACAATTAGAAATAATTAAGGATGAGGAGAAAGAACAACAAGTAAAAATCATCAAAAGAATTGTTTTATTAATTATTATCATTCTAGTAGCTTCTTTTTTCTTTATTTTATATGTAACGGAAATAGCTACTACTAAAATGATTGTTAAGGAAGAAAAAGTAGTAAGTAGTAAAATAACAAAATCATTTCATGGCTATAAAATAGTTAGTTTCTCAGATTTGCATAATGCTCGAGATGAGATGGTTAGTGAAACTGTTAAATTAATAAATAGGAGTAAACCAGACTTATTACTTTTTACTGGAGATTTATTAGATGGTAAAGAATTAACTACTGAAGAAAGAGAAAAATTGATAAAAGAATTAAAAAAGTTGTCAGCTAGTAGTTTAAAATATGCTGTTTTAGGAGAAAATGATACTGAAGAGACTTCTCTTATTTTAAAAGATGTTGGTTTTACTATTTTAGATAATAGTTATGATTTAATATATCAAAAAGATGATGCTATTTTGTTAATGGGATTAAATGGTGATAATCAAAACTTAGATACATTATTAAGTTACTATAATAGTGAATTGAAAAACGATAATATTTATTCTATTTTGATGATGCATAAGCCTGATTCTATAGATGATGTTCTAACAAGACATAGTGTTGATCTTGCTTTTGCAGGACACTCTCACTTAGGAGAGGTAAGACTACCACTAATTGGTTCACTTACTACAAGAAATGGTGCTAAAAAATATAAGAATGGTTATTACGATATAAATAACACTAAATTTTATATTAGTAGTGGAGTAGGTATTAATGTGTATGACTTTAGATTGTTTGATAGACCATCTATTAATTTAATTAGACTTAATCAAATTAATCCATAGTTTCTAGTATAATTGTGATATACTAGAAACTAGCAAATGAGAGGGATGATTCTATGAAATTACCAAAATATACATATAAAGAAGTTATAGAATACTGGCAGAAAAGGAAAATTGATAGCCCAGAAAAACTAAAAACAGTCTTAGACAGTTTTAGTATTCTTTTTGCATATAATTCAGGAAAAATAGAAAACTCTGAAATTACATATCACGATACAAGAGAAATATTCGAAAATGGTAAAGTAATAAATTTTACTGGCGATTTAAGAACTCTTTATGAGATTACTAATCAGAAGCATTGTTTTGAATTTTTAATAAATAAAATTATAGCTAAAGAACCAATAAGTGAAGAATTTATTAAAAAGATACATAAATTGCTTACAAAAGGAACTTATGACGAAAGAAGATACTTGGTTAATGAGGAAAGACCAGGAGAATATAAAAAACACGATTATGTTACGGGAAGAAATGAGGTTGGTTCATCTGCAGCGGACGTACAATTAGATATTCAAAATCTGGTAGAAGAAGTAACTAGTGTTTCAAAATCAGATACAGAAAGTGTTATAAAGATAGCTAGCTATTTTCACAATGTTATAGAAGAAGTTCATCCTTTTGCTGATGGCAACGGAAGGTTAGGCAGAACGCTTACTAATTATATTTTAATGATAAATAATCTCCCACCACTTATTGTTTATGATGAAGATAAGAAATATTACTATGCTGCTCTTGAGAAGTTTGATGAAGAAGATGATTTGTCGCCAATGATTGAGTTCTTTAAGTATGAAATGGAAAAAACTTGGGAAAAGTCTCTTGATAAAGAAAACGGTATAGTTAAAGAAAATAGTAAATTAACCGATTATCTAGTTGAAAACGAAAATAGCTAGTGATACAAAAAAGATGGTTTCTATGCATTGAATTTACATCAATTGCAGATATTTCTAAGAATATATAAATTTAGCTTGCTAACGATTTAGAAATCCAAAGAGCTTTTTCTTCTGACTCTTTTTTTCTTTTAGATAGATTTTAATGTTACCAATTTCTTTATTATAAAGTTTAATACTCATATAACCAACCTTACCTTTTTTGATACTTGTATCTACCTTAGTATCTATCATAATATGTTCTTTTTCCTCATTAGTTAATGGGTAAGTGAAACTATTCTTTATATATACTTTATCTTTTAACTTTTTATTATCAATATTAAAGTTATCTTTATCAACTAATTTATAATACTTATATTTATTAAACATTAACTCATATAATTCCTTATGAGTGTTATATTCATCGCTATCTTTTAAAGTAACAATAGTTAAATTAAGATTATCTTTACTAGCAGTAGTTACTAGGGTTTTACCAGCACTAGGGGTATAGCCGTTTTTTCCCCCTGTACAAAACTCATATTGTTTTAAAAGTTTATTTCTATTATACCAAAGATAACTTTTCTCCTCTGTTTGTACTTGATACTTATAAGTTTTAGTAATAGTTCTATATTCTTTGAAATTTTTATAAACATAGCTAGATAAAAGAGCCATATCATGAGCGGTAGAATAGTTTTTAGTCTCTTCATCTAGTCCGTGAGCATTTTGAAAAGTAGTGTTAACCATGCCGATTTCCTTAGCTTTTTTATTCATCTTTTTGACAAACTCTTCTTCACTACCAGAAAGATATGTAGCGATAACTATAGCAGCATCATTACCACTTCTAAGCATTAAACCATAGACTAAGTCTCTTAATTTCATTTTTTCATGTAGACTAAGATAGATACTAGTTCCATACATTTTTAATATTTCTTCCTTAGCTTCTACCAAGTTATCCATCTTATTAGACTCAAGGGCTAAAAGAGCAGTCATTATCTTAGTGGTAGATGCGATTAGTCTTTTCTCATTAGCATTTTTCTCATATAAAACTCTATTACTATCTATATCCATAACAATAGAACTTTTAGATGTATCTGTTGCAAGTACTGTAAAGGGATAAAAAATAGTTGAAATAATAATAATTAATAAGAATTTTTTCAAAGAATATCACCTATAATCAAAATATGTCATTTTCTCTTCATTAATGACTATAAGCTATAAAATTGTCAAAATATGTTAATTAAATCTTTATACTTTTTCTGATATTTTGTTATACTAGTAATGGAGGATAGAAATATGAAAAATAATTGGGATAAATATAGTGAAAGTGAACTTAATGATTTAATGAAATTTGCAGATGGTTATAAAGAGTTTATTAGTAGTTGTAAAACAGAAAGGGAATGTGCAAGCTATATCATTAATAAGGCAATTGAAGCAGGATTCCAAAACTTAGATGATGTTAGCAACTTAAAAAGTGGAGATAAAGTCTATGTTAATAATAGAGGTAAATCAGTTGCTCTATTTGTAATAGGAGAAGAAAATATCAAAGATGGTATTAATATCTTAGGAGCTCATATTGATTCACCAAGACTTGATTTAAAACCTCATCCTTTATATGAAGATGATAACTTAGCTTATCTTGATACGCACTATTATGGTGGGGTTAAAAAATATCAATGGGTTACTATTCCATTAGCCATTCATGGCGTAGTAGTTAAAAAAGATGGTAGTAAAATAAATGTTAATATTGGTGAGGATAGTAGTGATCCGGTAGTAGGTATTACTGATTTATTAATTCATCTTGCTAAAGATCAAATGAAAAAGACTGCATCTTTAGTTATTGAAGGAGAAGACTTAGATGTTTTAGTTGGCAGTAAAAGTTTAAAAGGAGAAGAAAAAGAAGCAGTTAAGAAGAATGTTTTAGCTATCCTTAAAGAAAAATATGCTGTTTTAGAAGATGATTTTATCTCTAGTGAACTTGAAATAGTACCAGCTTTTCCAGCAAGAGATTTAGGACTTGATAGAAGTATGGTTATTGGTTATGGTCAAGATGATAGGTCTTGTTCTTATGCTTGTTTAGAATCTATTTTAAAAGTTGATAAACCTAAAAAGACTACTTGTGTAATATTTACTGATAAAGAAGAAATTGGTAGTATGGGTTCAACTGGTATGGAGTCCCACTTCTTTGTTAATACTATTGCAGATATCTGTTTATTATTAGATGAAAAAGAGGGTAGTTATAGAAAAGTATTATCTAAGGCTAAGATGTTATCTTGTGATGTGACAGCAGGAGCAGATCCTTTATATAAGAGTGCTAGTAATAAAAATAACGAAGCTCATTTAGGCGGTGGCCTTGCTTTTTGTAAATATACAGGTGCAGGTGGTAAGAGTGGTAGTAATGATGCTAATGCTGAATATATTGCTCAGTTAAGAAATATTCTTGATAATAATAATATAACTTATCAGTTTACCGAAATGGGAAAAGTAGATCAAGGTGGAGGTGGCACAATCGCTTACATTCTAGCTAATTATAATGTTGATGTAATTGACTGTGGTCTACCAGTACTTAGTATGCATGCTCCATGGGAAGTAACTAGTAAACTGGATCTATTTGAGTCTTATAAAGAATTTCTAGTATTTCTTTTGGAAGCTTAAAAAGAAAGTTGCCATTGCTGGCAACTTTTTAACCTTTTGTAGTAAGAAGTCCCTCACCTCTAAGGTGGGGGATGAATTACGTTTACTTATGCTTGGAGAATACT
>OIYY01000579.1_pt1 | contig 24926 bp, 21 predicted proteins | sample 1588341 | NCBI WGS metagenome assembly OIYY01 (sample SAMN03283287) | human gut metagenome | biome: human-associated habitat; material: feces | host: Homo sapiens | place: Peru | collected 2012 | reverse complement strand
TTTGAACTTGATTTTTAATCTTAAAATTTAGAAATAATAAATTAGATTAAATTAACTAAAATATTTTTGTCCTTCCAAAGTTGCCAGATTTAATTTTTATTTTAAAATTCAATATTAATTTTTAACATATGACTATGCAATTGTCAAATAAATTGCATATCCATATATTACCATGATTTTATTGAAAAATCAAGAAAAATCATTCGACAAAATATGACAAAAAAAGTAGAACAGTTCTATACTGTCCCACTTGTCTCTTTTTATTTTGTAATCCATTTAACCAAATTCAAATTTTCTGAATCTAGCAACATTTCATGTTTTGGCATAACTCTGAAAGTATAACCATAATTTCCGCCAGTTTTAAGTTCAATTTTTGTTGTATATTCATAAATTTTATTTTCTTCATCACTAGAAGTTAATTTCATTGGAATAATACTTACATTTTCAACAATGCCATTGTCTAAGATTTTACCATAATAACATTGAGCTGTAATGTTATCTACATCAATATTTGGAAGTTGTACTTCACATTTAACTTCAATATTATTTCCTGCATCCATTGTGATATTATTCAAATTATTTTTTTGTGTAATTTTGATATCTTTCCAATTTGTGTATAAATTCTTTTTCCACAAATTGAATTCTGCAACATTATCAACATTTTCATAATATTTTTTAGTTAAATTGCATAATGGCATATATAAATTATTTGTGTAATCTACAAGCATTCTTGATGTACTATATTTTCCACCTGTTGATGTGATAGAATTTTTCATAATTTTCATCCATTTTTCTGAAATTCCGTTTTCATCTTTTTCGTAATATGTTGGTATTATTTTTTCTTCCAATGTACGATACATGCTTTGGCTATCTGCAATATCTTGTTCTTCATATGATGTAAATTCTGCATTTGTTCCAATTGTCCATCCATTTTCTTGGTTGTAGCCTTCTGCCCACCAACCATCTAAAACACTAAAGTTTATAACTCCATTTACAGACGCTTTTTGTCCACTTGTTCCAGATGCTTCCATTGGTCTTCTTGGGTTGTTTAGCCATACATCAACACCACTTACTAAATATCTTGACATTGCAATGTTGTAGTTTTCTAATAAGAATATTTTCCCTTTAAATTGTGGCATCATTGATATTTCGTGTATTCTTTTAATTAAGTCTTGTCCTTCTTTATCTGCTGGATGTGCTTTTCCTGCAAATATTAATTGAACTGGTCTATCTGCATTGTTTAGAATTTGTGTTATTCTTTCTAAATCTTTGAATATCAAAGTTGCTCTTTTATATGTAGCAAATCTTCTTGCAAATCCTATCGTTAATGCATTTGGATTTAATTTTGATGTTATGTCATTTATTTCTTCATAGCTGTATCCAGATCTTCTTAATCTATTTGTTGTATTTTCTTTAACAATTTCTAATAATTTTTGTTTTCTTTGTTGATGTATTCCCCATAATTCTTGATTTGGTATATTATTTATATTTTCCCACACTTCATCTTTGAAAATGTTATCTTGCCAATATGGAATTAAATATTTGTTATATAATTCTTTTAATGATGGTGCTAACCATGAGCATGTGTGAATACCATTTGTTACATATGTTATTGGTGATTCATTTGCTGCAATTTCAGGCCATACATCTCCAAATAATTCTCTTGAAACAGCTCCATGTAATTTACTTACACCATTTTTCTTTCCGGCAACTTTCAGAGCTAATATTCCCATATTAAATCCTGGTTCTAATTCTGTACATGGTTTCATTCCTAATTTTAAGAATTCCTCTCTGTCTAAGTTTAGTCTTGGCCAGAATCCTTTGAAATATTTTTCAACCAATGCTATTGGGAATATGTCATTTCCAGCTGGAACTGGTGTATGTGTTGTAAATACTGTTTTTGAGCTAGCTATATCTTTGGCAACTTCAAATGATACTTTCTTTTCTCTTATAATATTTTTGATTAGTTCTAATATCAAGAAAGCTGAGTGTCCTTCATTCATATGATATACAGTTGGTTTTAGGTCTAATGCTTGTGTTAATAAATTTGTTCCACCCATTCCAAGAACAATTTCCTGTTTTATTCTCATTTCTTGGTCTCCACCATATAAATGTAATGTAGTCTCTCTATCTTCTGGTGAATTTTCGTCTATATCAGAATCTAATAAATACAATTTTATTCTTCCAACATTAATTTGCCATACTTTTAAATATACTTTTCTATTTTCAAATTTTACATATATTTTTAACTCTTCACCATTTTCATCTTTTACTGGATTTATTGGTAAATTACTTAATTCTATATTATTATATTCTGTTTCTTGGTCTCCATATCCATTTATTTTTTGATGGAAGTATCCATTTTTATATAATAATCCTACTGCTACTAATGGAATGCCTAAATCACTTGCAGATTTTAAGTGGTCTCCTGATAATATTCCAAGTCCACCTGAATATATTGGTATTGTTTGGTCTAATCCATATTCTGCTGAAAAATATGCAATTAAGTCATTTTTATTTTCTGGATATTTGTTTGCAAACCAAGTGTTTTTGCTTGTAACATAATCATTAAATTCTTTTGCAAGTCTATCATATTCTTTTAAGAATTCTGTATTTGTTGCAACTGCTTCCAATCTTTCTTGTGATACTTGTTTTAAAAATTTTACAGGATTTTTTTCACATGTTTCCCATAAGTCTTTGTCTATTTTTTTGAATAGTCTTAGGAATTCTGTGTTCCATGACCACCATAGATTATTTGATATTTCTGATAATTTTTCAATTCTTTTTGGTAACTGTGGATTTACAGTTATCTTGTTAAATATGTACATTTTTATTTCCTCCTTAGTATTTTTTCTTAAATTTTTCTTTTTGTTTTTTTATTATTTTTTTCATCGTGTTCTTTTTTTAATTTTTAATTTCATTTTAAATTATTATTTTTCGTCTTGTTCTTTTGCTTTGTTTTCTTGGTATTTTTCTTCTTGCATATTTGCAGTATCTTCTAATATTTTTTGATATGCTTTAATTCCTATTGGTGCATTTACCGTTTTTTTGAATGCTCTAACTCTTTCTTGTTCAGTATTTTTATTTCTTATTTTTCTTACTGAACAACCAGGATTTTTATTAACATTCTCATATTTTTCCCCTTGTTCTTCTCTTGTTAGTCCTCTTTTATAGTAGTAATCAAATGGTTTTGTATTTGCACTTTTTTCTACTTTTTGTACCCTGGTAATTAATTTTCTGTTTTCTGAATTATTGCTTATACTTTCTGTTCTCATTTCTAGCCTCTCCTTTTTTTCTATTTTATATTATAATAATAAATTTAAAAAAGTACAAGTCTTTTTTTTAAACTTATACTTTTTTTAACTAAATTTGTAGTTTTTTTATGGTTTTAATTTATTATTTCTGGTTCTAGCATTAGTAAACTTGGATCTCCTAGATAATAAGCATTTCCTGTTCCATATAACTTTCCTTCACTATCTATTGCTAGACTATGGTAAGCACCTGTTGATACCTGTATAAATTTTGTTCCTTTTTTTATCTGTATTGGGCTTGTCTTATTTGTTGTTGTTCCATCTCCCAATTGTCCCCCTTTATTAAGTCCCCATGCCCATAGATTTCCTTCGCTGTCTATCGCCAAATAACTTTGCATACATCCTGCTACTTGTTTAAACTTTATTTCACTTTTTATCTGTACTGGACTTGTTTTATTTATTGTTGTTCCATCTCCTAATTGTCCACATCCATTGCTTCCCCATGTCCATAAATTTCCTTTGCTGTCTATTGCTAAGGAACATTCACTTCCTGCAACTATTTCTATAAACTTTGTTCCTTTTTTTATTTGTACTGGGCTTACTTTATTTGTTGTTGTTCCATCTCCTAATTGTCCAAATCCATTGCCTCCCCATGACCATAAATTTCCTTCGCTATCTATTGCTAAACTAAAGTAATTTCCTGCAGATATTCGTGTAAATTTCGTACCATTTTTTATTTGAACTGGATTTGTTCTATTTGTTGTTGTTCCATCTCCTAATTGTCCATATTCATTTTTTCCCCATGCCCATAAATTGCCTTCACCATCTATCGCAAGACTATATGAATCCCCCGCTGCTATTTCCTTAAACTTCGTTCCTTTTTTTATTTGTACTGGGCTTGTTCTATTTGTTTTTGTTCCATCTCCTAATTGTCCAAATTCATTATCTCCAAAAGCCCATATATTTTCTTCACTATCTATTGCTAAACTATGTGAACTTCTTATTTGTATTTTTTTAAATTTTGTTTCTGATTTAATTCGTACCAGACTTGTTCTAGACGTTGTAGTTCCATCTCCTAGTTGTCCATATGTATTATCTCCTAATCCCTCTAAGTTACCTTCATCATCTATTACAAAATTATTCCAATACCCTCCTGATATTTGTTGTATTTTTTTACTAGCAAAAATATTGTCTAAATTATTAATACTACTTAATTTTCTACCTAAACCTCCTTTTTCATTACTTCCCCATCCTAGCAGGTTATTTTCACTATCTATTGCTAAAACATGTCTAAATCCAGCAACAATCTGTATAAATTTATTTTTTGATTTTATTTGTGTTGGTATTGCTTTATTTTCTATTGTGCCATCTCCTAATTGTCCATATCCATTATATCCCCATGTCCATATATTTTCTTCAGTATCTATCGCAGTACTAAATCCTTCTCCTGCTGATACTTGTTTAAATTTAATTTCTGATTTTATTTGTGTTGGGCTTGTTTGTTCTATTGTCGTTCCATCTCCCAACTCTCCATATTCATTTTTTCCCCATGTCCATAAATTTCCTTCACTATCTATTGCTAAACTATGTGAATATCCTGCTGATATTTGTGTGAACTTCGTTTTTGTTTTTATTCGAGATGGATTATTTTTAAAGTCAGTTGTTCCATCTCCTAGCTGTCCATAGCCATTATATCCCCAAGCCCATAAATTACCTTCACTATCTATTGCTAAACTATGATATTTTCCTGCTGATACTTGTTTGAACTTTGTTACTTGCTTTATTTGTACTGGTGATATTCTATTTATTCGTGTTCCATCTCCCAATTGTCCAAATTCATTATCTCCAAAAACCCATATATTTTCTTCACTATCTATTGCTATACTATGATAATTTCCTGCAGATATTTGTTTGAATTTTGTTCCTTGCTTTATTTGAACAGGGCTTGTTCTATCTGTTGTTGTCCCATCTCCTAATTGCCCATAATAATTATTTCCCCATGTCCATAAATTTCCTTCACTATCTATTGCCATACTATGTGAAACTCCTGTTGATACCTGTATAAATTTTGTATCTTTTTTTATTTGTACTGGACTTGTTTTATTTGTTGTCGTCCCATCTCCTAATTGTCCGTTATCATTATATCCAAATCCCCATAATCCTCCATTGCTATCTATTAACAATGACTGATAAAACCCTGCTGAAATACTACTTGTCTTTCCCATTATGCTTATCTGTACTGTATTTGACTTTTTACTGTTTCCTGCTCTATCATATGCTATTGCATATATATCATATGTTCCTACTAGCTCATCTGTTGATATTTCATTTGTTGTATATTTCTTTTCATTTTTATTACTATCTACAAAACAATACTCATAGTGGTCTATTCCACTTTTTGTACTTTCTTCTGTTGCATTTCCATCTTCTGCTGTTCCTGATATTACAACCTTTTTGTCTTCTTTTGTTGCTTTTATGGTAAAGTCCAGTGGCTCTACTTTATCTATTAAATCTATGTATATGTCTTTTGTTATTTCTTTGTCTTCCATATCTACTATTGTAAATACATAGCTTCCATTTTTAGTTACATTATAGTCTATTCCTACTGTCGTTTTTCCCTGTGCTAATAGTTTGTCTGTTTCACCTGGTTTTTGTACTGATTTTATTCCTTTTGGATTACTTATTTTTATAAGTATTTTTACTTCATCTTTATTTGTATATCCATTTGGATCTGTTGTATATGTTACTACTGTTTCGTTCGCCTCTCCTACATATTTTACCTTGAAATTTTTGTCTACTTCAAATTTATAATTTCCACACAATACTTCTACCGGAAAGTTTGTTGTATCTCTTACATCTATTTCTTCATTGTTTATTTTAGGCAAATCTTCTTTTTTAAGTTCTTCTCCTTTTCCCTGCTGTTCTATTTGCAAATTAGTTATTTCTAATTCTATTTTTTCTTTTGCCTCTGATATTTCATATGCCTTTTTCCCCAATTTTACTCTAGAAAATAAGCCATTTTCTCCGCCTAATGTGGCTATTGCTATTCCTGATAATATTAACAATATAATTATTGTTATAACCAAGGCTACAAGCGTTATACCATTTTCATTTTTTAGTCTTAAAATTTTCATTTGTTTCTCTCCTCTTCATATCTTCACCAACATAATTTATTATGTATCATTACTTTACATTATACATAACTATATATGTATTTACAACATTTTTCTTTCAATTAAACAAAATGTAATATATTTGTAATATTTTTGTAACATATTTATAATATCTTTATAATATCTTTATAAAGAACAAAAGCGGACATTAAAAAAAAGAAAACTATAAAAGTCTTCCTTTACTTTAGTTTTCTTTAATATATTAAATTTTTTTATTTGTTTCAAATATAAATGCCTACTCTTCTTCACTAATATGTTCAACAGTTTTATCATCTTCTAATTTTGGATCAGATTCTACTGTTACAGTTTCTTCCAAATTTGATTTTTCTTCATTCACTGTTTGTTGACTTTCCTCAGATTCATTATTAACAGCATCATTCCCATCAAACGGATTATTACTTTTTTCTATTACTTCAACTTCTTTAGCTGGTTCTTCCTTGATTTCTTCTTGTTTTGCACCACATTTAGGACAGAATTTTACATCTTTTTCTATTTCAGCAAAGCAACTTGAACATTGTTTTTTATCTTTTAACTCTAGACATTGCTTTAAATTTGAATCGATTTCATCACTTAAAACATCTATTTTTGTACATTTTTCTTCAATCTCTTTTTCGATGTCATATTCACCGTTTCTTGTATGCTTTTGGTAAACCGTTTCACCAATTTCTTTGTATATGTCATTTATTTGTGATTTTAAATCAGATATTTTCATTCTTAATTTAGCTTCCTTTGCTAATTTTCCAGTTTTATCTGCCGTAACTTTGTATGCTTCACTTGCTTTCTTCCCTATTTTATCAAAAAAATCCATTTCTATTCCTCCATTCAGTCATCAAACTCTATATACACTTTATAATATTGATTTTTATACAAATCAGTACCTTTTATATCTTATTTTTATATTTTATTTTTATATTTCAAAATTTGATAACTTTTTTATAAATATTATTTCATTTTTTTTAAATTTTATTCTTAAATTTATTTATATATTAATTTCAATTTTATAATTTTTATTCCGTTTTTCTGTCACGTGTCATTAAACTTTTAACAGCTTCTTGTGGGTCAAGATTTTCGTATAAAACTTTATAAACTGTTTCAACTATCGGCATTTCAATATTATGTAATTTTCCAAGTTCATATGCAACTTCAATATTATCAACACTTTCAATTACCATACCAACTTCTTTTTTTGTTTCTTCAAGTGATTTTCCTTGCCCTATTAAATATCCAGCTTTTCTATTTCTACTATGTTCACTTAAACAAGTTACTATCAAATCTCCAAGGCCACTTAAACCATAAAATGTTTCTTCTTTTCCACCAAGTTCTACACCTAAACGCACAATTTCTTTTAACCCTCTAGTTATTAATGCTGCAAAGCTATTATCTCCTAAGCCAATTCCTGCGGCTGCACCTGAGCAAAATGCAATTATATTCTTTAATGCTCCACCAAGCTCTACACCTTTTACATCATTTGATGTATATATTCTCATTTTTTCTGACATAAATGCGTCTTGTACCATTTTTAATATATTTTGATGTTTTGATGCAATTACTAGTGCTGTTGGTATTGCTATTGAAACCTCTTCTGCATGACTTGGTCCAGATAATGCACCTACTTTTGCTGTTGGCATTTCTTCTAAAATAACTTCGTCCAATGTTTCTAATGTTTCTTTTTCAAATCCTTTTGAACATATTATTACTGGTTTATTTCCTACATATTCTTTATATTGTCTAAATGTACTTCTTGTAAATTTTGATGGTGTAACATGTAAAATCATTTTGCTATTTTTAATTACTTCCTCAAAATCTGTTGAGCACATAATATTTTCTGGCAATTCAACACCAGGCAAAAATTTACATTTTCTTTCATTGTTTATTAAATCTCTTTCTTCTTCCATAAAAGACCATATTTTAACATTGTTTCCTACACTTGCCAAATGTACAGCCAAGGCAACTCCCCAGCTTCCACTTCCAATTATTGCAATATTCATAACTTTTCCTTTCTTTTGTTTAGCTCATTTGAGCATTATTTTGTATTTTTAAAACTTAATTTGTTTTCTGTTCCACTTAAAATTCTTTTAATATTACTTCTATGATTATATAAAACAATTATAGCTAATATTACACTATAAATAAAATAAACTCTACCACTTTTGCCATCTGTTAAAACAGTATAATGTTGATTTATGAATAATGTTAAAACTGGAAACAATACTGCTGCAGCACAAGAACCTAATGATACCATTCTTGTTAAAGCCATTAAGACTACTGCAAATACTAAACAAATTAGTCCTATTTGCCAATTACTCATAAGTAAAACTCCAAGTGATGTTGCTACACCCTTTCCACCTTTAAATCCAAAAAATACTGGAAATGTATGTCCTAAAACAACTGCAATTCCTGCTATTTGTAAAAGTAATTCTCTATCTAAATTTTTTGCAATATTTCCTACAATTATTGCAATTACTATAGAAACAACTCCTTTTAAAATGTCACAGACTAATGTAATTACTGCTGCCTTTTTTCCAACTGAACGCAACATATTAGTTGTTCCTGCATTTCCACTTCCTTTTTCCCTTACATCAAATCCTGCCATTTTTTTGCTTATTAATACTGAAAAATTTATGCTACCTATTAGGTATGCTATTACTGCTACTATTATGTATGCTGCCATTTTTTTACCTCCCTCACGTTAGAAAATAATTACAATTTTATCTGCGTCAAATTTTGTTTAAAACGCGGTTACATACAAACGTATGCGCCCTTGCCTTTTAAATAAAATTTTCAGTTACACATACTGATGCTGTAACAAGCAAGCTTTAACAGCATCAGTGCTCGCTAAAATTTAATTCTTTTCCAACTTTTATTCTTTTTCTCCCTTTTCTCTAACAATAATTCTAACCGGAGTACCCTCAAGTCCGAATTCTTTTCTAATTTGATTTACCAAATATCTTTGATAAGAAAAATGGAATAATTGTTTATTATTAACAAAAATAACAAATGTTGGTGGCTTTGTAGAAGCCTGTGTTCCATAATAAATTTTTAATCTTCTTCCCTTATCTGTTGGTGGTTGAACAATTGCTATTGCCTCATTTATTACTTGATTTAATACTGATGTTGATACTCTTAATGCATTTTGTTTTGCAACATTATTTATCATTTCAAATAATTTATCAACCCTTTGTCCAGTTTTTGCAGATATAAAAATCATTGGTGCATATGATAAATATGATAATTTTTCATAAACTTCTTTTTTATATTTTTCTAGAGTTCCTGTTGTTTTTTCGTATTCATCCCATTTGTTTACAACAATTATGACACCTTTTCCAGCCTCATGAGCTTCACCTGCAATTTTTGCATCTTGGTCTGTTACACCATCATTTGCATCAATCATCATTAAACATACATCTGCTCTTTCAACTGCTAACAAACTTCTTTGAACACTATATTTTTCAATTGATTCATTTACTTTTGCTTTTTTTCTAATACCTGCTGTGTCTATCAAAACATATTTACCATGTTCATTTTCGAATGGTGAATCTATTGCATCTCTAGTTGTTCCTGCAATATTACTTACAATTGTTCTTTTTTCTCCTAAAATTTTGTTTATTAAAGAAGATTTACCAACATTTGGTTTTCCTATTACAGCAACTTTGATAATTTCTTCATCATCTTCTGAATCGTCTTTTTCTGGAAAATGTTCATATATTGCATCAAGCACATCACCTATTCCTAAAGCATTTGATGCAGATATTGGATATGGGTCACCTAATCCTAAATTATAAAATTCATATGCCTCTTGTCTATCTTTTTCGTAATTATCTGCTTTGTTACACACTAAAACAATTGGCTTTCCTGATTTTTTAAGCATTAATGCTATTTCTCTATCAGCTGCCGTAACACCTTGCCTAATATCTGTTAAAAAGATTATTACATCTGCCATTGATATTGCTAAATTTGCTTGTTCTCTCATTTGAGACAAAATGATATCCTCTGATTCTGGTTCGATACCACCTGTATCTACTAATGTGAATTTTCTTCCACGCCAATTTGTTTCTGCATATATTCTATCTCTTGTTACTCCAGGTGTGTCTTGTACTATTGATATTCTACTTCCCACCAAATAGTTGAAAAATGTTGATTTCCCAACATTTGGTTTTCCTATTATTGCTACTATTGGTTTTGCCATTTTTCTTCCCTCGCTTTACTATCTAATTGTCCTTCAAAATTTTTATGTCCCATTTGGAACCGATGTCCCAAACAGAACCGTCCCAAAAGAGACATTTTATCTTCCGGCCTCCGCCGCCACCGGCCACCGGCCTCCACCTCCGCCTCCTGAGAAGCCACCGCCTCCGCCAGAGCCTGATGAATATGTTGATGAATATGTTGAATGTGCTGATTGTATTGAAGAGCTCATTGCATTTGTAAAACTACTACTGAAATCAGTATGTAACATCAAATTCATATATGAATATGTAGCTATACTATCTGACATGTTCTCAAAATCTGGATATACAATTTTTAGTTGTTTTATAACTTTATCAGCAACTCCCATTGCTGTTGCATATACCAAATATTTTTCCCATATAACTAATTCTGGAACTTCTCTTTTATCTAGCATTGAGAATTCTTCCATAAATACTTTTAGCCCTTTCCATTCTGCCTGTTTATCGATACCTTTTTGTGTAAATACATTTGATTTCTTTTGAATTTTCCAACATAGATATGCATTAATTGCTGATATTACAATCGCAAAAATTGGTATTATAGCGAATACAAACCAACATAAAGCAATTATTGCAACTATGTATCCTACTTTAGCAGATGAATATTTTTTATAGTCCGTATATCCTTCTGCATCTATAATTCCATCATCTTCAAGTTGAGTTTCTACACTTCTAAAAGTACCTGTCAGTAAATTTTCAACTTTAGATGGATTATTTTTTATATATTTTTGTAATTCTTTTAATGTTATAACTTTTTTACTTCCAGCTGCATTTTTTACAAATGTCATAATACGTTGTTCATTTGGTTTTAAACCATCACTTACTTGTTTCAAAACATAAATATTTGTAACATCTTTATTTTTTTCATTTTTTTCTAATTTCACATCTAAATATTTCTTTAAAGTTAAATCAAGCATTGTTGCTGAAAATATTTTTCCAAATTCTAATGAAGAGAATTGAGACCTTATTGGATTTAGTATTCTCATTACTTCTCCTGGAGTCGCACCTTCATCTGGAATATCTCTAAAATACTTATATTGAGTTGTTGCAACAATTTTTTCTCTATTTTCTATTTCTTTCAATTTTGCCTTATACTTTTTAGTTTGCTTAAGTTCAGCAATAATCACAATTAAAAATATTGAACCAAATATTAAAATTGTAATTAGTCCAACAAGCCAATCAGAATTTTCTTGCATCCAACTATCTATTTTTCTTTGCCTGTTAGCCTTATTTGCCCACTTTGTTTCCTCTTTAACGACTGTATCTAGTATATCTGTTTGTTTTACTCTACCAGAAGTATTAATTAAATTTGTTGGAAACAAAGTTCTTACTTCTACATATGTTCCATGTTTAAATTGATTTATTTCAAATTGAATTTTATTTGTATCTGTTGCATATATTGTACCGTTTAGACCTGCTGTATGTCCCCAAACTTTAATTTCTTCTTTATTTGAAACATTTGATGGCAAATAAATTGTACCTATAATTCTTTTAGCATCTACTTCAAAATCTTTTCCTACAAATTGCCAATATAATTCAGCATAATCATTATATTTTGTTATAGCATCATTTACTCTATATGAAATCTGATATGTTCTTAATGATGATGTTGTATCTAAACCAACACCCCATCCAATTTCAAAATCATTGTCTTCATTTTCAGTTCCATAGTAATATCCTTTTTGTACATGATATGCCCATTCATTTGTCTTCTTAAAGTCAGTTGATGTTCCATTGGTTACATCTTTTACAGTTACATTTGTTATACTTGAATATTTGCTTTTGTCTTTTTTAAATGTTTTGTACAAAGTATTTGTATTTTTTATATTTATGTACCATGTTTCAGTAACATCCATACTTCCATCATTATTAATTTGTGCATCAAAACCCAAATCACTAAGATATAGGCTTCCTGCATTCGATTTTACTGTTCCCAATAATATTAGAATTATTGCAAACATTATTGTTACAAGTAACTTTTTCTCCTTTCTCATATGTACCCTCCTTTATTTTCTACCACAATAATTCTACTATATTGAACTTAAAATTGCAATGTTTTTAGAATATTTTAAAACAAAAAAATACCAGAAAATATTTTCATATTCTCTAGTACTTCTAATCTCTTAGTCTTATGCAAGACCATATTTCTTTTTAAATTTATCTGCTCTACCACCAACTGTTTCTTGTCTTAAGTTTCCTGTCCAGTATGGATGACATTTTGAGCAAACGTCTACTTTTATATCTTTTTTTGTTGAACCAACTTCTAAAACATTTCCACATGCACATGTGATTGTTGTTTGGTTGTATTCTGGATGTATTCCTTCTTTCATTTCAATTTCACCTCTTTTTCGTATTTTATAACATGACTGTTTTTTATAATAACATATTATCAAAATTTTTTCAAGTATTATTTTTGGGTATTTGTATTTTTTTCTTCACTAAATATATATTGCGCTGATTGTAACATTTCTTTGTTTAATGATAATTTGTGTACAAGTTTGTTCATAACATTGAAAACACAAGCAATTATTAGTATTAACATTCCAATTCTTTTCCAATATTTTTTTAGCATCGTTTTTCTCCTTTTCCAAATAATACATATCTATTATACTGTTTTTTCTGTAAAATGTCAACGAAAATTGGCTTTAAAAATAAATTTTCTTCAAATTCAGGTTACAATTCAGTAGGAAAAATTCATTCATAAAAATATCACCTTTTGTATCTCCCTATTTTCAATTAAATCATAGATTTGTTTATTATTTTTTATATCATCAACATTTCTTCCATGCATAGTAAAAATTCCTCTAACACCCGAATATAAAGCATAACGTATAGCCTCAACATCCTCTTTACTTCCAATTTCGTCACATGCTACAATTTCAGGTGCCATTGTTCTAATTAACATATGTATTCCTCTATTTTTATCAACATTTTCTATAACATCAGTTCTGATTCCAACATCATTTTGTGGAACTCCCTTATACATAGCTGCTATTTCTCCCCTTTCATCAACAACCCCACAAGTTTTTCCTTTAAATCCAATTTCTTCAATTCCATCACTTAATCTTCTTATAATATCACGAAGAATTGTTGTTTTTCCCTTGCCTGGTGGCGCTACAATAATTGAATTATAAATAGTTTTATTTTCTATATCAATAATTTCTCTCAAAACTCTTGTACTGCAATTTTTAACTTCTCTTGCAATTCTAAAATTTAAACTTGATATGTATTTTACATTTGTAATTTTTCCATTTTCTATAACAACTGAACCTGTTAAACCAACTCTATGTCCACCTTTTACCGTTATAAATCCCTCACAAATTTGATTTTTATATGCATATATTGAATTTTCACATAATCGTTCTACAATTCTTAATATTTCAGACTGAGGAATATTATACTGCAATAAAAAATCTCTATCTCTCAATTTTAAAATTATAGGTCTGTCCACCCTTATTCTAATTTCTTGCAATTCTTCAATTATTTTTGGATTTTCTTGAAATAAATTAAAAAAAATTTGATAAATTTTATTTGGGAAATACATCAAAATTTCATCAATATTTTTCATTTTAATTAATTCTCCTTCAACCCATTACTTCACTTTATTATATTCAAATTAATGGTATTTTATTACTATTTTTGTACATACTAATACTGGTGATTAAATTGAAAAAAAATAAAATAATAATTTTGATTATAATATTAATAATAGGCATCTCTGTAGGAATCTATTTTATATTTAAAAACAAAAACAAAGATACTACAACAAAATATTCAGCAAGTAAAACTTCAACAAATGAAGAACAAAACAATATATCTTTAAGTACTAATACTTCGAGTTCAACCCAAAATAATATTGTTGAAAACAATACAGTTAACAATAATCAAAATAATGCAGACTCTAATGTTAACCAAGTCCCAGCAGAACAACCTATAGTAGAGCCACCCAAAGAAGAAGCTATTGCATCTTTTACTACAAAAATATATAACAAAGATTCTGCTAGGCAAAATAATATAGCCATTACTACCTCAAAACTAAATGATACAATTGTAAAAAATGGTACAAATTTTTCTTTTTGCAATACTGTTGGTCCTGCAACTTCTGCAAAGGGATATCAAGAAGCTGATATATTTGACAAAGATGGTAATAAAAAGAAAGGTCTTGGTGGTGGTAATTGCCAGGTAAGTACTACATTGTATAATGCTGTTTTAAAAATTTCTAGTTTGCAAGTAACTGAAAGGCATGAACACAGTAACAAAGTCCCATATATAAAAAACGGAAAAGATGCTGCTGTTGCATATGGTAGTTATGATTTTAAGTTCAAAAATAATTCTGGATTTGATATAAAAATAAAAGCAACTGCTACAGCAAATAATGTAACAATTACTTTAAATAAAATCTATTAAATTTATAACTACCTATTTTCCTACTATAAACGCATTTGGTAAATATCTTTCGCCTATAGGAGTAGATGTTTTATTTACAACTTTTCCATTATAATACATTGTAGCAGAAGAGCCTCCATCAAGGTTTGCCGCATTATATGCATCATATCTATTAAAGATATTTTGCATTTCTAGCAAATTAGTACCTATACTATATCCCGGTTGTCTACCATCAACTACAACAAATATAAATGTACCATCTTTTCTTTGGCCTATTCCCATTCTAGGATGTATTCCACCAGAGTTTGAATTTTTTATTTGATTATTTCCATTTACAATCAAATATGGTCCAAACTCTATTGCTGATTCTATTCCGGCATTCATAGCTTGTTGATATGTATATTTTCCAAGTACTAATTTCTTGTCTGTTGATAGACCTATCAAACTATACTTTGTACTTTTATTTCCATACAGCAATTTTTTATTTATAATAGTTGCATCACATAATACATTTCCTGCACCAACTCCGCCATCATCAGCAAATCCACCAGCATTTATTCCTGCTATAGCATTGTTGTTTTTTACTATTTCACTCAATTTTGAGCCTCTATTTGATTTTCTTGCATCTACCAATTTTACCTTTGTTGCATCAGGTATTGTCATTACATATCCAACATAATTTTTTCCTTTTATTTTTTCAACTTTTATATCATCATTTGTTTCATTAGTATTTATTTTTATTTCATTTGAATTAGAATCTTCATTATTTTGGACCTCTAATTTATTCATTATTTCTTGTATTTCCTCATCTGATAAGAACCATGTTGCTAAATATTGATGGTTCATTGTAGACATTGCTGTAACAACCCATAATTCTTTATATTTTTGAAATAATGATGTTTTGAAAAATAGAAATATAAATATCACTAACAATAAAAATAATGCTATAATTATTTTTATAAATTTAAATATTCTTTGTTTTATAGTTTTCTTTTTCTTATGTTTTCCTTTTGTTTTTTTGTTTTTACTATCTAGTTTAAAAATTTCTTCATCAATTTGTTCATTTTCTTGTTCTTCATGTAATTTATATTCATTATTTAATATTACATTTGTTACTGTATCTAAATCTTGCTTTTGCATCTTTTTTCCTCTCGTATTTTTATTATTTTGATTTTTTTCTAATATTTTTTATAGTTTTATTAAGCTCTGCACCCAAAAATAATGAATAAAAACAAGAATATGTCCACATCATTATTAGCATCAATGTTGTCAAACTTCCATAAGTTATAGAAAATCCCTTAAAAATATCTAAGTATTTAGAAAATACAAATGATATAATATTTAAGGAAAGTGCACCAAATATTGCACCAGGAATTTGGCTTTTAAATGTCACTTTATGTTTTGGCATAAATCTATATAAAAATAAGAATATAATAAATGTTGCTAAAATAAATCCTAGTTCTGTTACAACTTGTGAAAAAGTACTAAAATTTTCTAATGCTCCAAAGTGTTGTTGCATCAATGATTTTAAGCTATTTCCAAAAACTAATAAGACCATCCCTAACATTATTAAGACAATAAATATTACTGTTTCTATTAATGCCATTATTCTTAAATATATAACTGATTTTCCGCTATCTTCTCCTGTATTATATACAGAATGAAGCCCTTTTGTTAATGCAAATAAGCCCTTTCCAGCTGACCATAACGTAAATATAATTGATACTGATATTGTTCCAATTGATTTTGAATATACTTCTCTTACTATCCCTATTACAAACTCATTCATACTTGATGGTATTATTTTTGAAATTGCATCAAATAGTGTCTGTTGTTGTATATTTGTATATTGGATCAATGTTATTAGCAATATAACAAATGGTATAAATGACAATATTGTATAATATGAACATTGAGCCGAATATTCACTTATATGGTCATCTCCACTATTTTTTAAAATCATATTAAATTGTTTCATTCTTTTAGAAATCTTCAATCTTATTTTTTCCATTGTTCTTCCCTTTACTTTTAACTTATTTTTTCAAAAATCGTTCATAAATCAATTTTTTAGAGATTTAATAACTTCTATATTATTCTATTTTATTTAGTTTCTTTTTTATTCTTTATTTTTGTCTTTTTAGGTAATTCTTTTAAATCACCAACTTTATCAATAATTTCTCGTTTTTGCTTATTTATGTTTTCTTTGAATTCATCTGTTTGTTCTTCAACTTGTCTTTTTATCTCTTCTTTTTTCTCTTTAATTTTAATCTTAATTGATTGAACTTTTGGGTATGCTTCTAATAATCTTCTATATAATCCAGATTTGTTTAGTAATGCCTCTTTTACCTTATTCGTTATTTCTTCAGTATTGTCTAGACTCTTTCCAAATTCTTTTGTTGTTTTTCCAACAAAGCTTATAACATTAGTTGAAATTATATTATCTAATAAAAATATTGTAAATAGTACTCCTGATATTATATTTAATTCAAGTTCTGGTAATGCTTCAATTTTGCCTATTAAGAATGGATTTGAAACATACATTATAAACATTCCTAATAAACCGAATGGAATTATTGTATTTAAACATACTCTTCCATTTATGTTGAATTTTCTTTGACTATAGTCCCACCATCTTGCATGATAAATTTTTTCCATTAAATAACTTGTTAAATATTCTAGTGTTCCACATACAAGTATTGCCATTACAAATAGAGCAAATGGATCTGGTACATATTTTTTTAATAAAAATGTTATTAATATTGCTCCTGTTCCATATATAGGGCAATATGGTCCTATTAAAAATCCTCTATTTATAAATTTCTTTTTTTCAATTAATTTTCCTACTACTTCCATACACCATCCTGCAACAGAATATGTTAGAAATAGCAAAAAATATACTCTTATATCTATTCCGAATATTACCATTTTCTTTCCTCCGTTTTATTATAATTTTAAATCTTTATACTTGATAATAGTATCAAAGTATTAAAAATTTTAAATTTCATATGCAATATAATTATTATATCTCGATTCTATCTGTAAATTTGTTTTTAACTGATATTTTTAATAACCTATTTTCTTCTTTTTCTAATTTAGGATCTTTATTTACAATTTTTACTGCTGCTTCCTGAGCCAATTTTAAAATATCCATGTCTGTAAACAAATTAGCAATTTTAAAATCTGGAATACCATGTTGCATTGTACCAAAGAAATCTCCTGAACCTCTTAATTCCAAATCCTTTTGAGAAATAAGAAAGCCGTCATTAGTTTCACACATAATTTTCATTCTTTCTTTAGTATTTTGTCCTTTTCCTTTAAATTTTAAAACACAATATGATTTATACTCACCACGGCCAACTCTTCCACGCAACTGATGTAATTGTGCTAATCCAAATCTTTCTGCATCTTCAATTACCATTATATTTGCATTTGGAACATCAACACCTACCTCAATTACAGTTGTTGAAATAAGTATATCTATTTCTTTATTTTTGAACTTTTCCATTATTTCGTCTTTTTCTTTTGGTCTCATTTTTCCATGTATATATTCGACTCTGTAATCAGAAAATGTCTCTTCTTTACATTTTTCATATAATGTTGTAACCGCTTTTAAATCTGTGTCCTCTTCTTCACTTTCTTCAACCAATGGACATACAATATAGGCCTGTCTACCTTCGTCAATTTGTTTTTTTATAAAATTATTGATTCTTTCTTCCATTCTATTTGTAACTGCAAATGTTTCTATTGTCTTTCTATTTGGTGGAAGTTCGTCAATTATTGATATGTCCAAGTCTCCATATAAAATTAATGCAAGTGTTCTTGGAATTGGTGTTGCAGACATTACTAAAACATCTGGATTTTGTCCTTTTTGTGCAATTTTTGTTCTTTGCTTTACTCCAAATCTATGTTGCTCATCTGTAACAACTAGACCCAAATTTTTAAATTCTACATTTTCTTCTAGCATTGCATGTGTTCCAATTAATATATCAATTTCACCATTTTTCAAACGTTCTAAAATATCTTCTTTTTTCTTTTTACTGATACCTGATATTAATAATTCACATTTTATATCAAATTGATTTAGCATTTTTTCAAAATTAACCATATGCTGTGTTGCAAGTATTGCAGTTGGTGCTAGAATTGCTGCTTGATATCCAGATTTTACGGCTTTGTATGCAGTAATCATTGCAACAACTGTTTTTCCAGAGCCAACATCACCTTGTAAAAGCCTATTCATTGACTTTTCTGATTCCATATTTTCATCAATTTCTTGTAGGACTCTTAATTGCGCTTTTGTTAATTTGAATGGCAATGTATTTATTACATCTGACATCTTTACATTTTTGTCAAACATAATTCCTTTTTTGTCTGTCAGATTACTATTTTTTAATTGAAGTAATGCCAATTGAGTTGTTAACAATTCTTCAAAAACCAATCTTCTTCTTGCCTTTTTAAAGTCCTCAAAATCATGTGGAAAATGTATATCATAATTTGCTTTATTTGCATTTTCCAGTTTGTATTCATTTAATATATAATCTGGTAAAGTCTCTAGCAAACCACCTTGTTCCTTAACTTTTTGTAATCCGTTTTCGATTATTTTTCTTAATGTATTTTGTGTTAAACTATATGTCAATGGATAAATTGGTATTATTTTTCCAGTATTATTTGAATTTTCTATCTCGTCAAACACAGGGGAATTCATACTTATTTTTCCATATTGAAACTCAACTTTTCCATAAAATCTGTATTTTTTCCCGTATTTGAAACTTAGATTTTAAATATGGTTGATTAAACCACGTTATTACTGCTTGTCCTGTTTCGTCAATAACTGCAAGCCTTTGTATAGTTCTGCCTTTACTTATTCTGCTATCTACTAATCTTGACATTGCTACTGCTTCTATTAATGCAACTTCTCCATTTGTACATTCACATATGTTCTTTGGTTTGCTTCTATCCTCATATCCTCTAGGATAATATGTAATTAAATCTTCAACATTGAATATTCCTATCTTATTTAGGAGTTTTACCTTTTGCGGTCCTACTCCTTTTATATATTTTACATCTTCTGTTAAATTCATTTTTTATCTCCATTTTTTCGGGATTGGGGGACGGGTCTTTAATCCCGAAAAATTTTTAGGGATTAAAGACCCGTCCCCCAATCCCTAATTTTTATATTTTCAATAATTTGAAATCAAGACCATCACTGCTTACTAATTTATATTCGATTCCATCAATATTGCCTTCTACTGCATCTTGTATTGAATTTGCATGTAGATGTCCATAATAGCATCTTTTTATATTATATTTTTTCAAAAGTCTAGTGTAATCTGTATTCATATAATTTTTTGTTAGTGGTGGATAATGCATAAACACTATTATTTCTTTATCTTCTCCATATTTTGATATTCCATCTTGTATTGATAATTCTAATCTTGCAACTTCTCTTTTCGTTAATCTAATATCCTCTTGGTCTTCTGATATATTCCATCCCTTTGTCCCTGCTATTATTTTATTTTCGAATTCATAACTGTTATTATACAAAAAATCTATGTTTTCAAAGTCTTGTTCTTGTATGTATCTTCTCATACTTGTTACTGTTGTCCACCAGTAGTCATGATTTCCTTTTAATAAGATTTTTTTTCCTGGTAAATTGTTTATAAATTCAAAGTCTTTGTCTGTTTCATCTAAGTACATTGCCCATGAAAAGTCTCCTGGCAATATTACCATATCTTCTGGTTTTACTTTTGATAGCCAGTCTTGTTTGATTTTTTCTTCATATTTCTGCCAATTTTCCCCAAATATGTCCATTGGTTTATTTGTGTTGAATGATAAGTGTAAGTCTCCTATTACATATATTGCCACTATTTCACATCCTTTCTTTATGTCATATAAAAGTTTTATATATTATTATTTTATGTTGCTAAATATTTTTATTTATTTTACTCGTCTGTTTTTATTCTTTCTATAGTTTACAATATTTTTCTTTAATTGTCTATAATTGGTTTTCATAAATTTGCTTTTTTTATAAAAATGTATTATAATTGATTATATTATAAACCTCAGGAGGATTTTTACTATGGTCAAAGAAGAATTTAACTCAGAAGATGCTTTAAAAGACTTGCTTTATTCAATTAATACTTTTGAAGGAGGCAATTTATTGGGAAAAAATCGGTTATATACTTACAAAACCGATTTTTCAGTAAAAGATTTTACTGATTTAATCTTTAATCCTATTTTAGGGTTAGATAAAGATCTCATTAAAAAAGTTTCTTCGAAATCTTCATCGAGTCAAGAATGGGTAAAGAGAGTATCAAAATTGAAGAAGATATATTTTTCAATTACTTCAATAAAGACTCTTAGCACTCAAAAAAAATCAGTTCAATTGTCACTGAAATTAATATCCAACAAATCTGGTAGTATTAATGATACAAAGCCAACAATTCTGTTGCATTTGTGCTGATGCAAAAAGTACCAATTTACTTAAAATTGGTACTTTTCTATTTATAATTTTAAATTAGGAACAGCATTTAAATCCAATTCATCTCTTTTTCCTTTAATAAAATTGTAATATCCCGCTGATGCTATCATTGCAGCATTGTCTGTACATATTTTTAAATCTGGCATATATACTTTTACGTCTTTTTTCTCTAAATTCAAAAATTCTTTTCTTATATAACTATTTGCAGATACTCCCCCTGCTAATGCAACTGTTTTTAGTCCAGTTTGTTCTAATGCCTTTTCTGCATTTTCTAGCAAAATTTCTGTTACCGTTTTTTCGAAGCTTGCACATAAATCAGCCTTGTTTATATCTGGTGTTTTATGATGTAAATTTATTACTGCTGTTTTTATTCCACTAAAGCTAAAATCTAAATTGTCAAAATGTGTTTTTGGTAATTCTATTGCATTTGGATTTCCTTCTTTTGCAAGCTTGTCAACTTTTGGGCCTCCTGGATATCCAAGCCCAACAACTCTTGCAACCTTGTCAAATGCTTCACCAATTGCATCATCTCTTGTTTTTCCTAAAACTTCAAATTCTGTATAATCTTTTACATGTACTAATTGCGTATTTCCACCTGATGTCATCACACACAAGAAAGGCGGTTTTAGTTCTGGATATGTAATATAATTTGCCGCAATATGTCCTTGAATGTGATTTACTCCAACTAACGGTTTATTTATTGCAAAACTTAATGCTTTTGCATATGATAATCCTACTAACAGTGCTCCTACAAGTCCTGGTCCATATGTAGGAGTAATTGCATCTATATCTTCAAATTTCACATTTGCTTCTTCCAATGCTTTTTTTGTTACTCTTGATATTGCTTCAATATGGTTTCTTGATGCTATTTCTGGCACTACACCTCCATATTTTTCGTGTATTGGTATTTGTGTGTCTATTATGTTTGATAAAATTTCTCTTCCGTTTTTGACTACTGATACTGATGTTTCGTCACAACTTGATTCTATCCCTAATGTTAATATGTCTTTTTTCATTTTTTATGCTTCCTTTCATTTTGTATTAAAAATATAATATATGTGCCTAAATATCTACTTTAAAACTTTGAAAAAAATAGAGGGATTTTTGTCCTGTCCCCCAATCCCGTTTTTTTATAATCCAAATATTAATTTTCCTAATGCTAAAACTCCTTTTGAAACCCAGTTTATTGCAGGTGTTATTATTGTACCAGCAATGCCTGTTATCCAAATTAATACAAATACAATATAAAATATTTGCTCATTATTTACAAAAAATTCTTTTGCCTTGTATGGTAAAAATGGCATTATTATTTTTGAGCCATCTAGTGGTGGTAATGGTATCAAGTTAAATACACCAAGTCCAATGTTTATTGAAATTGTACTTGATAATAACATTAATATTACCATTCCTACAGTTGATGTCATAAAAGCAATTCCTGCAAATTTGTATATTGCACAATATATTAATGTAAATATTATTGCAAGTATAAAGTTCATTAATGGTCCTGCAAGTGAAACTATTGCTTCTCCTTTTTCCATCGAAATTTTTCTTGTATAGTTTCTTGGGTCTACTTCTACTGGTTTTCCCCATCCAAATCCTGCAACTAATAGCATTAGTGTTCCTATTGGATCTAAGTGTGCAAATGGATTTAGACTTAGTCTTCCTTGCCTTTTTGCTGTGTCATCCCCTAGTTTATATGCTGCATATCCATGTGCAAATTCATGGAATGTTATTGCTATAATTACTCCTGGCAAAGTTAATAATAGCGCCACAAGTTCTGCAGGATTTTGTGCATATCCAGCAATTGTTGTAATCGCAAATATTGCTATAATTACATATAAAATTCTCTTATCAAAATTAAACATTTAATCACCTCTTAATGTTCAATATTATATAATATATTTCTAAATATGTAAATATTTTTGATAGAAGATTCCTTTACTCTATGCACATTTATTTCTTAATTCTCTTGCATGAGACATTGCAATCTCAGTTACTTCTCCTGATGAAATTCTAGAAATTTCTTTTAATGTTTCTTCTTCATTAAGCAATTTTATTTTTGTGTTAGTCTTTTCATTTTGTACTTCCTTATAGATGTAATAATTATATTCTCCTTTTGCAGCGATTGGAGCCAAATGTGTTACGATTAATACTTGATGATTTTGCGCTATTCTTTTTAGTTTAATACCAACAGAGTTTGCTGCTTTTCCGCTTATACCCGTATCAATTTCGTCAAATATTAAGACTGGTACTTCATCAATATCTGAAAGAACTGTTTTTATTGCAAGCATTATTCTAGACATTTCTCCTCCTGATGCAATTTTATCTAGTTTCTTTGCTTCTTCTCCTAAATTTGTTGCTATCATAAATTCTGTATGGCTCTTTCCACTCATTGAAAATTCCTCATCTTCTATAACATTTGCCATAAATCTTGCATTTTTCATTTCTAATTCTTTTAGCTCATTATTTATTTTTTCATTAAGTACAATTGATTTTTCTTTTCTTTCTTTTGTAATCTTTTCACAAATTTCATTCATTTCTTGTGTAAGCTTTTGAATTTTTTCTTTTGTCTTTTGATTTTCCTCATCAAGATTTTCTATTCTATTAATTTCACTTTCAAGTTCATCTTGGTATTTCAATATTTCTTCTATTGTGTTTCCATATTTTCTTTTTAATGAATATATTTCATCCAGTCTTTCTTCAACTTGGTTTCTTTCATTTTCGTCAAAATATGTGTCTTCATTCATACTACATACGTCTCTAGAAAGTTCTTGTACTTCATAATAAATGTTTTTCAATTCACTTAACTTTTGACTATATCTTTCATCTACATTTTCTATTTTTTCCAAGGCTCTTATTGATTCATTTACAACGTCTATAACGGTCCCTTCTAGGTTTGAACTAACTAAATTTAGAGCTTCTGCAACTTTTTCAGAATTCATCATTATCTTTCTTTTTTCTTCTAGCTGTTCATCTTCTCCAATTTTCAGTTTTGCCTCTTTTATTTCTTTGTATTGATATTTTAGAAGGTCTAATTTTCTTCTTTTCTCCATGTCATCACCATAATTGTTTTTTAGCATGGCATTCAGTTTTTTATATTCATTATAAAGTTCTTGATACCTTTTCAATTTATTAGACATGGTTGTCCCTATAAATTTATCTAAATATTTTGTATGAAATTCAGAATCCATAAGTGTTTGATTATCATATTGACCGTGTATGTCTATTATGTTTTTCATAAAATTTCTAAGTTCAGTTACAGTTACAAGTCTTCCATTGATTTTGCATAAGTTTTTTCCTGAGGTATTTATTTCTCTTGAAACTATTACATTTCCATCAATTGTGTTTTCGTAATTAGGCAAGTTTAGAGAAAGTTCTACAAATGATACGTTTTGTCCCCTTCTAATCATATCTT